>ENA-OWPF01001956-OWPF01001956.1-human-gut-metagenome-genome-assembly--contig:-NODE-1956-length-16142-cov-3.264872_pt1 | contig 16142 bp, 10 predicted proteins | sample MGYA00248261_ERZ651840 | MGnify/ENA primary metagenome ERZ651840 (study PRJEB26924, sample SAMEA4378268) | human gut metagenome | biome: human gut; feature: human-associated habitat; material: faeces... | reverse complement strand
GCTATCGCATTATTTCGCATTTAGAGGCCTTATCAAGACTTCCGCGTGGCGTTACTTCTGTCAATGTTGAAGGTACTATTGAGGACTTTATCTTAGGTACTGAAAGTGTTGATGTCGAACAGGTACGTCTTTTAGCACATGAGGTTAAGAGCTATAAGTTGCCTGAACCTAAGGTCATTGATTTTATTAATTCAAAGATAAATCAGGCTTTACCTAATTTAGATTTCGATATTTTAAAGTTCAAACTTAAGATCGATCTCTTTGCTTTAAACCGCTCTTTTGTCACCGGCATCGGTGTTAATATCGGTAAGCTTATCGACAATCTTTGCGCTATCGTCAATATCTATAGATGCGATGTGCTCTTACTTACCGGTCGTACTACCGCCATTCCTGGTATCAGATCGCGAATTGTCTCGATGTTGCCTCTCTCTCCTGAGCGTATCATCACCATGCGTTCTTATCGCTGTGGTAGCTGGTATCCTCTCACCCGTGAAGGTGATTGCATCGGCGATCCTAAGAGTACTGTGGTAGTAGGTGCCCTGTTAAGCTATCTAAAGCGCGATGGTAGAAGTACTCTTGTCAATTTCCGTTTTAATCCGAGCATCGGCAGATTGCCAAGCCCTATTCGCTATATCGGACCTTTAAATGGTAAGGATATGCTCGATAGCGAAAATGTCATCTATAAAGCCATTTCCGCAGCTGAAGAGTCTAACGATGGCTTTGCGCCTATGAAAAAGGACATTGAGAGCATAGATTTAGAGTTCTATGGTAAAAATGAGGATGAATCCTTTAATACTATTTTGCCGGTGAAATTAGGTTATAGACAATTTGATAATCCTAATTATCCTGCCACCATGCTCTATTCTATCGAGCCTTTTGCCAAGATGGAAAATTTACAGAGAGTGCAGAAGGCTTATAACCTTTATCCGGATTTCTCCAAAGGCTTAACTAAGATCGATGATTTTATCGAGGCTTTAGATGATGCTTTTAAGGAGCGGGCACAACAAGCTATTGCTTCTTTTGAGGATAGATGCGCCTTAGTAAGTTCTGATCCTGAATATCAAAGCGCCAAAGAAAATTGTGAGCGTGAGTATGTGGAGCTTATCGATTCTTTAGAGCAAAAGGCGATGGAGGAACATAAGGGCTTTTTAGGTAAGCTCTTTGCTAAGAAGGTTGATCCTTTAGAGCTTGTAGATCAGGAAACTAGAGATGAAGCGCGCTATCGCGTTATTGATGCACCTTTATACGAGGTGAAGCAAAATCTCTTACGCCGTTATGAGGCTTATTATCGTCGAGAAATTCTGATTATCCGTCAGCAAAACTTTAAAACCGTACAAAGTGACTGTCAGGCCCGTTTAGAGCGCCTTTTAGGTTTAACTTCAGCCTCAGCGCGTGGCTCCTTTAAGTTAGAGCTGTCTTTAGATGTGGTCAATGCTAAGAATAATCCAGTGGCAGCGTCTTTAGGCTTTTTAAGATCAGAGTTAGCTCGCGATAGATTGCCGAGCATCATCACCTTTAGTATCGAGCATATTACAAGTTTAGAGACTAATCAGAAATTCGATGGTTTTGTCAATTTGAAGCTTAAGACCATCAGTGATGACGGTGAGTATTGGATCAATTCAGGCCTTTTGATAGATAAGATTTAAACAGGATTTTTTATGAAGAGTGAAATTTTCAGTAATGTAGCCACAGCTTCAAATAAAGCTCTGGACTTACTTTTAAATCTCAAAACAAAGGGCAATAAAGTCGCCTCTGAATGTGCGTCTTTAAATTTTGAATTAGCCCGTCTGCATAATGCTTCTAAGGCAGCTTTTGAGGTGATACCGACACGTACTACTATCGGTGTTTTTGGTGCCTCACAAGCAGGTAAGAGCTATCTAGTCTCAAATATTGCCGCTGCAAGTGGTGTCATGAAGACTAAGTGGGGAGAACATGAGGTTGATTTCTTAGCTGATGTGAACCCCTCAGGTGGTGATAAGGAAGCCACCGGCATTGTGACGCGTTTTACCCATAGATCAAATAGCGGTATTCCTAATTTCCCGATTGAAGTGCGGGTGATGTCGGAAATAGAGATCGTCATGATCCTCGCTAATGCCTTCTATAAAGATTTTAATTTTGAAGGCGATCTGACGCAGACTGTCAATGCCATGTTTAAAGAAGAGTCTTTACAGGAGCATTTTAAGTCCTGTGAAAACTTCCCTAAGGTTACATCTGAGGTCTCCTTTAACGATTTAGTTAAACTTTATGATTATTTAAAGAAGGTTGCCTCAGCGCCTTTAGCTACGTTAGATATCGACTCTCCGTTCTGGAGCCGTTTCTTTGCTTTAGCACAAACTCTGTCTCTTGAAGGCAGAGCTCAGCTTTACTCTATCTTATGGGGCAAGCTTGAAGTTTTAACCGTTATTTTTAAGAATATCGGTCGTGAACTCTTAAAGCTTAAGGGTGCAAGCTTAGTTTATGCTAAAACCGATGTCTACTTTTATGAGCAAGACGGCCGTCGCTTACAGTATGAGGACAATATCAACTCCGTAACGAGCCTCGATCATCTCTTTGATAAGGACATGCGTGAGGTTGAAGTGGCCCTTGATGATAAGGCTCAGGAAGTCGTTAAAGTTAAGATCCCTTTATTTGCCGCTACGGTTTTAGAGGTACTCTTTCCTTTAGAGGGACATACTCCTTTAGAGAATTTTGATGTTTTAGATTTCCCCGGTGCCCGTTCACGTAACCCTTATACCTATCAAACCTTCAAGGAGCATGAGCGTGAGATTAGCGGTGAGGTGATGCCAGCTTATCTTATCGAGCAGGGAGCACAGCTTATCCGTCGCGGTAAGGTAGCTTATCTTTTTGATCGCTACAATAATCGTCATGAAATCGACATCATGCTCTTTTGCTTAAATTCCTCAGCTCAAAGTGAGGTTTCATCCTTAACTACCATCATTACCGATTGGATCTATACCAATATCGGTAGGGATGCTAAAGAGCGTACCTCTTTTGGTAAAAATCCGCTTGTAGGTGTCTTTACCCGTTTTGATGAAGCCTTTATGAAGGCTAAAAATGCCATGGCTTCAGTTGATGGCAATAGTAAGGTCATTGCTACTGCCATTGAGCGTATTAAGGGTGAGGAGTGGCTCAATGCTTGGAATTTAGATAATTCAGGTCTTCCACAATCACTGCGTCAATTTTTCTTTGTTCGCCGTCCAAATATTCCTTATAGCGCCGATATCTTCCATATGGAAAACGGCGTAGAAACTGCGGTTTTAGATGAGTTAAAAGATAGTATTGCGGATTTTTGTAAAGAGGTGAGAGCTGAAGAGCGTTTTGATGATCTCGTCTATGGTGGCCATGATTTTGGCGCTCAGACTTTAGAGGCGGTCTTTACCCCAAGCGATGGCGGTGCCTCCTATATCAATAAATTCCTCTTAGAGAATTATCACGATTTTCGCGATATTAAAAAGCACTTTATCGAGAGCATTAAGCTTAAGCTTTCAGAAATTGAAAGTGTGCTTAAGCGTTATGTTTCCGCCGATGGCGATAAGGCCTCACAGGCGGCGAAAGCTAAAGCTCAATATATTATTGAAAGCTTAAAGCAATGCATTAAGGTCGCTAATTTCTTCTCCGATCTGCACACTCTGCAGGAGCTATCAGCACGCGATCTGCATGAAAATTACGTCGATAATTACTCACAAAGTATGTCTAATTCTCAGCGTTTTGCCTCCGAGGCTTTAAAGCGCTATAACGACTTATTAGACGATATGTGCACAGGCGGAGGCTTTGAACAGCTCTTTGGTATTTTGAATTTAAGCTGGGGCGTTAATGAGCAAAATAATGCCGCCATGCTTGAAAACGGTCAGGAGGATTATTCCTTCTTCTACGATAAGGCACATAAATGCTTTATCAGTGATAAAGCTCAACTTAAAAAAGCCTTTGCAAATTTAATGCGTGATTATACCTCTGAGATTAAAAAGGCTTTAGAGGCTTTAGAGATGAAGCGCTATCTCATTGAGGTTCTCAATGAAGATGAGGCTAAGGGTTTGAGTATTGAATATTTAGCTTCAATTCAAGTCCGTAAGATAATGCGCATTATGTCAGACTTCAGCACTTATCTGCGCTCTTATACGGTCAATAACAATAAAGCTGCAGATGGTCGACAGTACTATACGGAAAATTATGAAACTGACGGTCTTTTACCTAAGCTTACGCAGGAACATTTAAATTTAGCCACTCATTATGTCGATGATTATTTTGGGGTTTTAGGTGAGCTTATCTGTGGTGTCAACCTCAATACTACCAATCAATATGGTTTGACTAATGAGGAAAATAATGAGTTTTTAGCAATTCTTCATGATTTTGAACAGGGTTTGAATTATAAGGACGAGCAATAATTATGGTAGATACTATGCATGATGGATCTAGATCTGAACGCGGCGTTATTAAGAAAATCAATGCTGGCACGGCACTTTTAAAATTAGAGCATGGCGCTTTAATGGCTGATGTTGACTACTCAGCATTAGCTTTAAGTATTAAGCAACTCAATGGTGCTAAAAGTGAAAGCCCGCTGCAAGGTTGGCCTTTAGATAATGGTGAGCCTAAGTTTATCAATATTCCTTTTAAGAATGTGTCTTTAAAGAGTAGAGATGGCGTTGAAGACGGTAATCTTTACATTACCTTAGACTCTCAGATCAATGATTGCCTCGCACAAAATCAGCGCTCAGGTTTTGTAGTACATCTTAGTGGTTGCAGTGCATCATGGCGAGTTTTAGTTGAAGGCGATGACTTACAGCCATCATGGTCAGCACGCTCTAAGGCTGAAACTGAAAGTGTCGCCTCTCAAAAGATGCAGAGTGCTCCGCAAAAGGCGCCGAGTGCTCCTCAAAAAGAGACGCAAAAAACTAATAAACAAGCTACTGCCTCTAAATCATCTTTACCTATAGTGCTGATTGCTCTCTTAGGTATTGTTGCTGTAGCAGCCATTGCTGCCGCTGTATGGTTCTTCCTCTTTAGATCTGAGCCTCAGAGTGTAATCCCAGAAGCCTCAGCTACTGAGGTAGCACAAGTTGAAGAGCCTAAGGCTAATGAGCCTGTAGCAGAAGAGCCTCAGGCTAATGAAACAGTAGTTGAGAAACCTAATACTAAGAAGTCTTTTGCTCCAGAAGTCAATGTCGATGAAACTAAGGTAGAAGAGCCTCAGCAACAAGCTCAGGGTGCAGAACCAGAAGCTGCTACTACTGAGTCTGAGGAAACTAATAATGCCTGCAAATTAACTGAGACTAATGATGCGCTTTTACTTAAAAATTGCTTAGCTTCAAGCCCTAAACCTGAGCAGTTAGAGCAATTAGCTCAGGATGCTTTAGTTAACGGTCGTTGTGATTTAGCTAAGCGCCTGATAACTTCTTTAGGTCGTAAAGGTAATGCTAATTTAGCCATGTTATATGCTAAGTACGCTGATCCTAATGTATTTTATGGCAATAATTGCATTTTAAAAGATGCTAATAGTGCAATTTACTGGTATCAAAAAGTCTTAGAGAGTGGAAATAATCCTGAAGCTCAGAGTGCTTTAGATAAATTACAAAACTAAAGTTTTTTAAGATTTGGTGTAAATTTTTTAAGGAGGACTGCATCAATCTTTTAAGATGATGCAGTTGAGAATATGCAGTTAAAAAAAATTCTGAGTTTAGCATCTGTGATGCTAGTTGTCTCACAGGTTAATGCTGCCGAGCCTTTAAAAATGGAAGGTAAGGAGAGCTTATATCAGCGCGTGTTAACCACCGCCCCTTGCCCGTTATACGCTAATAAGACCGATACTGATGGTCCTTTAGTGCCTACTTTCAATCAATATTATGTCTATGAGCGCGATGGCGATTTCGTGGCTGTAGGTAATGATACTAAGGGTAAGATTGAAGGTTATTTAAAGACTGATTGCGTTATCGATTGGAAGATGCAAAGCGCCTTGATGTTCACAAATCCGGCCGCTCGTAAGCGTTCTTTGATCTTTGATACCGATCAGTCTTTATTAAACTTTGTAGAAAACGATAGTCCTGATCAAAGTCAGGCCTTATTGTCATTGCTCGAGCATGCTGAAAAAGGGGAAAGTGCCCCGGGTGTTGTCAGTATCGAGCCTGCCACCTATGTAGATTGGAAAAAGAATTTCTATCTCCTACCAATATTAGAGGCACAGGAGTCTATGTTCGCTGACGGTAACTATACCCGTCTTTTACACATAGGTTCAGTTTCCGATAAAGCTACAGTTAAAACTAATAAGTCAAGCGATCCGGTAGCATCCGAGCTTAAGGCTTTTAAGGCTGCAGTAGTCTTTGTTATCGACTCTTCAATTTCCATGCAACCGTATATCGATAGAACCCGTAAGGCTGTATCTGATATCTATGATCAAATTGAAAAGGAAAATTTACAAGATAGCGTACACTTTGGTATCGTCTCTTTTAGATCCGATGTCAAAGCAGTTCCGGGTCTTGAATACACCTCAAAGATGTATGTAGCTCCAGGTGAGGCTAATAACCGTGAGGATCTCATGGCTAAGCTTAAGACTTTAAATCAAGCTAAAGTTTCAAGCTCGCTTTTTGATGAGGATGCTTATAGTGGTATTAGCGAGGCCTTAGATAAGATCAATTGGAATAATTATGGCGGTCGTTATATCGTCTTAATTACCGATGCTGGTGCCATTGAAGGTAATAATAAGCATTCATCAACAGGTCTTGATGCTAAGGAATTACGTGCCGAAGCTGAGCATCATGGTGCGGCTATCTATGCTTTACACCTCTTAACCGCTTCAGGTAAGCGCAATCACAATCATGACAAGGCTAAAGCTCAATATGAGGAATTAACCTTTAATAAGGTCATCAATAAATCCCTTTACTATCCGGTAAAGGCTGGTGATGTAAATGCCTTTGGTAAGCGTGTCGATGAGTTAGCTCAATCTTTAACCATTCAGGTAATGCAGGCAAGTAGTGGTGATTTAACTGCAGGCTCTGCTAATAGTGCTAACGATGAGCAAGATCAAATGCTCAAAGATACTGAGCTTTTAGGTAAGGCCATGCAATTAGCCTATTTAGGCTCTACTCAAAATACCAAAGCTCCGACCTTCTTTGAAGGCTGGATGAGTGATAGAGACTTATTTGAGCACTCTAGTATTACCGCTACCCCTGTAACCTTATTAAATAAGTTACAGCTGAGTAATCTAAAGCAGATCACCTCTCAAATTTTGGAAGCTGCTAATACCGGTATGTTAGAGCCTGAGGCTATGTTCTCACAGTTACGCTCCATTGCTGTAAGCTTAGGTCGTGATCCTAATCAACTGTCACAAAGCTCAACTTTAAAATTATCCGAGTTAGGCCTTTTAGATGAATATCTTGATGGTCTGCCGTATAAGAGCTTGATTTCCGATCTTGATGAGGATACCTGGGCAAGTATGGGCGCTGATGAGCAAAATCAGACTATTGCCGATTTAGAGAGCAAAATTCAATACTATCAGAAAGCTAATGACGATACCTCACGCTGGCTAAAGCTGAACTCTAAGGCCGATGAGTCTGAGGCTGTATATCCAATTCCTTTTGATATGCTGCCTTAAGTCTATGCTTTTAGAAATTGAAAATTTAAGCTATGTCTATGCCGATGAGCGTGCCTTTACCATCACGCTCACGGCCCTGAGCCTTGAAAAGGGGCAGGTATGTGCCCTCACAGGAGTGTCAGGCTCAGGTAAATCGACTTTATTAGAGTGTATAGGCTTATTGCGCCCGCAATTTACGGCGACTAAATTTTGCTTTGAAGGTGAGGATGTAAGCTCACTATCCGAAGCTCAAAAAGCACGTAGGCGCGCGCAAGTTTTAGGCTATATGCCGCAGTCAGGTGGATTATTACCGTGTTTAAGCTTTGAAGATAATTTAAAGCTACAAATACGCTTAGCTCATGGTGCTCTAAAGCGCAGTGAAGTTAACGCCTATATCGACGCATTAATGCCACAGCTTAAGCGCTTTGATATGGACAAGCTTTTAAAGCTTAAACCCCATCAACTCTCCATAGGTCAAAGACAAAGAGCGGTATTCTTTAGAGCCTTAGCCCATCGTCCGCAAGTAGTGCTCATCGATGAGCCGACCTCAGCTTTAGATCCCGTCAATGCCGAGAAGATTTTTGAGAGCATTATCGAGTGCGCTAAAAGTCTCAATATTGCCGTCTTAGTAGTCACCCATGATACCGAGGCGGTTATAAGACATGGTCTTTATAATTGTGCTTATGATGGAAAAGAGAGCTCAGATAATCACAGTGTCTTTAAGTGTATGGAGCAAATATGATCTTTTCCTTATCTTTAAGATCGCTTAATGCCGATAGACTTATGAGTCTATGTATCATCATGGCTATGACCGCGGTGATAGCGCCCTTATTGCTCTTATTTTCCTTACGCTTTGGTATTATCAGTAAGGCTGAGCATGATTTAGCGGCTAATCCTAATAATTTAGAGATCAAAATGCTCTCAGGCTATACTCTTGAGCCTGATTTTTTTGAGGATTTAGCTAAAAATCCGCATGTGGGCTTTTATGTGGAATTAACCCGTGCTTTAAGTCTTACTTGCAATCTTAAATCCTCTTCAAAGTTTAAGAGCAATATTGAAGCTGTGCCGACTAAAGAAGGTGATCCTTTAGTAAGCTTTAGTAAAATCGATCATGTTTTAGCTGATAATGAGGCCTTCTTATCTGCATCTTTAGCCTCTGATTTAGGAGTTAAAAGTGGCGATGAGATTAAGCTTGTGATCTCGCGTATAGTCGATGGGCGCAAGCAAAACGGTATTGAAAGTTTTAAAGTGGCGGGAGTACTGTCACGGGCTACGACTTCACGCACGCTCATTTACTTAGCTAAAGATGTGATTTTAGCTATGGAAGATTATCGTGACGGTTATGAGCCTAAGCTCTTTGGCGATGGATCAAAACCTAATTCTTTGCGTCAGAGTTTTGCTAGAGCGCGTATCTATGCTAAGAGCATCGATGATGTGATCCCTTTAGCTGCGCAATTGCGTCAAAACTATAATATTCGCGATGAAAGTGCCGCTATTGAAAATGTAAAAGCTATAGCGCGAGTGTTAAATATTATTTTTCTCGTAATTGCCCTAGTATCAATTATAGGCGGCGCGATTACGCTTTCAGGCTTAGTCTTTTCAAATATCAGTAGGCAACATCAAAGTTTAGCTTTACTGCGTTTGATGGGCTTTAGCCCCTATAAAATTACCCTATTAGTGCTCTGTCAAAATCTACTTTTAGCCTTTATGGCTTTTGCTTTGGCTTTAGGTCTTTTCTATCTAGGACAGAGTATCTTTAATCTTTATTTTGCTAGCAATTTAAATCAAGGCGAATCCGTAAGTGTGCTGACATGGTGGCATGTGAGTGTGGCTTTAGCTATGTCTTTGAGCGTGGCAGCTATCATTTCCCTGATCAGCGTTAAATTCAAAATTGTAAACAGCGGTATCGCCACAACTTTAAGAGAGGCTTAGATCATGACATTTGGTAAAACTTTAGCTTTAGCAGTAGCTATTTTGTCGGTAAATGCAGCTAACGCAGCCGATTTTAGCAATCCGCAGCCTGATGGTGAGGATGTGGTGGTATCTATGCCCTGCAATCAGACCATGGTTTTTCGTAAGGTCTATACTACCCTCAATAATCAAAATAAGAGTGCTGATGCCTCGTTTCAAGCAGGCTCGCTTGATAATAAGAGCCCCTTAGCTCAAAACCCCAATCGCCTCTATGTACAAGGTGGCTTTTTAGATGATCAGGGCTTTTATTATCTGATCTCCAAATATGAGCTTATGGATTTTCAGTATAAAGCTTTAATGAATCAAGATAAATGCCCGACTACAGTTGAGCGTAAGGGAGCATTACCTGCTGTTAATATTTCCTATTTTGATTTAAATGAGGCCGCTCGTCGTTATTCTCTGTATCTGCAAAAAGCCGCTGACGCGCCGAAAAATGGTAAGGAGCATGCATATGCACGTTTACCTACCGATGCTGAGTGGGAATTTGCCGCCCGTGGTGGTTTGAATGTTTCAAAGAGCGAATTTAATGAAAATCTGCCGCCTTTAGGTGATGACGATCTAGGAGCCTATGCTTGGTATCAAGGACCGACTTCAGCTAATGGTAAATTACAGTTACCGGGTTTAAAAAAGCCTAATCCTCTGGGTATTTACGATATCTTAGGTAATGTCTTTGAGATGTGCCAAGAGCCCTTTAAGGCCGTGAGAACTAATCGTCTTTTAGGCCAAAGTGGCGGTATGACGGTGCGTGGCGGTAGTTTTAAATCACCTCAAAGCTCTTTATCTAATGCCACGCGTGCCGAGCGTCCTTATTTTATTAATGGTAAGGAAAATCGCAGTGGTGATTTAGGCGGTAGATTAGTTTTAGCATTGAGTGTGGCTCATGACACCAAGTCCGTTAAGGCTCTCAATGCGCAAATTGAGGCTTTAGGTACAGAATCAAACGAGGCTGATAGCACTAAAGCTGAGGATAAAGCTAAAACTTTAGCGATGATCGACTCTCTTAAAGCTCAAATTAGCGAATTAGAGACACAATCTAAGAACGATAAGCTTAAAAGTAATGGAGATTCAGAGCTTAATAAAAAGCTAGTATCGCAGCTTAATGCTCTAAGAGCTCAGATTAGCGATATCAATGCCCAGATGAATGAGGAAAGACGTCAAGCTGCCACCTCAAATTTACGTTTAGGCGGCTTCCTCTGTCGTTCTATTGCCGCTCAAAATATCGATATTGGTATTAGAAAATCGCTGTTAAATATCGCCACACGTCGCTGTCAAACCGATCCTAAGGGCTGTGAGCTTAAAGCTAAACATGAGGACACTTTAAAAACTGAGGAGAAAGTGCTCACAGGTTTAGTTACCTATTATGGCGATACCATGTCACAGGCTGCTGAAACCTATAATTTGAGCATGTTAAAAGATCTCTTAACCACAGCGAAAAAATCACAGGGCCAAAATAATGCGGGTTTAGATGATTTCATTGACGTCTATTATGATGCCATTAAGACCTATCCTACCCTTAATAAGGATAGAGATGCTAACCACAAATTGTGGGTAGATAAATGCTTTAGCTTAGTTAAGGATAAAAAATAGGTATCCTGATGATTAGACTAAATCGTATCGCCCAAGACTCTTTAGGCGTAAAGTCGCAACAGATCTGTAGGCATATGACGCATTGGCAGGAGGAATTGTCGCGACACTTTTCCTCTGAAATTATGAGCTCCTTACCTAAGGTAATCTGTGAGGGGAGCTTTATAAGCTTTAATACTAGCTTGCAAGGACAAAGCGAGGAAATAGCGCTTGCGACTTTAAAGCGCACTAATCCTAATCTCTATGGGATCTATGCTGAGAGATTACAGCTCTTTGTCGATTTTTTACGCGCTGAAACTCCTTTAGCAAATGAAGTTTTAGAGTCTGAGCGATATGATTTAGCACTGATTTTAGAAAAAAGCCCGCAATGCTTTATCTTAGGCAATTCTATTCCGGTATTTTTGCCCTATATGCTCAAAGAGCCTGAGACAGCGGTTTTTGCTGATTATGCTAAAGCTCTAGCCGCATCGGCAGCTCCAGCTAAAAGTCATCATTATTTATGCCTATTAGCTTTTTTACTCTTACTGCTGCTTTTAGGCCTTTTATGGTGGTTTTACTTAAGACCGTGGCCTCAGGAAGGGACGCTTTTAGATAGATGGAATGCTTTTCGTGGTTATCCTGAGGCTGTAGCGCAACATCAAAGGATACAGAGCGATATTGATAAGCTTGTAGCCTATCTTGATAAAGATGCTTTACAAAAAGAGCATGATAAGGAATTAGCTTTAGCTAAGCAGGCTCTTGATGAGGCTAATGCACAAAAGCTTAAGGCCGAAGAAGAGGCACGTTTAGCGCAGGAGGCTGCCCTTAAGGCTCAGGAAGAGCAAAAGAAAGCCTTAGAAGAGCAGAAAAAAGCGGAAGAGGAGCGCCTTAAAGCTTTAGAAGAACAAAAGAAAGCTGAGGAAGCGGCACGCCTTAAAGCTTTAGAAGAGCAGAAAAAAGCTGAAGAAGCGCGACTTTTAGAGGAGCAAAAGAAAGCTGAAGCGGCTCGTAAAGCTCAGCTTGAACAAGAAAAAAGCGATCAAGAGCGTAAGGCTTTAGAGGTTAAAAATCAGGCGACAAGTACGCAAAACTCGACTAAGGGACTGCCTAAATGCGAGATTTTGCGTAAAGAAGGCAAAATGCCACAGCTTGTTATCGCTTTTGATGGTTCAGAATCGATGCTCGAGCGTGATGTAGGCGGTGGCGAGAGTCGTTTATCGGCGGCAATTCGTGCCTCTGAGGCTTTAGTACAAAATACCGATAAAAACGTCAGTATCGGTTTAGTGGAGATTAATGGCTGTCCTGTGGCTAAGCAACACGGCTTCTATGCCGGTACTCGTCGTAGTGCCCTCAGACAGCAGATCCGCAATATCAATCCTTATCGTTATGACGGTAAGACCCCACTTATAAATGGTCTGCAGGCATTAATGAATATGGTTGATGGTGTTAATGCTGAGGCTGTAGGCGTGCTTATCTCAGATGGTGAGGATACTTGTCCTTTTACCGCAAATATGAGTGTCTGTTCGCTAGCTAAGCGTATCCATGCTCTTAAGCCTAAGCTTAAGATCCATACCATTTTAATTGGCAGTAATGCCTCGCAGGCTGCCTGTATTGCCAAATATACCGGAGGCAAGGTCTTTAGCCCGAAAAATGCCTCTCAGATTGTATCTCAGCTCAAAGCCGCAGGCGCTAGTGTGCAAAAGGTTTGTAAGGAGTAAATATGCGTTCGGTGATTTTAAATAGTGGCCCTATCAATAAATATGCCGCTATTGGTCAAGACGGTGTTTTAGTATGGAAATCAGCCGAAGCCTTTCGTAATGCTTTAGAGCGTGAAAAGCAATTAGGCCCGGAGATCACTCGTTTTTTAGCCATTCCAAAGGCCTCACAAGGTGGGGAGTATTTAGATTGGTTTGTGCCTTTTGATAGTCCTAAAGGCGAGGATTATGAAATTGTGCGCTGGCAAAGTGCCTCTATCGATGAAAAGCGTAAAGCTTTAGATAAGATGGAGCGTATGTCAGAGAAGCTCGTCAATTATGGTTTAGATCTTAAAGCTATGGCTTTGACCTCAAATGACAAGCTCTTTGAACATTTTATAAATGGCTCAAAGGATAATGATGTTTTACCTGCCCTGCATTTTCCTGACAATGATTGTCTTTTCATTGTCAACGGTCAGCCGGTAATTACCTTTTGGGGCTTTACTAAAGATCGCCTGTCTCTAAAGGGCGCTCCTTTTGAACCTTTGCATCGAGATCTCTATAAGCGTAATGAAACTTATAAGAGGATGGCTACGGGAGCTGCTCCTGTAGCAAAGGCGGGCTTTTTTAGACGCAATTTATGGTGGCTTTTACTCTTATTATTACTACTTCTATTACTTTTGGGCTACTTCTTGTGGAAGTACCTTTTAAATAAAGAAATAGTAGTGCCAGTAGCATCAGATCCAGTACAAAAGCAGGTAGTAGTAAAAGAGCAACAGCCTAATTTAGTCAACGATCCTAAAGTTGAGGTAACCGTCCCGAAAGCTGAGGTAAAAGACTCGAATGTTGAGCTAACAGATCCGAAAGTTGAGGTAACAGATCCTAAAGCTGTAGTTATTCCTCAGCAAGATGAGTTTAGCTATGTCTTTAACTCTAAGCGCTATTATTTTAAGAAAAATCCTGATGGTACCTATACTGTCAGCGATGATAATGGCGTTTTAGTCGACAATCTAAAGCTTGATTTTAAAGATGACGGTTCTATTGCTATCAACGGTCAGGATATCGAAGGAGTGCATTTAGATCCTAATGCTGAAAATGTAGTTACGCCTAATGAAGAGAACGTAGTTACGCCTAATGCAAAAAAAGAAGTTGGCGCCCCTAATTTAGTTGTAGATCCTGAGAGTGTTCAGGAGAACCTGAGCGCCACTAAAGAAAATACTGAGAACAATGCACCGATTGATCCTGTAAATCAAGAGCAGGTTCAAACGCCACAAGCTCAGCAGGAGCCTCTCACTCAGACTGTAATTCCTCCTACTTTAAGTGACGAGGAGGATGATGCTAATGCAACAAATACAGCTTCTAGTTCCTCAGATCCTTTTGCTAATACAAAGCCTTTGAATTTATCTCAAAGCGATGTAGAGCAAGGTTCAGTTAAGAAACTTGAAGGCACTTGGAAGGTTAAATCCCCGCTTATAGATGCAAATTCTGGAAAGCCTGTCAACTTAGAATATAGTTTTGATGCTAATGGTAAGGGAAAGGCTACAATTATGCGTCAAAATGGAGTAAAGTGTATAACGTCAGTGGATGGCAAGATCGTATCAGGCCAGTTACAGATAGAAAATGAAGCTGTGGCTATCTGCTCTGATAAGAGCTCATATACTATGCCTAGGATTAAATGCGCCCCTGGCACTAATAATGATAGTCAATGTAAAGCTGTTTATTCACAAGGTAAGTCCGATGAAAGCAGTTTTAACATTGAACTTAGAAAATAAAATTTGAGGAATTAAAAATGATTAAAAAGACTTTATTAAGTGTTGTTCTTGCTGCAGTTTTAGCTAGTGGCTGCGCTAACCAGGGTTCTAGTTCAGCTGAAGTTGATCCGGCTTTAAAAGAGAGCGGTGCTAAGTTTTTCTCTGATTCAGGCATTAAGTCCTGTTTAGCCGGTGCCGGTATCGGTGTTTTAGGTTGCATGTTATCTAATGCTGACAATAAGCTTGCCTGTGCTGCTATTGCCGGTGCTTCTGGTTGTGCTGTTGGTATTGCTACTAACTATGTCTTCGATAATGTAAGATCTAATTATGCAACCACCGAAAAGCAGCTTGATGCCACTAAGGAAATGGTTGTTAAAGATATCGATTCCGTTAAAGGCGTCAATAAAGCTGCTTCTGACCTCATCAAGCGCGATACCGAGGCTGTGGCTGCTTTAGAGAAGAAGGTCGCTGCTGGACAGGCTGATAAGAAGGCTCTGCAGCAGAAGAGCAGTGAGATGGATGCTAATATTGCCTACATCAAGGAGCAGGTTGAGGGTATCGATTCTAAGATCGAGTCCTATAAGTATGCTCGCGATCAGTATCAGACCAGCAGCACCTCTGCAGCTGACAAGAAAAAGCTGTCAGAGCTTGATACTAAGATTGCCTCACTTAAGGCCGAGCGTGACAATTTATATGCTATCTCTGAGGATTACACCTCTCAGAGAAATCGTTTAGCTCGCGGCTAAAATGGATGATTTATGAAAGTTAAATTTCTAACCGTAATTGCTTCAGCTTGTCTTTTAAGTGCTTGTACTATGACTCCTGAGGAATGCGATCCGTCAATTGGCGATCCGAGCCTTTTAAATAAGATGGGTTGTGTCTTCTCAGGCTCTTATGAGCAACGTGTTGAAGATAAAAAGGCTGATATTGCTGCCCTAAAAGCTGAGCAACAGGCATTAGCTGCACAAAGTGAGGCTTTATTAAAGGAAAGCTCTTTAGTGCATGCTAAGTATGAGCAAAAGCGTAAGAACTTAGATAAGCTCAATCAAGATCTTTCTGCTATGCAACAGCGCTTAGCGCAAAAGCAATCTTTAAACTCTTCTTTAAAGAAGAAGTTTGATAATGCTCAGGCGCAAATTAATAATATGCGCAATACTCCTGACAATGCTTCTATTTTGCAAAAGCAGCAGGAATATGAGACCTTACAGCGTGAGGTCGCCGAGCTCAATGACGCTTTAGGCGGTTCCATGTAAACGCTTGAGCCATCTGTATTTTTTACAGATGGCTTTTTACATTTGTTCAGATACATTACCCTTCTTACTTTCTAAGTCCTCTCTAAGCTTTTTTTTCGTTACAAAATTCACCTTCCTTAGTAAATAATAAAATATTGCAACCGTTTGTATGATGCTAAAAAACTTACTTCTTTAGAAACGGTTTAAATTTGATTTAATTTATATAAGTAATTGATAAGTCAGATATTTTGGTTCTTCCGTATTGGTGTTGGAATCTCTGATGGGTAGTAACATAATTTAACATCCATTAGAGATTTTTTAACATTCCAAAGAATTACCTTTAAAGGCGTTCATAATTCTTAAAAAGAAG
>ENA-OWPF01001948-OWPF01001948.1-human-gut-metagenome-genome-assembly--contig:-NODE-1948-length-16190-cov-3.659002_pt1 | contig 16190 bp, 15 predicted proteins | sample MGYA00248261_ERZ651840 | MGnify/ENA primary metagenome ERZ651840 (study PRJEB26924, sample SAMEA4378268) | human gut metagenome | biome: human gut; feature: human-associated habitat; material: faeces... | reverse complement strand
GATCACCGCACACAACACTGCAAAAACAAATGCCAGAAGTGCCAGGCTGACCGGTGATGCACATAGAACCAGGAACGCAAGAAGAATGATCTTGCCCGGAGAACGTCTCTTTCCTTTTAAGACCGGTGCTTTCTCTTCCACAATATCCTCATCATGTTCTACGCTCTCCTGCAAAAGATTGAGAAACAGCTCCCTTGCTGCCTCTTTTGGTTCACCAAGTTCTCTCATAACCTGCTGTTCCTTCTCAGGACCTGCCTCTTCAAAATATTCCGAAAAGTACTCTATGGCATTGTCAAAATCTTCTTGCGGAAGCCGCTTCAGATATTTCTTCAGCTCTTCCATATATTCTTGTCTCGTCATTTTTTCACTCTCCCTTCCACAATATCATCTACGGTATTGCGATATTCCCGCCATTCTTTCCTCAGATATTCCAGCTGCCTGCGTCCCTCTTCCGTGATGGAATAATACTTTCGTTTCCGCCCCTGGAACTCCTCGGAATAAGTAGTCAGATATCCGCCCGTCTCCAGCTTTCTCAAAATAGGATACAGCGTCGATTCCTTGATCGCTGCAACCAGCTTCACCGTCTGGCTGATTTCATAACCGTAGGAATCCTGCTGTTCCACGACAGAAAGAATCAGACATTCCGTCAGAACAGCTGACACCGGATAATAGTACATACACTCACCCCTTTGTATATATAAAATTTTTATATATAATTATTTTATATATATGTTACCATACTTTTCCCATTTGTCAATAACTGTTTTCAGGAATTTCTGTTTTTAAATCTCTGCCGTTTTTCCTGTGCCATTGCAAATAATTCTTTTGAAATGATCGCCTCGTGCATTCCTTCCACCACATAACGTTCTTCCATCGGAATGTTTCTGTATTTTTCGATTTTATAGGATATTTTCTCTGTCTTGTGCTGAACCATCGCCCCTGTATATACCTGATTTTTCAAAATGCTATAAATCGTTGGTGCATTCCATTTCTGCACCTGATTTTTTCCCTGACGGTTTACATAACTTAATTTCTGGATTTTTCTTTTATACTCGGTCGGCGGTAAAATCTGCTGTCTGTTCAACCGTTCTGCTATCTTTTGTACGGAAACGCCTTCCAGATAAAGAGTATAGATGTTACGCACTGTTTCCGCTGCTGCCTCATCAATCAGAAAGCGATGACGGTCAGCCGGGTCTTTTCGATAGCCATAAGGTGCAAAACCGGACATATATTTCCCCTGCTTTTTCTGTACCTGGAAAGTTCCCCGTATCTTCTTTGAAATATCTCTGCTGTACATATCATTTAGCAGTGCCTTAAACTGAGCCAGCTCTTCATTGCTGTGACAGAGCGAATCCACACCATCTAAAATCGCAACATAACGGATGCCAAGTGACGGAAACACACGCTCAATATAATTCCCTGTTTCAATATGCTCACGCCCAAGTCTTGAAATATCTTTTGTGATCACTCCCTGAATCTCTCCTTTGTAAATATCCGCCATCATCTGCTGAAACTGTGGGCGGTTCGAAAAATAAAGCCCGGAATATCCGTCGTCAATATACATCCTGACGAGCTTCATATCCCCGGCTTTATCCACATATTCTGAAATCAGACGCATCTGATTTTCAATACTTTCACTTATTCTGTTTTCTCCGTCTTCTTTGGACAGACGACAATATCCTGCCATGCGGTACATATCCTTCGACCTCCGAAAAACGCTGTCTCTGCTATAAATATGCGATACCGCACTGAAAAGATGCCATACATTTGTATCGGAACGAAGTGTAGAATGTGCAGTGATTCTGAGAAGAATATGTCAGCTTTCGCTGACCAGAATCACGCACCAAGTCTCACGTGCGTTCGACTTGAAATCTATCCTATCCCGCAAAAGAAATAAATTTGGAAAGAAGGAACATAAATGACAGATCAGAATTATATGCTCCAGGCTATTCAACTGGCGAAACAAGGAGAGGGCTGGACAAATCCGAATCCGATGGTAGGGGCAGTGATCGTAAAAAACGGGCGGATCATCGGAAAAGGCTATCACAAAAAATGCGGAGAGCTTCATGCAGAACGTAATGCGATCGCTTCACTTACGGAATCTGCGGAAGGTGCGACCATTTATGTCACACTGGAACCTTGCTGTCATTATGGCAAAACTCCGCCATGTACAGAGGCGATCATTGAGCAGAAGATCAAGAGAGTGGTGATCGGTTCCAGAGATCCGAATCCGAAAGTGTCAGGAAAAGGTATAAAGATGCTGCAGGAAGCAGGTATTGAAGTCATTGAGGATTTTATGAGGGAAGAATGTGACCGGCTCAATCCTGTATTTTTCCATTATATTACAACGAAGACACCTTATGTGGTGATGAAATATGCCATGACACTGGATGGGAAAATTGCGACGAAAACAGGTGCATCGAAATGGATCACCGGAGAAGCAGCAAGAGCGGAAGTACAGCATATGCGTCATCGGTATATGGGGATCATGGCGGGCATCGGAACGGTGCTTGCGGACGATCCAATGTTAAATGTTCGCATGGAAGGTTGGAAAAGTCCAATCAGGATTCTGTGTGACAGCGGACTTCGGATTCCGCTGGATGGTCAGATCGTAAAAAGTGCAGGAAAGTACCGGACAATTGTGGCTTATGCAGATTCGGAAAATACAGAAGCGAAAAGAAAAAGATTACATAAAATGGGAGTTGAGACGATCTGCTGTCCGGATGAAAACAATCAGGTGGATCTTAAAAAACTGATGAAATATCTCGGGGAAGAAGGCATTGACAGTATTCTTCTGGAAGGCGGAGGCACCTTAAATGACAGTGCTCTGCGAGCTGGAATTGTGCAGGAAGTACAGGCTTTTATAGCACCGAAATTATTTGGCGGTATGAACAGCAAAACACCGGTGGAAGGCATCGGTGTCCGTTTCCCTTCAGAAGCAGTAAAGCTGAAATGTACCGATATCTGCCAGATCGGTGAGGATATCCGAATCACATGTCAGGTGTGTGGAAAAGAACAGGAGGAGTCATGTTTACAGGAATCGTAGAAGAGAAAGGAACAATCCGCTATATACAGCTGACAGGAGAATCCGGAGTTCTGGCAGTGAAAGCGAAAAAAGTACTGGAAGGCACAAAGATTGGTGACAGTATTGCCGTAAATGGCATATGCCTGACCGTTACATCGCTTCAGTCGGATGGATTTACCGCAGATGTAATGGCAGAGACAATCCGAAGGAGCAGTCTTGGAGGCAGCAGGGCCGGAAGCAAAGTAAATCTGGAGCGTGCGATGGCTGCCGATGGCAGATTCGGAGGACATATCGTAAGCGGCCATATTGACGGAACCGGTGTGATCCGTTCCATGATCCGGGAAGAAAATGCTATCTGGGTATCGATCGGAACATCAACGCAGATTTTGCATCTGATCGTAGAAAAAGGTTCCATTTGTATCGATGGGATCAGCCTGACGGTAGCGAAAGTGGATGAAACGGGTTTTCAGGTTTCGGTCATTCCGCATACGGGAGAAGAAACTGCACTTTTGGAAAAAGTGCCGGGTGATCCGGTTAATCTGGAAAATGATGTGATCGGAAAATATGTAGAAAGGCTGCTTGGCATTCAAAAAAATGAAGAAGAGAAAAAAGAATCCGGAATTACGATGGAATTTCTGGAGAAATTCGGATTTTAAGAGGAGGATATTTATTATGTCACAAAACAATCAGTACAATACCATTGAAGAAGCACTGAGAGATTTAAGGGAAGGAAAAGTCATTTTGGTTACCGATGATCCGGACAGAGAAAATGAAGGAGATTTGATCTGTGCGGCAGAATTTGCAACGCAGGAAAATATTAATTTTATGGCAACTTATGCGAAAGGACTGATTTGCACACCAATGAGTGCGGAAATTGCGGCAAAATTGAATTTTCCGCCGATGGTTGCTGAAAATACCGATAATCACGGAACTGCATTTACGGTGGCAGTGGATCATGCAGACACAACGACCGGTATCTCGGCAGCAGAGCGTTCTTATACGATCCGAAAATGTGTGGACGAGGAGGCAAAACCGGAAGATTTCAGAAGACCGGGACATGTATTTCCTCTTATTGCCAGAAAAGGCGGTGTTCTGGTAAGAAACGGTCACACAGAGGCAACGACGGATCTTATGAGAATGGCCGGACTGAAAGAATGCGGTGTGTGCTGTGAGATCATGAAAGAAGACGGTACCATGATGCGCACACCGCAGCTGTGGGAAATGGCAAAAGAACACAATCTGACCTTTATCACAATCCGTGATCTGCAGGATTATATGAGAGTACATGAAAAACACGTAAAAGAAGAGGCGGTTGCAGATCTCCCGACACAGTACGGTGATTTTAAAATTCATGGATATATCAATGATATTACAGGAGAACATCATCTTGCACTGGTAAAAGGTGAGATCGGAGATGGTGAAGATGTGCTCTGCCGTGTACATTCGGAGTGTCTGACCGGAGATGCATTTGGATCACTTCGATGTGACTGCGGTCTTCAGCTTCAGACTGCGATGCGTCGGGTAGAAGCAGAAGGCAGAGGAATCATTCTTTATATGCGGCAGGAAGGCAGAGGCATCGGTCTGATCAATAAGATAAAAGCATATGCACTTCAGCAGCAGGGATACGATACTGTGGAAGCAAATGTAAAATTAGGGTTTGCACCGGATCTTCGCGAGTATTGGATCGGGGCACAGATTTTATCAGACCTTGGTGTAAAATCTTTGAGATTACTGACGAACAATCCGGATAAGGTCTACGGACTTGGCGGGTTCGGACTGAAGATCAATGAAAGAGTACCGCTGGAGATTCCGCCGCAGAAATATGACCTGAAATATATGAGAACAAAACAGGAAAAGATGGGACATATTTTCAAAGCGATCAATTTATAAAAAAATATTAAGTTCACAATAACAGGAGGAAAAATCATGAGACAGATCAATTTGGTAGAAGGAAAAGTAGTAGCACCGCAGGGAATGAAAGTCGGTATCGTAGCGGCGAGATTTAATGAGATTATTGTCAATAAATTACTGGGAGGTGCAGTTGACGGACTGGTAAGACATGGAGTCGAAGAAGAGAATATTACTGCTGCATGGGTACCGGGAGCATTTGAAATTCCGCTGACTGCACAGAAGATGGCACAGTCCGGAAAGTATGATGCAGTGATCTGCGTGGGAGCAGTCATCCGCGGCGATACATCACACTATGATCTGGTGTGCAGCGAAGCTGCCAAAGGAATCGCACAGGTTGGACTTGCATCCGGAGTTCCGGTATTATTCGGAGTAATCACAACTGAGAATATTGAGCAGGCTATTGCACGTGCCGGAAGCAAGGCAGGAAATAAAGGATATGACTGTGCATTGTCTGCGATTGAGATGGTCAATCTGATGAAACAGCTTTAAGAATGAGGAAATAAAGGATGATAAAAACGATCATATTTGATTATGACGGGACGATTCACCAGACACTTGGAATTTATGAACCGGCATTTCGAGAAACTTATCAGTGGCTGACAGAACAGAAAGTCGCAGAAGAACAAAAGATAGCATCTTCAAAGATTGCCGGATGGCTTGGACTGAACAGCAAAGAAATGTGGGACACTTTTATGCCGGAACTGGATCAGAAATATAAAGATCAGGCAAGCAAAATGGTGGGCGAGCGGATGATCGAACAGGTCAGAAAACATAAGGCCGTGTGGTATCCGGGAGCAGAAAAGATGCTTACGACGCTGAAAAATCAGGGATATTATCTTGTAGTCCTGAGTAACTGTAAAACGGCATATCGAAAGGCACACTGGGAAGAATTTGGTATGAAACGATGGTTCGAGCGATTTTATGACTGCGAATCCTATGGATTTCGTCCAAAAACGGAGATTGTGCAGGATATTATCCGGGAATATCCAGGCCCTTATCTGGTGATCGGAGACAGAAAACAGGATCTGGAATGTGCCAGATCCTGTGGCAGTCTGTTTGCCGGATGTCTGTATGGATATGGTGATCAGGGAGAATTGGACGGAGCAGATTATCTTGCAGAGCATGTAGGGGATATACCAGAATTATGCCATTTGGTGTAAGTGTGATTGGGTAATGTCAGAAATATTTGTTGAAACCGTGTGATACGAATTTCGTTTTCATGCGGTTTTTTTTTAAAAAGGAAGTTAGATAAAACTAACAAAAGTATTCCTTTTCCTTTTATCAGAAAAACAGAGGATTTCAAATTGACCGTATCAAGGAGATATTATATAATAGGAATATTACAGTTTTACAGGAAAAATCATATAACCGTGCAGATAAAAGGGAGTAACTACATGAATTTTGAAAAAAGAACAGCCAGAAATCGAAAATATCGGAAATTTTTGCACAGCCGTCAGCAAAATCTGATGTTACTTGGAGTTTTTGTCTTTGTGATAAGCATCGTATGCGGCTGCAGTAACCAGAAGGAGCAGGAGTCGGATGGCAGTCTGCAGAAGATAACAGTGGGCATTGATAAATTTGAGCCGTATTCTTATCTTGACATGGACGGAAATTATACCGGCGTTGACATTGAGATCGCATCGAAAGTATTTCATGAACTTGGGTATGAACCAGATTTTAAGTTTATTACGTGGAGTGAAAAACACACCTGCCTTGCGGACGGTACGATAGACTGTATCTGGAGCTGCTATTCTATGAATGACCGGGAAAACGATTATCAGTGGGCGGGACCTTATCTGTACAGCCGTCAGGTGATCGCAGTTGCTTCTGACAGTGATATTCAGACATTCGATGATCTTCTCGGGAAGAATGTTGGAGTACAGGATACGACAAGAGCAGCTGAACTCTTTTTTCATACGATCGACTCTGCATTGCCGGAAGTAAAGCAGGTGAACTGCTTTGCGACAACGGAAGATATGTTTGCAGCACTTCGCAAAGGATATGTCGATGCGATTGCAGGACATGAAGCTTTGCTGAATGAATTTATTATAAATGGAAAGGGCAAATATCGATTATTGGATGAAAGTCCTTATATTTCAAAAATAGGCATTGCATTTCAAAAGGGGACGCATGAGGAGCTTACCCAGAAGATAAATGGGCTGATAAAAGAAATGAGTGAAGATGGTACGATTGGCAGTATTGCAGAAAAATATGGACTTGATGCGGAGAAAGTTGTGATAAGAGGAGGTTCCGATGAAAAGTAAAAAACGCCCGGGAATATCCGGAATCCTTTTGATTGTGTTGATTCTGGTCGGGATGATCGTATGGGGAATCTTTACGGGATTAGACCGAAGAGAGCTGAGTGAGACACTGGATAAGACAACTTTAATTGCCAAAAATAAACTGCAGGATTATGATAATTACACGGCAAATGACAGGGTAAAAAGTCTGGTGCGGCTGTTGGATAAAACAAAGGAACTGGGCACAAATCTGAGTAAAATTAATAAATACGGACAGCAGGATCTGGATGAATACATTACGGAACAGAGACTGAGCGGTGCCTTTGTATCTGATAAAAATCTGAATGTAGTGCTTCAGGGACAGCAGAATCTGGATTCGGAAAATCTATGGAATGAAATTATCGGCAAAGGTTATGTAAAAGAAGTTCTGGAACATCCGGAAGCAACCTACACAGAACGCATTACGGTGAACCGTGAGGAGTATGATCTTGCAGTTGTGCCGCGTCAGGATGCCGAAGGTCTGGTGATCGCCTATGCAGAAAAAAACAGCAATACACTGGGTGATATGACACTGGAATCTGTTTTTTCAGATTTTCTGGTCAATATGCATGGTGTGATCATGGTATGCCTCGATGATACGGTTGTCAGTACCAATCAGGAAACACTGCTTGGAAAGACCATGCAGGAAATGCGGAAATATTACAACAGCAGGCCGGAAGGAAATGAAAGCGGGATTATCCGCATAAAACCAGATCATAAGATCTGGTACGGCCATAAAGATAAAATGAAAGAATATGCGATCTATATATTCTTTCCGGCATCACAGATATTTATGGCACGGACGGTTGTCTGTGGATTGTACACGGCTGTGGCAATTCTTGTATATCTGCTGTTTTTGCTGATCAAGAGTAATCTGGAAAAGGTTACGCTGAAACAGAGTCAGAAACGTATGAGGATCATCAATGCACTCGGTACAGCATACGCATCTATCGTCCTGTTTGATCTGGAAAAGGATAAAGTAGAGATGATAAAGACTTCCGGGGATACTTCTATGCCTTCCGGAGATCAGATCTTATCCAAAAAGATTCAGCAAAATCATATAAATGAGATGCTGACATCTGAGTATCGGGAAGGTTTTCTGGAATTTATTGACATGGACACCGTGGCACAGCGGCTGAAGGGACAGCAGTCACTGACTTATACAAGCCAGATGGAAAAGGGCACATGGCTTCTTTCCGTGATCGTACCGCAGCGTTTTGACAGTGACGGGAATATCAGGGCAGTGTTGCTGGCAAACCGGGATATCACGAAAGAAAAAGAGAAAGAACTGGAGCAGGAGAGAGAGCTGAGAAATGCACTGGCAGCAGCAGAACATGCCAACAAAGCGAAGACAAATTTCCTGAACAGTATTTCACACGATATCCGCACGCCAATGAATGCTGTGATCGGATTTACAGCTCTGGCAACAACGCATATTGATAATAAAGATCTGGTGATGGAGTATCTGAAAAAAATAAGTATATCGAGCCGTCATCTCTTAAGTCTGATCAATGATGTGCTGGATATGAGCCGGATCGAGAGCGGTAATGTCAAACTGGAAGAAGTCAAAGTGCATCTTCCGGATGTCTTCCATGATCTGAGGGTTATTATTCAGGGTAGTATTGCGGCAAAACAGCAGGAGTTATATATAGACACGCAGAATGTGGTACATGAGGATGTTGTCATTGATAAGCTTCGGCTGAATCAGGTGCTTCTCAACATCGTTGGAAATGCAGTAAAATTTACTTCAGTCGGCGGTATGATCAATATCCGGGTCAGTGAAAATCCATGCAGCAAAGAAGGATATGCAAGTTATTCGTTCAGTGTGAAAGACAATGGCATAGGGATGTCAGAAGAATTTCAGGAGCATATCTTTGATGCATTTGCGAGAGAACAGACAGTTACAAAGAGCGGGATCCAGGGAACCGGTCTTGGAATGGCAATCTCCAAAAACATTGTCAATATGATGGGAGGAACCATCACGGTAAACAGTGAAGTCGGAAAAGGTTCTGAGTTTATTGTTTCTATCGAATGTAAGATTACCGGCGAAACGGTAAAATACAAATCGGTTCCGGAACTGCAGGGAGCCAGAGCACTGGTTGTGGATGACGATGCCAATACCTGTATGAGTGTCTGCAAGATGCTGCGTGATATAGAAATGCTGGCAGACTGGACTACTTCCGGTAAAGAAGCTGTACTGCGTGCAAAAGAAGCCTGCGAGATAAAAAAAGAATTCAAAGCATATATTATCGACTGGCAAATGCCGGATATGAATGGTATCGAAACAGTCAGAAGGATACGAAAAGTGATCGGAAATAACACACCGATCATCATTCTTACTGCGTATGACTGGGCGGATATTGCGGAGGAAGCAAAAGAAGCAGGAGTTACTGCGTTTGTATCCAAACCGCTGTTTATGTCCGAACTCAGAGCAGCACTGATGCAGCAGGCAGTCGGGACGGAAAAAGATGCAGCAGTTGAAAAGAAACATTATAACCATGCCGGAAAAAGAGTGCTTTTAGTTGAGGACAATGAACTGAACCGAGAAATCGCAGCTGCAATCATGGAGGAAGCAGGGCTTATTGTGGATTCCGTAGAAGACGGAACAGATGCCGTGGAAAGAATGGGATCTGCAGAAGAATCCAGATATGATGCGATCCTGATGGATATTCAGATGCCGAAGATGGATGGTTATATGGCAACAAGAGAAATCCGCACACTTGACAACAATAAAAAAGCCAATATTCCGATCATTGCCATGACGGCAAATGCGTTTGAGGAAGATAAAAAGAAAGCTCTTGAAGCCGGAATGAATGCCCATATCGCAAAACCGATCAGCATTGATGCTATTATGGAGGTACTGGATCAGATCTTTGACAGAAGAAAATAAGGGGGAAGTTATGAAACAGTGAAGAACATAATGGTAAATCATAACAGGAAGTGAAAAATATGCTTGTCGGCGGAGAAGGCATTTTTAATACCGTTGTCAAAGGATCGGGTAAAGTGATCTTACAGACAATGCCGATCAGTAAGGTGGCAGAATTACTGACTCCGTTTTTTACAAAAAATAAATAAGGGAAGAACCCATGAAAAAGAAAAAAAGAAACAGCCGTTCAGACAGAAACGGTCATGCAGACAGAAACAACCGTTCAGACAGAAACAGAACCGGATCAGGACTTCCAGGGCAGGGAAAGACTTAAACTTAGTTTATTTACCGTGTATTATCCGGAAGAATGGAAGTACGACAAAGAAAGAATGCAGAATATGCGGTAATGCCGGAAAATGATTCCGGAAGGTGCACGTATATGTATCGCCATGAGCAGTCAGGTACGTCTTATGATATCAGAGTAGAAGGAGAGGCAGCAAGTGATTCTGTCAAAGAATTGCTGGAAGGCGTTGTGATGTAATTAAAGGATGAAGGAAATAAAGACGCACCGTGGCCATGGGAGGGAGAGCCTGTTGAGCCTGTATTGACAGAACAGATGGTAGGTTTTTATACGATCGTTCCGGAATATATACCATTTAAAGAAGCACAGGGTGTCATGCAGATTATGGATCACCAGTTTGTAAAACATGACGACCAGGTATACCATTTGCTGGAGAATAAGCTGGATACTTACAAGTATTCAGAAAGTGGACTTGAATTTGTTTCCTCAATGGAACTAGAAAGAGATTGTGAATATCTCTCCGGGGACGACAGCGGAATGCTGTATCTTTCACCGGAAATATATCATCTGATGTGAAAGTCGCAGTTATGGAAAAATGTCAGTAAAAATTCCTATGGAAAAAATAAAACATATATTCCATAGAAGAAAAGTAAGAGAACGAATATAATGATCCCAAGTTGTTTGAAGGAGGAGATCATTATGAGTAGTCAAAGAAAGGCAGAAGCTGCGACATCAGAGAATATCGTAACAACAGAGACATCCAGTCTGAGTGATCTTTGGAAAAAAGAGGATTGGCTGGCAGTATGGATCGGATTTATCATCATCGCAGTCGGTGCTGTGGCCGTGATCACAGGAGCATTTGATTTTAACGCTGCAAAATTCAGCACCTGGGGTCATGGAACAAGTTTTTTTGAACAGGTAAACGCAGGATTTTTCGGAAAACTGATCCTGACAGTGGCTGTACTTGGAGTACTGTTTACTGTTGGAAACCACCTGAAGGGATTATCCGTTAAAAAATACCTTCCGGCATTTCTGGGACTGTTTCTTCTGGCAGTTCTGGTAAGATTTATCAGTGCCGAATATACCTTGAACCGCTGGCTGGAATGGGCATTTTTTGCAATCCTGATCGGAATTCTGGTATCCAACACCATCGGAGTACCGGCATGGCTGAAGCCGGCGATCCAGACAGAATTCTATATCAAAGTCGGACTGATGATCATGGGATTTTCCGTACTGTTTTCCAATATTGTTAATTTTGGACTTTACGGACTGGGGATTGCATGGATCGTAACACCAATCGTTATTCTTTTCATGTGGTGGTTCGGAACCAGGGTTTTAAAAATTGACAATAAATCGTTTGTCATTACCCTGGCAACCGCAACCTCTGTGTGCGGAACTTCTGCTGTGATCGCCGTTGGCGCAGCAAGCAAAGCAAAGAAAAATGATCTTTCACTGACCGTATCCATATCTATTATCTTTACGGTACTGATGATGGTATTTGAACCGGTACTGATCCGTGTAACCGGTCTTGGAGAGTTGATGGGCGGTGCTCTGATCGGTGGTACTGTCGATTCAACCGGAGCAGTAAACGTAGCAGGTACTGCACTTGGAGAGACAGCACAGACAGCAGCAGTCCTTGTAAAATCCATCCAGAATATCCTGATCGGATTTATCGCATTTGCAGTTGCAGTATTTTTTGCAACAAAAGTTGAAAATAACGGAGAAAGCAGCAGAAAAATCGGGGTATCCGAAATCTGGTACAGACTTCCGAAATTTATCCTTGGATTTTTTGCCGCTTCCTTAATCGCATCTTTTATAGCAGTTCCGGCATTCGGAAAAGAGACGGTTTCATCCATCAACAGTGTACTGGATCAGTATAAAAACTGGGCATTTGTTCTGGCATTTACAAGTATCGGACTGGAAACAAATTTCCGTGAGATCAAAGAACAGTTCCAGGGCGGAAAGCCACTGACACTTTATGTGGTTGGGCAGTTGTTTAACATTGTTCTGACTTTTGCAGCAGTCTATCTGCTCTTAAGCGGAAAATTTTTCCCACTGCCAAATCTGGCATTATAAGGAGATGCAGGGCTATGAAGAAAAAAACAGGAAAAAAGAAAAATCTGTTTTCGATGGTAAATTATACCGTTCTGGTGCTGACGATCATTGCAGCCGTTTATATCATGGCAAATGGTCTGGGATTGATCGATGGCCTGGACTTTGGAGCAGGGGCATATTATTATGCGGACATTCCACAGTTTGCAAAATATGTAGATGGATCTTGCTACACATCACCGGTTTCCATGAAGGTGCTCATTGCACTGTTCCTGATCTGGGGATTCTTCATGTATAAACTCTGGGGATGGATTGAAAAAAAGATAAGTAAAAATAAAATCTGATAAAAAGCCTGCCGCAGAGGATGCGGCAGGCTTTTTCAATTCGCAGATATTGATTGGGAGAAAAAGGTTGTGATGTCTTCTTATAAAATTGTTTACATACCCAGAAAGAAACAAAAACATTGACAAACATCACACAGAGAGTTATCATAACTACATAAAGGTTCTAAAACAAATCTAAATTCATTGCCGTTCGGCAGGAAAATCCAGAAAAGAGACCTGCACGAAGCGGCAGAAACAGGAATCATGCAACCATAGCAGCTTCGTGCCCAAAACAGAAGAAAAGGAGCGAAGCCTATGGGAGAAAAAGACATTACGGAAAAGATACTGGAAGATTATAATGATGTGTTTGCGGATATTATAAACGGATTACTGTTTCAGGGTGAGCAGAGAGTGTTGCCGGAAGCACTGGAAAATATATCCGTTCATTCGCAATATAAAGCAGACGATGAGAAAATGCATGAACTGGAAAGAGATGTGGCAAAATACTGGAAAGAAAAAGAAGTACAGCTTGCAGTCTGTGGGATTGAAAATCAGAGTAGGATTGAGAGAAACATGCCGTTTCGCATTATAGGGTATGATGGTGCGGCGTACCGCAGCCAGCTGCAGCAGGAAAGAAGCAAGATTTTGCCGGTAGTGACAATCGTGCTGTATTTTGGAACGGACAGACATTGGAGAAGCGGAAAAAATATAAAATCGCTGATGGAAATACCAACAGGTCTGGATGAATTTGTGAGTGATTATCAGATAAAAGTATTCGAGATCGCCTGGCTGAGTGAAGAGCAGATCCGTCGATTTCGAAGTGATTTTCGGATTGTGGCAAACTTTTTTGTAAACAAAAGAAAAAACAAGAACTATATACCGGATGATCCGACAGAAATACAGCATGTAGATGAAGTGCTGAAACTTTTGCAGGTCATGACCGGAGATGCAAGGTATAAAAGAATTTTTGGCAAAAAGAAGGAAGGAGTGCACAGTATGTGTGATGTAGCAGAAAGATTAGAAAAAATAGGATGGGAGAAGGGACAAATGGAAGGACAAATAGAAGGAAAAATACTGGTATATAAAAATCTGCGCAGGGAAGGATTTGACGAGAAAGAAGCCAGAAGACTTACAGAGCTGCCAGAAGATATGACTCTGGAACAGTAATATTGCGGTGTCAGAACGGATAGTAAAATGAGCGTGCTCCCCACCCACTGCTTATTACTTTTCGCAATTGAAGCAGGGGACTTACCTGATTTGGTTAAATAAAAATTTACAACCACCCATCCAGTGTGATAAAATGTGAAAGAATTATGATGAAAAAAGTCGAAAAACAGAGAAATTTCAATAACCTATAAAAGAGAGGAAGCACAAATGATCACTGTAAAAACCTATCGTGGACACATTCGCAACTGGAAAGAACTTTGTGAGGAACTGGCAGTCGATGCAGCACTGCCAAGAGAAGAAAAAGAGCAGGAAATTCTGGTAAAAGCATACCAGAAATGGGGAGGCGAGATGGCAGACCATATCTATGGTATGTTTGCTTTTGCCCTGTGGGATGAAGAGGAGAAAAAGCTGTTCTGCTTAAGAGATCAGTTTGGAACCAAGCCGTTCTATTATTACCAGACAGAAGACGGTGAACTTCTGTACGGCACCATGATCCGTGACATCATCGGACAGCCGGGATTTAAAAAAGAGCTGAATGAAGAGATGCTCCAGATCTATATGAGCCTGACCTATGGTGCCGGTGAGGATACCTTTTTCAAAGGTCTGAAAAAGCTTCTGCCGGGACGTTATCTGATCTGGAAGGATGGAAAAGTGGAAATTCACAGATACTGGACTCCAAAATTTCAGCCGGACGAGAGCAAATCTCTGGAAGACTGGGCAGATGAGATCCATTCTACGCTGAAATTCATCATGCCGGAAGTAAAGACAGAGGACGAAACCGTAGAATCTTTCCTGTCAAGTGGGGTGGATTCTTCCTATGTACTGGCAATGTCAGATGCAAAGATGTCCGATTCCTGCGGTTATGATGAAGAACGATTTGATGAGTCACGTCTTGCAAAAAAGACAGCGGAACTTCTCGGAAGAGAACATTCTGTCTGCAAGATCACACCACAGCAGTATTTTGATATCGTACCATATGTTATGTACAATATGGAACAGCCGCTTGGAGATGCATCTGCGATCGTATTTACCATTGCCTGCAATGCAACCGCAGAACACACGAAGATTTGCTATTCCGGAGAAGGTGCGGATGAATTCTTCGGTGGTTACAATATGTACCGCAATGCAGAACGTTACGGTGAAAATCTGAAGACATTTTATGTCGGCAATACAAACATCATGAAGGAAGATGAAAAGAAGAAAATCCTCAAACACTACAATCCGGAAGTTCTTCCGATCAATCTTACGCATGAAATCTACAAAGAGACGGTGAAAAACCTCATGTTTGAAGATGGAATCGAATGGAGCATGCTACTTCGTTTCCCCATGGAAGTCATCTTAAAAGTAAAACCGGCCATCCGGGAGAAAAATTATATCATTCTCCCGATCCCAGCTGCCGAGTTCGAAAAAAATCCCACGATTGGGGATCAGAATCCGGGATATAGTAAAATCTAAAAATTCGCCATATGTTAAAGAAATCACTGTTTTTTATTGTCGTGCTCTTACTAAGCACGACAATACTCCACGCACAAAATAATAAATTCACGCTACGCGGAGAAATAAAAGGAATGACGTCCGGCCATCTCCTATTTGGTTATACAGACAATAACGAACAGTACGTACAAAAGAATGTTCCGGTAAAAAATGGAAAGTTCCAACTGGAAGGAATGATTTCCGAACCGACAAATATGTCATTAAGATTGGATTCAACCGTTCGCTACATGGATGACCCGAATCTCACAGACTTCTGGATCGAGGCCTCCGATATGCAATTGGAAATTGTCGTTGGAAAATTCAAAGAGTTCAAGCTTTCCGGTTCGAAAACAAACGAGGAAGAACAAGAACTAAATCGTCAGCAAGCACCAATCCGGGAAGAGATGCGACCACTTACAGAAGCTTATAAAGCAGAAAAAGACCATGAAAAGGCCGCAGCCATCCGTGACCAATTTGAACCTTATAACGAGCGTATGGACGTGATCACGGATGAGTTTATCAAAACCCATCCCGACTCTTATCTAGCCCCCTATCTCATGCGCTTCCGGTTGATGTCGTTGCCTGCCGATGAAGTTGAAAACGCCTATAACCAATGGACGGAACGGGTAAAAAACAGTAGTTCGGGCAAGGAAATAGCAGGGGAGATAGTTAAATTAAAAAAAGGTTCTCCGGGAAGTGTTGCCACCCCGTTCAACCGGAAAGATGTCAACAACGAAACATTCAACCTCTCCGAGTTAAAAGGTAAAAAATATGTTCTTCTGGATTTCTGGGC
>ENA-OWPF01001935-OWPF01001935.1-human-gut-metagenome-genome-assembly--contig:-NODE-1935-length-16261-cov-15.334691_pt1 | contig 16261 bp, 10 predicted proteins | sample MGYA00248261_ERZ651840 | MGnify/ENA primary metagenome ERZ651840 (study PRJEB26924, sample SAMEA4378268) | human gut metagenome | biome: human gut; feature: human-associated habitat; material: faeces... | reverse complement strand
GTCTCAATACTGCTTTTTCGTTTGCACCACCTTCGATTCTTTCCTTAACGATTTTTATGAACAAATATTTCAGGCATTATATAAACGGCATGATAAGATGAAAGATGGGGCATATGAACATCAGAAAAAATCAATGCTAGATATTAGTGATTTTTATACGTTATTGCGGAAGGTAGGGTTTAAATGTTTACAAAAAAATTGCAAAGTAATTTATTCAAGATTAGAATTAGAATTAATTGTTAATAATGCGTTGAATGAAATGAAATGGATAAAAACAAAAACAGCGGATTATCTTGATGATGTAACATATGCAGTACCATATTTTCGCGTTATGAATAATTATTATGTATGGTTTCATAAGTCTTTCATGGAATATTTTGCAGCAGCATATATATGTAATGATTTGAGAGAATTAAAATCTAGTGTATTTGAACAGTTAGCAAAGAAGAGTGGATTATATTATAATGTTTTGGACTTTTGCTTTGAAATGGATATACGTGCATTTAGAATACATATTATATACCCTTTATTAAAACAGTATTTATATAATTATGAAGAACAGTATGAAATGTTAGAGGCACAAGGAGTACGAAAAGAAGATTTTAATTTAAGAAAAAGTTTGTTAGTGGGATATCAAGAAGGGATTCAACTAGTAGACGAAATTAATAAAAGAAATGAAACACTAGTTTTACAAAAGAAATTTGAAAACACAAAGTGCAAAATTATATCAAAACTTAAAACCAAAAATGCAATTCTAATATCTAAAGAGGATGCGGATATTATAAATATTATTATGTTGTTAAAAGACAAAAAAGTGGACATATTTGAGCATAAGATCAAGTATAGAACAATTGAAACGGAATTTTTAGACATACCAAATAGATATTATGAAATTAATATGGAAAAAGAAAACCTCTTAAATCTAGGAAACAATTTTGGGTACATAAATGCGATAATAAGAAAAAATGTTTATTTATTTAATTTTGATTATGATAAGTGTAAAAAAATGTTTGATGAAATAGAATGCGAAATTATGTTTGAGAATGGGTATGAAGAAATAAATTTGTAGATTTATTTAGAGTCAAGATAGAATGAGCCATTTTTGTATACAATAAGAACTTGGTTGTCTGAATGGAGTTTACTCTGCAACCTACAGAAATAATGGCGTCCAAATTGTAGTAATTGGTAGGAATAGTCTGCTTACCGGTTTCAAAAATCTTTGCTAAATGGCGGTCGATTTTACTATGCTGAAATACATGCATTTTTCTTACAGATTTTAAGGATAAAGAGGTTAAAACAATGTACAGTGATTAAGCTTATAGTGGCTCTTGAATCTGCTACAGCAGAATACGCTGTTTGGTCTGCCAGCAATAAAAGCATTTCCACAATGCCTACATGCCCTGACAGTATAGATTTTCTTCACATCATCCGCACTCCATGAAGATTCAGACAGTAAGTAGGGAGCGGGCGATGAGAGAGCCATTGGAAATGAAAAGGGCATGAGCAGCAGAGCTTGACGTTCTTTCAGAGGCAGATAAAAATAGAAAGTTTTATGGGAACTATTTCATTTGCGAATAAGATGGGTTATACTACTATAAACGATAATTAACTAAAAAGGTATGGAGTAACGACAGTTTTATGTTGGAGGAGTTTTGATTTGCCAGAAAGAAATACTATGAAAAAAATTCAGGAATTACAACAGGTAAAAGGTGATGCATACGATTACTACATTGCCGGAAATGAAGATACAGATCTGTTTGAAAAAATATTTTTGGTAGACGATATTGTAGAAGAAATTTGCAAACCGGATAAATATTTTTTGATTGGAGAAAAAGGATCTGGAAAAACAGCATATTCGGTGTATATGTCGAAATCTGATAAGATAAATAGTTTTTGTTCCATTTCACTTGTGGAAAATACGCTGTATCAGAGATTTCTTAATATGAAAAGACAGAAAGCATTGGAACTTTCAAGTTTCAAAGATGTATGGATTAATTTGATTTATTTGATTCTTGCAGAAAAGATCAGAAAAGAATATGGTGAGACTTTTTTCAGCAGCATTAAGTATAAACAATTATCGAAGGCAATAGATGTTTTTTATAGTGATGCTTTTAAACCGGAATTTGTGAATGCCTTTGAATTTGTTGACAATGCCTCTGCATCTATTAATTCGATGATGAAACAGGGGCTGTTTTCAACTGGAACTAAGGCATCTGCGGAAACGTCCCAGAAGTATGTGGAACAGAGTTTTCAGATTAGTCTTTTGAAGATAAGAGATGGTTTTGAAAAAGCATTTATGAGTGTTAATTTGAAAAAACCAACGATTTTGTTTGTGGATGGCATTGATGCAAGACCAAGAGATATTGATAATGAGCAGTATTTTGAGTGTTTGGTTGGACTGGTAAATGCAGTTTTAGAAATGAATCAATCATTCCTGAAAGAGAAACAGATCAAAATTATGTTGCTGATCCGACCGGACATTATGTATAAAATGCCAGTTCATAATATGAATCAGAAGCTTAGAAATAATTCGGTGTTGTTAAATTGGGTAACTTCTTATCGCAAATATATTGATTCAAAGTTATTTAAGATTGCAGACGATTATTTTATGAAGCAGCAGGATTATTCATATGAACTGGGAGAATGTTGGAATTATTATTTTCCATACAAGGTGGAATATCAGGAAAAACGGAAAGCACCAGATAATCCGTTTGTTGAATTCTTGAGGTATTCCTTATACAAACCAAGAGATATTTTAACCATGTTAAACGAGATGGTTGATGCAACAAGTGGTACGCAGTTTAAACATTCTGATTTTGAAGGTATTTTATCCAATTATTCGACATATTTAAAAGGCGAATTGAAAGATTATATGTTAATTTATATGGATGATTCAGATTATAATAATTTTAGTATATTCTTTGATTATTTTCAGGGGCATAGAAATTTCAATTATAAATTTTTTGAGGAAAAACATTTAGAATATATAAAGTATTTAAGAGAATTAGGACGGAAGATTCCACCGTTTATGGAGACTGCGAGTGAAGCCTTACAGCTTTTATATGATACGAATATCATTTGTTATAAAATATATGAAACTTTGCCAAATGGCAAGCGGAAGAATAAAATGTTTTGGTCATATAAGGAACGTAATTATGCAAACATGCAGCCTGAAGTAAAGAAGGGCGGCGAATATTCATTTCATATGGCATATGCGAGAGCCTTTCGATTGTTTTAAAGTAAATATCATAGGATGATCACAAGGCCTTTAGATTATAATAAGTCTAAAGGCTTTCTTCAAAGATAGCAAAAAGGAGGCAGAATATGTCAGTGAATGTTGCGATTGGAGTGCAGGATTTTTCAACATTGATAGAAAACCATTATTTTTATGTGGATAAAACAGCCTTTTTAAAGGAATGGTGGGATAGTGGTGACAGTGTTACACTGATCACGAGACCAAGACGTTTTGGAAAGACGTTGACCATGAGCATGACGGAGCAGTTTTTCTCAATGGAATATGAGGGACGATCTGATCTGTTTGAGGAGCTGGAAATCTGGAATGACGAGAAATACCGCAATTTGCAGGGAACATATCCGGTCATTAGTCTTTCATTTGCAAATATAAAAGAACCAACCTATGAATTGACACAAAAGAAAATCTGCGACCTTATTGCACAATTATATTTCAAATTTGATTTTATAACAGAGAGCAATGCTTTGATTAAGGAAGAAGTGAATCTGTATAAGAAAATCATGAATCATATGGACTATGTAGATGCTACGCTTTCGTTAAACTATTTATCAGGATTTTTATATAAATATTATGGGAAAAAAGTGATCATTTTATTGGATGAATATGATACTCCAATGCAGGAAGCTTTTGTAGATGGTTACTGGGACGAACTGGTGACATTTACAAGAAGTCTTTTTAATTCAACTTTCAAGACAAATCCGGCATTGGAACGTGGCATTATGACAGGCATCACACGGGTGAGTAAGGAGTCTATTTTTTCCGATTTGAATAATCTGAAAGTAGTTACAACGACATCTGATGAATATGCCACAACATTTGGTTTCACAGAGCCAGAGGTCTTTGAAGCATTGGGAAAGTGCGGATTAGACAGTGAAAAGAGCGAAGTGAAAAGATGGTATGATGGTTTTATTTTCGGAGAATATAAAGATATTTATAATCCGTGGTCAATTTTAAATTATCTTGATTCACAGCAGTACACAACATATTGGGCAAATACAAGCGCAAACAGTCTGGTGGCAAAATTAGTCCGTGAGGGAAACCGCAATATCAAAAGTAAATTCGAAAAGCTGCTTTGCGGAGAGTGTATATGGTCAGAAATTGATGAACAGATTGTTTATGATCAGCTCAACGGTAATGAACAGGCGGTGTGGAGTCTTCTGCTGGCAAGTGGTTACTTAAAAGTCCTCTCTTATGAAAAGTACAAGGATATTCCGGAGGGAACTGAGCCAAAGTATCAGCTGGCACTTACGAATCTGGAAGTGAAACTGATGTTCCATCGAATGATTCATGACTGGTTCGCAATGGCGAGACCGGATTACAACGACTTTATTAAAGCAATGTTTGCCGGTGATGTGGATGCGATGAATGAATATATGAACCGGGTGGCCTTGCAGACATTCAGTTATTTTGATACCGGAGACAGAGCATCGGGAGCAGAACCGGAACGGTTTTATCATGGATTTGTGTTAGGATTGCTTGTTGATCTGCAGGACAGATATTATCTGAAATCGAACCGGGAAAGTGGTTTTGGAAGATATGATGTCATGCTTGAACCAAAGAATCCGGGAAAGGATAACGCAGTGATTCTGGAATTTAAAGTGCGCAGCACAAGAAAAGAAAAAAGTCTGGAAGAGACAGCGCAGTCTGCGATCACACAGATCCGGGAAAGAAAATACAGCGAAGAACTGAAAATGAAAGGAATTACAGTAAACCAGATTAAAGAGTACGGTTTTGCATTTGAAGGAAAGACCGTGTTGATCGTGGACTGATCGTCACAGCAAAGGAGGTCAAAATGGGACTTTATTTGAATCCGGGGAATGAAGAATTTCGAAATGCAGCGATTCATTCTAAAATATATGTTGATAAAACTGAGATGATTAAATTTACAAATTCACAACTTTTTGGTGAACATAAAAACATCTGTGTCAGCAGACCACGGCGTTTTGGAAAATCAATGGCAGCCAATATGCTGGTGGCATATTACAGCAAAGGCTGCGATTCGAAGGAATTGTTTGAAAATTTTAAAATAGCAGATGACAGCAGTTTTAAAGAACATTTAAATAAATATAATGTCATTCATTTAAACATCCAGCAGTTTTTGGGGCGGACAGAGACAATACATGAGATGTTGGAATTGCTTTCACGAAAAGTAACACGCGAATTGAAGCGGGAATTTGCAGATGTGACGTACTACGAAGAAGACTTAGTGTCTGTGATAGAAGAGATTTATGCACAGACACACAGCTTTTTTGTTTTTATTATTGATGAGTGGGATTGCATTTTCCGTGTAAAAGGGGAAGATACAGAAGCACAAAAATTGTATCTGAATTTCCTGAGAGATTTGTTAAAGAACCAGCCTTATTGCATTTTGGCTTATATGACCGGAATCCTTCCGATTAAAAAATATGGAGAACATTCTGCCCTTAATATGTTTGATGAATATTCCATGACCAATCAGCGTGAGCTGGCAGAATTTACAGGATTTACGGAGCAGGAAGTGCAGGAATTGTGCCCGCAGTATGACATGTCATATGATAAAATGAAACAGTGGTATGACGGTTATGATTTAAAAGGGATACAGATTTATAATCCGAGATCAGTCGTAATGTCACTTTCAGGACATGATTTTGACAGCTATTGGACCAAAACAGAGACTTATGAGGCATTAAAAAAGTATATCCAGATGGATATGTATAATTTGAAAGAACTTGTAACGAGACTGATTGCGGGAAGTTCTATTGAGATAAATCCAGATAAATTTCAGAATGATATGACTACATTTGCAAGTGCAGATGATGTCTTGACACTTCTGGTACATCTGGGATATCTGACTTATGATTTTGATACATGTACCGTTCATATCCCGAATCAGGAAGTACAGAAGGAATTTATTAATTGTATTGAAGATGGTGGCTGGGAACCGGTTATGGACGCAATCCGGAAATCCGAAGAGCTGCTTGCAGCCACAATCCGCGGTGAGGAAGAAACGGTTGCCCGGATGATAGAGAATGCACATCAGGAGAATACATCCATACTTGCCTATAATGATGAAAATTCATTGGCATGTGTGATCGCACTTGCGTATTATTCAGCGAAGAAGAATTATGTAGTATACCGGGAACTTGCCGGAGGAAAAGGATTTGCAGATATGGTGTTTGTTCCAAGAAAAACGACACAGACACCGGCAATCGTTGTAGAGCTGAAATGGAATCAGACAGCGGAAGCAGCGATCACACAGATCAAAAGAAAACAGTATGTCGAAAGCCTGAAGGATTACAGGGGCGAAGTGATACTTGTTGGGATCAATTATGAGAGCAAAGAGTTAAAGAAGGACGATTATAAAAAACATTCCTGCAAAATTGAGCGGATCACCATGGCATAATAGAGGGAAGGACAGGAGTTTCAGATATGGATGACGCACAGGCACAGCAGACCAATCCATTATTTGGTATTATTCCAAAAGAATTTTTCACACCGCTGGCATCGCCGAACAGACTTGTATATTGGGACTGTCTGTGCCGGTTGTTTCAGGCAATGAGTGCACAGCTTTCCTTTGGGATCGAGAGAGAAATCCTTGTGGATGAATTACAGTTTTATTTTGAACAGAATCAGGCAGCGGAATTTGAGGAAGATGACATAAATGGCATGGATTCCAGAAAAAAGGCAAATGAGATGCTGCGCTTATTGGAGAAGTACGGCTGGCTTGAGGTTGAGACAGATAAGAGTTATGTGCAGAGAGTCAATTTTTATGATTATGCCGTAAAAGTCATGAAAACGCTTCTTGAGATTTCAGACGGACGAAAGGTGGAATATCAGGGCTATATTTATACCATTTACAGCCTTGTGCGGACCAATACGGATCATCCGGCGGTTGTGTTACAGCAGATCCGGGATAATACGGATATGCTGATCACAGGATTAAAGAATCTCAATTCAAATATCAAACATTACATTGATGAACTGACAAAGCATAAGACCGTAGCAGAGATTATGAATGCACTGTTTAACGATTATATTACGAATATTGTAGATAAAGCGTATCACCGCCTGCTAACATCAGACAATGTCTCGAAGTTCCGGCCGGAGATCATAGAGCGGCTGGAAGCACATGGACATAGCTCACGTTATATCACAAAGACGTCGGAAGAGTTGGCAGCGATCCGGGAGATACCGGTCGGGCAGGCAGAAGAACTGGTATATCAGACATTGCATGAGATTGTGGAAGCATTCCGGAATATGGATGATATTCTGGCAGAGATCAACCGGAAAAACACACAATACCAGAGAGCAGCAGTAAACCGTGCAAAGTTTTTGCTGGCAGGAACGGAAGATGTCAGAGGACAGATGAAAGAGATTCTCTTATATATTGGAGAGCAGATGGAACAGAGCCAGCTGGATCTGAATGGAATCTATGAGATTGAGTATCTGGAGAATCTGGTACGGTTGTTTGGAAGCAGTTTTATTGATGAAAAATCGTTTTACAGCCCAATTGAGGGAAAGAAAGAGTTTCATCCGCAGGAACTGATAGAGACCATGCCGGATGTGGAATTCAGGCAGGAAAAACTGCGGAAGATGACCGAAAAGATGCAGCGTATTTTAAGCCCGGAACGGATAGAGCGGTTTGTAGAAGAACAATTAGGAGACAGGGCAAAAATCTATGCGTCTGAGCTTCCGATGGAAACAATGGATGATTTTATCAGGCTGATCTATGTCAGACTGTATGGCTCCAGAAAAAAGATGCGATATCGGATTGAAAAGGCAGAAGGTGCGAATAAAATCAGTGGAGAGTTTGATTTCCCGGATTTTGCGATCATAAAACGCTGACAGCGCATAGCAGAGGGAGAGCAGAATGGATTTATTAAATGGCATGCTGCAGAAGGATCAGGATGAATTCCGCAGAATATGTAATAAACTGATTAATGTATGTTTTATATGCAGACAGAATCAGGCAACAAGAAGTGACTTCTATTTTATACAAAAGTACAAAGAAAAGTTTGAAGAATTACTTGGAGTACTCGGCTACAGATTAGAAATAAACGAAGAATATGGCGTTGTGCAGCTTACCAACGCCCTGAATACAAACCGGCAGAATTTAAAATTATATGAGTCCGTTATTTTACTCATATTGCGTATTCTGTTTGACGAGAAGAAAAGAGAATTGTCTGTGAGCGATGAAGTCATCGTGAATCTGGGCGATATTCAGGACAAGTTTTTAAGCCTGAAGATCCGTGACAAAATGATCGATAAGACGACGATGGGAAATGCACTCCGTCTGTTCCGGAGATATCAGCTGATTGAGCTGCTGGATTCGGATCTGAAAAATGAGGAGTCCAGAGTTTTGATCTATAATTCCATCCTGATGGCAGTGAGGGTAGAGGATATCAAGAGTGTATACGACAAAGTGGACAGTTATAGGAAAGGAAAATTAAAAGATGAAGAAACTGACCAGACTGAAGCTGATTAATTGGCATCGTTTCTCGGATGTCACGATAGATTTTGGGGACTCAACTCTGATTTCCGGCGAAAATGGAGCCGGAAAATCCACACTTTTAGATGCGATCCAATTTGTTGTGACCTGCTCCACAAATCATTTTAATAAGGCTGCCCATGAGAACGGCAAGAGAAAGCTGACCGGTTATATCCGGTGTAAGACCGGACGTGAAAATCATCCTTATGAGAGAACCGGAGAGATCAGTGCGCATGTCGCATTGGAATTTTATGAGGAGAGCAAGGAAAAGTATTTTGTCATCGGGGCAGTGATCGATTCGGCGACTGAGGGACAGGAGACAGTCGTGCGTTATCTCATGGACAATGTGATGTTAGAGGATGAGATGTTTAAGATCGGAAACAGACCACGGACCATCACAGAATTCAGGTCGTTTAACAATAAAAACATCAAATTATTTGCAAAGACGAACGCAGAAGGCAAAAAAATGATCAAACAGCGTTTTGGAAGAATCGAGGATAAGTTCTTCCAGCTGATCCCAAAGGCGCTGGCGTTTAAACCAATTGATGATATCAAGGACTTTGTCTATTCCTATGTGCTGGATGAAAAAGAAGTCAATATTGACAATCTGCGCGAAAATGTAAGAAGCTATCAGGAGCTGGAAAAAACGCTGGAGGGTGTGAAAAACAGAATTGAAAAACTGTCAGAGATCGAATGCCACCACAAAGCAGTGGTGGATTGTATACAATCTGACCGGATGTATGAATATTTTATGGCACAGTCGGATCTGGATCTGACCAAAGAACAGATCAGCGTTCTGCAGGATGAGATCAGGCGCGAAAGTTACCGTCTGGAACAGCTGAATGCAAAGTGCAGCAGCATGAAAAAGGAACTGGAGAATAAGGAGGAAGTCCGCACACTGCTTTTAGCGGAACTGAACGCCAACTCAGATTTCCAGACGTTGGAAAAGCAGAAAAAATATCTGAAAGAATTACAGGAAAAAGAAGAAATACAATATCAGGAAAAGAAAAGACTGTTAGAGAGCGGAAAAAAAGCAGGACAGAAAGTAAAAAGACTGCTTGAAATACCGGATGTGGATGAATGCATGAAGCAGTATGATGAGCTGCTGCACCGGCTGAAGGATACGGAGGACGTTGTTAGTGCACAGGAACTGATTGACCGGGCAATCGCTTACAAGAAGCATATGAGTACAAAACTGCAGAGGAAAAATTTAGAGATCCAAAGCCGGCTGAATGAGATCGCAGCAGACCTGCAGGAGACAGAGCAGCGGATCAGTAATCTGAAACAGCACCGGTTTTCCTATCCCTCGGCAGTCGAGCTTCTGATGTCGCGTGTGGAGCAGGAATTGCTCAAGATCGGAAGGACGGCAAAGCCGAGGATTTTGTGTGAAATGTTAGAAATCACGGATGAGACATGGAGAAATGCAGTGGAGGGCTATCTGAATACACAGCGATTTTATGTGTTGGTAGAGCCGGAACATTTTGACATTGCCCTTGGTATTTACGAAAGATTGAGAAGAGAAAAGAAAGCATACGGTGTGGGACTGATCAATTCCGGCAAACTCGAGGAATATGACATTGCTCCGGCAGGAAGTCTGGCAACAGTTGTGGAGTCGAAGAGTATTTATGCGAAGCGGTATGTGAATATGGTTCTTGGCAAGGTACATATGTGTAAGAGAGTGGATGAATTAAAACAGTATCCGGTTTCTATCACACCAAATTGTATGCGCTATCAGAATCATGTCGCATCTGCGATCAGACCGGAAATCTATACAACTCCATTTATCGGCAAGAATGCATTTAAAGTCCAGTATGAGCAGGCACTGCAGAAAAAGGAGGATTTAAACCGGCAGAAAATAGAATGCAAAGACCGTATGACACATATGGAAGTGACGCTGCAATGGCTCGAGTGGGATGATGATACAGATGTGAAATATAGGATTACAATTGTATCAGAACTGAAAAGGACAGGACTTGAGATTGAAAAATGTGAGACGGAGATCCGTAATCTGCAGCAGAATACGACCATGATCGAAAAGCAGATCCGTGCGGATGAAATGCGGAAAGAGTGTGAGGAACTGAAAAGCCACATTTCCAAAAGTGACAGGGAAAGCGGAGCCTGCGAACTGAAAATAAGCAATGCAAAAGACAGGCTTGTGGAGTGCGAGGATGAGTGCATACACAAGAATGAACTGATCACAGACATTGCCCAGAAAGCAGAAAACGAGATCGTGCTCTGGAAGAAAGAATACGAAAAACAGACCGGTGATAAGACATTAGAGCAGTTCCGGCAGAATTTTGACCGGAGACGTAAGGCGAATAATACAACAAAAGAGAATGCGGATAAGAAAATGACAAGTGCAATGTACGATTACAAAACGGCATTTGATTTTGGTGCAGCAGCTACGTTAGAAGCATATCCGGAGTATGCGGCAGTCCAGGAGAGACTGGTGAACTCCGAGCTTCTGAATTATGAAGAAAAAGTAAGAAAAGCAAAATTATCGGCAGAGGAAGAATTCCGGGAACAGTTTTTATCCAAGCTTCAGGAAAATATGAAGCAGGCACAGGGAGAGTTTAAAGAACTCAATAAGGCATTGAAAGATATCACCTTCAGCAATGAAAGATATGAATTTTTATATTTGCCGAGCAAAAGCTATGGAAAATATTACGATATGATCATGGATGATTTCAATGTAGTGCAGGGAGAGTCCATTTTCAGCGGTCTGTTTCATGAGAATCATAAGGAAGTCATTGATGAACTATTTTCAAAGCTCGCACTGGATCAGGACAATGGGATCAAGGCATTAGATGAATTTACGGATTACCGCACCTATATGGATTATGATATTAAGATCACACATGAGGATGGCAGCTATTCTCTTTACTCTAAGGTTTGTGAGGAAAAGAGCGGAGGCGAGACACAGACCCCGTTCTATGTGACGGTAGCCGCATCCTTTGTCCAGTTGTACAATAATAATATCGGCGGAGAGGCAATCGGGCTGGTGATGTTTGATGAGGCATTTAACAATATGGATGATGAGAGGATCGTGGCAGTTCTTGAGTTTATGAACAGACTGCCGCTTCAGATCGTGATCGCAGCGCCGCCGGATAAAATCCAGTATATCGGTCCGAAAATGCAGGAGACATTATTAGTACTGACAGACGATAAAGTAAGCTTCGTGGAGGAGTATCGTTATGCATCCGGTCGAAAATAAGATATTGAATGATCTATTGGACAAATACGAAAACAGTAAGCTCTCCAGAGGAGAAAACCAGAGAGCGATCCATATTGCATTTCCGTTCAATAAGAAGACGATGCCAAAGTATTTCGATGAGAGCTCGCTTGAGATAGAAACCATTCACGCAGCCGCAGAACAGATGGAGCGTGAGGGACTGGTCGCAATCGCATGGAAAAACCAGAAGCCCGGATATATTATCGAGAAGCTTGTACTCTGTGAGGATCATGTGGAAGAGGCATATGAGAGGCTTGGCAGGAAGCCGAAGAGGGAAGCCGAGGCACGTACAAAACAGATTTTGGAGCAGTTTTATCAGAAAACGCAGGGTGAGATAACAAGAAGCTTTTTGGCCCGCATGATAACGCGGCTGGAAAGCGAACAGTCAGTAAAAGAATATCTCGACATTATGGATCACAGGAAAACAGAACAACTGATTGACACTTTAGATAAAGTAGAGCAGAACAGGAAAGAATGTTATATCAGGGAATTTTCCATAGAACATTTTCATGACAGCAAAGTATTCGAGACACTGATCCCAAAAATCTGTAAAATATTCCGGGAGGAAAATGAAGAACTGACAGGATTTGAAAATGAAGAAATTCTTGCGGAGTATCAGATTTATAAAACGCCGGGCTATGTGTATATGAAGGGAAACGTACAGATTTACAGCGCTGGGAAGCAGGCTGCAGATATCAGTGCTTTCCCGGAAGGAATCGCTGTTGCGGTGGGGAGTGAGGAGGATGTACCGGATATCTGTCCGGATCAGACGATTGATAAAGTATTCACAATTGAAAATCTGACTTCTTTTTACCGTTTTAAACAGGAACACAGTCTGGTGATCTATCTTGGCGGTTATCATAACCACAGCAGACGAAATCTGCTGATGCAGATTTATCAGAAATTGCCGGATGCACAATATTATCATTTTGGAGATCTGGATGCAGGCGGATTTTATATTTTAGAACACTTGAAAAGAAAAACAGGGATCCCATTTCAAATGTTTCAAATGGACATTGAAACATTGAAAAAGTATGAGGATTATGCGAAACCATTGACAGAAAACGACAAAAAGCGGTTGATGCAGTTAGAAAAAATGGAACTGCCGGACGAAGAGAGAAAACTCATCACTTATATGTTACAAAAAGGAATAAAGCTGGAACAGGAATGTATTTCCAAATCCCGGTAAGGAGCATAGATCATGTGGAAACTAAAACAGATTTTTGATGGAGAATACGGCTGCGAAGAGCGGCAGCCGGGAGAAAAAGAAAAATGTCTTGTGATTTTCGCAAATGAAGAGGGAGAAGAAAAGACATTTGAGGCGAATGAGGACTGGATTGCGGCAATCGAAAAGCTGTCAGCAAATCTGCTCATGAAAATAATTATCAGTAAGCCGATGGCGAAAGACTGCCAGTACAAAAAGATCGTGGTGGAGAAGAAAGGCGATGGCTATCAGGCGGCAAAGTATACAGAGAAACAGGTGTTTCACGATAATTTTGGCGCAGAAGATCTGCAGGGCTATTTGATGGAAGCCATACATGATACATTCCTGCAGGTAAATGCATGGGATGAGAAAAGAGAATACAGTCTTCTGATCTCAAAGAAAGGTGCGGTGACACTCAGGGCGAAAGCTTCAAAAGAAGCACCAGACACAGTCACAGAACATAACCGGAAGAAAAATTATATTTTGGATGAGGGACAGGTGATCCCTCCGCTGGTGGATATGGGTATTTTTACCGGAGAGGGAAAAGTAGTAAAGTCCATGTATGATAAGTTCCGCCAGATCAACCGTTTTATCGAGATGATCGATGATGCGATCCGGGAATATAAAGGTGAGGAAATACACATCATTGATTTCGGATGCGGAAAGTCTTACCTGACTTTTATCATGTATTATTATTTTACAGAGATCCGGCATATGAAAGTGCAGATGCTTGGACTCGACCTGAAAAAAGATGTCATCGAAAAATGCAACCGGGCGGCGGAGAAATATGGCTATGACGATCTGCGCTTTGAGCTTGGTGACATCAATGGATTTCAGACGCCGTTTGACGTGGATATGGTCGTGACGCTCCATGCCTGCGATACTGCGACAGATTTTGCACTCTATAATGCAATCACATGGAATGCAAAAATGATTTTTTCCGTACCATGCTGTCAGCATGAGGTGAATAAGCAGATCCAGAGTGAGGATTATTCCCTGCTCACAAGATACGGCATTATCAAAGAGCGTTTTTCAGCGCTGACAACAGATGCGATCCGGGCGAATCTTTTGGAGTGCTGCGGATACAAAACCCAGCTGCTGGAATTTATTGACTTTGAACACACACCGAAAAATATTTTGATCCGTGCGGTCCGCCGCCCGGTCTTACCGTCCTCTGCGAAAAAAAAATATTTAGCGGAAGTGGAAAACATGTGCAAGGAATTTCACTTAGAGCCAACCCTGTATACATTATTGCGGAACGATTGCAAAGTATGATAGTATAAATGGAGCAGAAAACACAAAGGAGCGCAGGTATGGAAGATATTTTAGCAGCATTTCCGGATAGAGAAACATTTGACCGTTACTGGGAGGAAAATTATGTTCCGGTAACTTATGAGGATGTAAAAGAGGCATTTGAGGATTTCGTGACCTCCGCAGGCGGACACATCTTTTTGTCCGATTACGAGGAGGGTGGATGCATTTCCAAAGAGGATTTTAAGGACAATCTTTCCCAGGAGGCGCAGTTTGCCTTTCAGGATGGTCTGACGGAAGTATTTTATGACAAAAACCCGGATTTATATGAGACAGCCTTTGCTATTTTTGAGGAGGCACAGATGTCTGGAAATCAGGATGTAAATGTGGCAGTTACGTTTCATGAAACATTTAACCGCCTGTATGCAGAGTTTTTAGATCGTTTATTTGAAGAGAAAGGCAGTATATGGCAACGTTAGGAATTCCACAGAATACCATAGAGGTTTTACAGAAATATAATTTTAATTTTCAGAAGAAGTTTGGACAGAACTTTCTGATCGATACGCATGTGCTTGAGAAGATTATTGAGGAGTCCGGAATCACAAAGGATGATTTTGTTTTGGAGATCGGACCTGGAATCGGCACAATGACGCAGTATCTCTGCGAGAATGCAAGAGAAGTGGCGGCGGTGGAGATTGATAAAAATCTGATCCCGATTCTGGCAGACACACTCAGCGCATACGACAATGTGGAAGTCATCAATGATGATATTTTAAAAGTAGATATTAATAAGCTGGCAGAGGAAAAAAATGGAGGAAAGCCGATCAAAGTTGTGGCAAATCTTCCATATTATATCACGACACCGATCATTATGGGATTATTTGAAAGCCATGTGCCGATCGACAGCATTACGATCATGGTGCAGAAAGAAGTGGCGGACCGGATGCAGGTGGGGCCAGGCTCCAAGGACTATGGCGCCCTGTCCCTGGCGGTGCAGTATTATGCAAAGCCGCAGATTTTATTAAATGTTCCGGCAAGCTGTTTTATGCCGCGTCCGAATGTGGACTCCGCTGTTATTCAGCTTACGCGTTATGAAAAGCCGCCGGTAGAAGTTGCTGACGAGCATCTGATGTTTCGTTTAATCCGCGCATCTTTCAATCAGCGCAGAAAGACGATGACAAACAGTGTCGGGAACAGTCCGGAGCTGTCCGTGTCCAAAGAACAGATGGCAGCAGCTCTTGAAAAATGCGGGCTTTCTGCAACCGTGCGCGGAGAAGCACTGACCCTTGCGCAGTTTGCCGAACTTGCAAATGTGCTTTCGGAAGATACAGGGAAGTAATGTGAAGTATAAAAATCCGTCATATTTTAAAAATCCAATTCATAAGGTTGCGTTAGGAGCTGATAGCCAGCAGTCTATTAATGGTATGAATTGGAGGAAATATGGCGGATTATAAAAGACTGGTTTCATACATTTATGCATATCCGGGCGGTGTCCGGGATAAAAATGTCGGGTTTGCCAAAGCGGAGGTCAGAAACGGACAGTTTAAGCTGACAGTTTCCGTAAAAGGTGTCTATACAGATACCCCTGAGTTATTTGGCGTTTATGTGATGGTTGATGGAAAGAAACATCAGCCGGGCGGGTTTACCCTGCTAAAAACAGGAACAGTCATGGTTAATCAGGGAATCGGACAGTATCAGGATTTATTCAATCCAATGAATATCAATCAATCAGGTTATACATTTGAAGATATCAGCGGCATTGCACTTGCAAGGGAAAATGAGGACTTTTACCGTATGTTCAGTCTGTGGGAGGATTGTATACTGAATACAGAGGACATTACATTTGCACAGCCG
>ENA-OWPF01001931-OWPF01001931.1-human-gut-metagenome-genome-assembly--contig:-NODE-1931-length-16313-cov-3.525403_pt1 | contig 16313 bp, 8 predicted proteins | sample MGYA00248261_ERZ651840 | MGnify/ENA primary metagenome ERZ651840 (study PRJEB26924, sample SAMEA4378268) | human gut metagenome | biome: human gut; feature: human-associated habitat; material: faeces... | reverse complement strand
TAGTTTTTCAATTTCATAATACTTTTGTTTTATTGATTAATAGTTATTATTTTATGTTTTAAAATTTGTTGCAAAGTTACCCTTACTACCAAGGGTACACAATACCTAAAAATTGGGGTTTTATTGCTAATAATCACATATATAATAAAGTACACAAGTACTTATTTTTAGGTATAAAACTGGATTTTATCACCATTAATAGGTATTGTCAGTATATACTTCTATAACTAATTTTGCAAAAAAAAACAAGCATGGTTAAACTGGTACATCATGAAATGCCTGTGAACAAGACACTTCATCATAGAAAGATAGAGATTCTGGCTGTACTAACCCTACTTATAGGTAGTCTGTCATTCCTTATTTACTCCTATTGTTCCCACGACGCAAATAATCCATTGTGCCGATGTTTGCTTTGCACTTTGAACCATACTCCCGAAGATGGGGAATATTTATATAATCGATACTTAGTAGTAATCAGTATCACATGGGCGGCACTTATATTCGGAACTTTATTTGTAATTTTATATCACATAGAAAGAAAGAAGAAAAAATGAAACTAAAAAAAAGAAATGTGTTTATCGGTATCACCTCATTCCTAATTGTATTGTTTACCATGCCGCTAGGACATGCATTGATGATCTTAATGGAACACCTGATGGAACCGGTAACCATGCATTACGCAACCTTTTTCATGGGATTAATAGGCTTAATAATGGTCATAACGGGCGTATTTGCCAAAGGAGATACTCAACAAACTCTTTGGGGGCTATTCGGAGGTCTGTTATTTTGGACAGGATGGATTGAATTCATTTATGTGTATTACGCACATCGTTTCGGAGTACAGCCACTCATAGTAGACGGAGAAGTGGTAACCAAACCAGAATATCTGATCATGCCCTCTTCTTTCGGATTTTGGATTATGTTCATGTTACTCTACTTATTCAATATAAAAAGCGGATGCGATTTTTTCAATTATCTGCAACGGGTATTTTTCCGCAACAGCAAAGTACAAGTAGAAATGCGTCCCATGACACGCCACACCTCACTGGTTACTTTCATGGAGCTGAATCTTATTTTATGGACCAATTACATGGTATTGCTATTCTGCTATGATGATAATTTTATAGGTGACCGCCATCCTATCACCGCATTGGTTGCATTCGGCTGCCTTGTAGGATCACTATTTATGTTCCGAAGATTGATAAATATCAGTCAATGGGGATACGCTCTCCGTTTTTCTATTGCTACAGTAGTCGTATTTTGGACTTTCGTAGAAGTTATGGGAAGATGGAATGCCTTCCACGAAATCTGGGTGGAACCAATGACATACCAATCAGAAATGATTACCATTTTCCTTGCATTTATCGTGCTAGTCACCTTTTTATGGTATAAATCCATCAAAAATAAGAAAACATTATAATCTTTCAAGCGCTCCTTTATTTATTTTTTATGCAGATAAGCCGAAGGGGGTGCTCCAAAGTGAGATTTGAAGCATTTACTAAAATAAAGAGGGTCATTCATTCCTACTTTATAAGCTATTTCACTTACATTGTATATACCCTCCTGCAAAAGTTCCATAGCCCTTTTCATACGAAGGATACGCATATATTCATTAGGTGTATATCCGGTCACTCCTTTTACTTTCCGAAAAAAAGCAGCACGGCTTACCCCCACCGCAGATGCAAAATCCTCTATAGTGAATTCCGGGTTGTCCAATTGTTTTTCCAAAATAGTCTGCAATTTTTCACCAAATTTCCTATCCAGTTCTGTAGAACATAAAGCCTGACTTGTCATAGCAGGGTCATTAGAGAATTTTCGTTTTAACTTTTCCCTCTGTTCAATAAGTTGAAATATACGTGCTAATAACAATCTGGAACTGAAAGGCTTCGTTATGTATGCATCCGCACCACTTTCTACCCCTTCAAGTTTATTTTCCGAAGTGCTCATAGCAGTCAGCAAAATAATGGGAATATGACTGGTCTCAAAATCACGTTTCAGTTTACGTGTCACATCAAAGCCATTCATACCAGGCATCAATACATCACAAATAATCAAATCTACCTCAAAAGACTGAGCTTTTTGTAAACCGGAAAGCCCATCCGGTTCACTTATGATCTCAAAATAAATACCAAGTTCCGTTTCTAAAAACTTACGCACATCTCCATCATCTTCTATTATCAATATTCTTTTTTTATTCAAAGGGTCCGGGGTCACTGAATCATGATTTACTGTTAAATAGGTATCACACTGCTCATGAACAAACGATTCTTCCTGAAGGATGCTTGATACTAGGAAATCGTTTTTTCCATAAACACTGGAATCTAACGGTAAGATAACAGTAAACACAGAACCACCTCCCTCATTTTCATCAAATGAAATGCTTCCTTTATGTACATTTACCAGTTCATAAGTCAAATGTAAACCGATTCCCACACTGTTATGTGAAAAACCACTTTGCATGAAACGGGAAAACAGCTCTCCTTGCTTCTCCTTAGGAATCCCTACGCCGTTGTCACTAACCGATATAAATAATTTCCCCACTTCCTCATTAACGATAATTGCAAAAACAACCTTTCCTCCTTTAGGAGTATATTTTAAAGCATTCGAAAGAAGATTATAGACTATTTTATCCAATTTACTTTGATCAACAAACATCTTATAAGATGACGTAGAAGGAGCAAAATGAAAATCAATCAGTTTGTCATCTGCCGTTTCCTTGAAACTTCGATAAATATCATAAAAGAACACCATCACATCTGTTTCTTCCAGCATCAAGGAAAGTTTATTGTTCTGCATTTTACGAAATTCCAACAATTGATTAATCAGACGAAGCATCCTATTCGTACTTTTATTCATCAACTGTATGGGATAAACCATCTCTTTGGGAATCTTATTCAAGCTCTCTATTTTTTCCAAAGCTCCCTGAATCATTGTCAACGGAGTACGGAATTCATGTGAAATATTAGTAAAAAACATGAGTTTGTACTCTGTCAACTGTGTTTCTACCTGAATGCGATTCCGTAAATTATTGAAATTCCGTATCAAACAAAAAGCAACATACAACACAATAACAACGACAAGAAAATAAAAAAGATAAGCCCAAGTGGTTTCCCAAAACGGAGGCGTGATAACAATATTGAGCACAGTTTCTTCATCACTCCATATCCCAGCAGAATTACATGCTTTTACATGCAGATGATAAGTGCCGGGAGAAAGATTTTTATAAGAAGCAAAATTCAAAGAAGAAGGGGTACTCCATTCATTATCAAAATGACTCAATTTATAAATAAACCTTGAAGGAAATGCCAAAGAATAATCCAATGTTGAAAATTCTATAATGAATGAATTCTGGTCATAATCTAATTTTATATTCTGTGTATAACTTAACGCCTGTGTCAAAGGAGAATCCTTCTCACCAACCTGTACTGTGATTCCGTTCACTTTCAAATTAGTTAGAATAACATTCCGGGTCATAGGAGATGAAGTTACTTTCAAAGGATCAATGACTATGACTCCATGATTTGTTCCAAATAGCAAAAGTCCATCTTCAGTTATGGCAGCGCCATGTTCGTTATATACATTTCCTTGCATAGAAGCTGAAAAGAAGAAATTTTCAAAAGTTTCCGTATCAGGTGAAAAACGAGATAAACCATACTGAGTGGCAATCCATATTTTTCCAGTCTTATCTTCGATAATAGACTCTACCATGTTATTGACCAAACCATCAGTTGTGGAATAATGGACAAATTTCAAGTTCCTATAATCCTCACTAGGGTTACAAACAGAAAATCCGCCTCCCAACATTCCTATCCACATACGATTCTGACTATCACGAAAAATACATTTAATTTCATATCCGGGCAAATCTCCATTTTCATAATTATAAAGTTTATAATTATGAGCATCAGCAATAATGGAATCTCCATAAAAAACACATAATCCCTTATTAGTTCCTACCCATAACCTTTTTTTATTATCCTGAGTGATCATCCTGACTTCCTGCAAACGACCGGATCCAGTCAGGAACTTACGAAAAACATACCTGTCTTTTCGTGAAACCGCCAAATTCAGTCCTCCCCCAAAAGTTCCTATCCACATCCTATTTTTATCATCACGATAAATATCGAATATATTCTCATGTGCCAATGACAAGGTATCACCTGCCATTTTATGATACCAACGTCCGTCAATACATAAACCCATCGTACGGGTTCCCAACCATAATTTACCATCTCCATCACAAGAAGCCGCATAAATATAATTGTATGGCATCTTATAACAAGATGCAGCCTCCAAATTTTTATCATAAGCGTAAACATTCCCTTGACGCGTACCAAACCAGAAACCACCATCGGGCATCTTTACCACTGTACGTATAGCATTCACATAATCATTTATACTCTCATGTTCCGGATAAATACGATAAGATCCTTCACTTAATACGGACAAAAGTGTAACACCGGCAAACTCCGATCCTACCCATACATTTCCCGAGTGATCGAGTAATAAGCTATGCAGAAAATTGGAATGAACTAGATTTTTACCAGTCTCCTGATAAGTGTAATGGCTGATTATATCTTCTTGGGGATTATACACAAATAAACCATAGCCAAAAGTAGATATCCATATCAATCCTCTGTTATCCTGTATTACTTCATAGCGTTCCTCGGCAGCAGGCATCATCTGAGCGGCATCTATCAATGACAGTATTTTACATATTCCGGTTTCCTTCTGAAAATAATGCAACACACCGGTCTGATTAAAAACATAGAAATCCCCCTGATTATCTCTGACAAAACGAGCGTTGGGGATATTAATCGGGTTGTCTAATCTTACCTGCCGGGTAGATAAATGAAACCTGTAACTTCCTTTTGTTGTAAAAAGCCACCAATCATCTTTCGTGCCAAAATGAGTAGTAAAATGAAAGTCAACGTCATCCTTTCCGATTCTTTGAACAAAATGTAGTTTTTCATCCTCATCATAAACATAAATATCACCATTATCAGCAAGAAAAAAGCATGCGTTCTCATAAGAAAATGCTGCTCTGAAATTATGCATATCAGAAATTACTTCGATTTTGTTTCTTGTTACTTTCACCAATCCTTCCTGAGTACAAATCCAAACATTCCCTCTAGAATCTTCAATCAAACTATTCACTTTATTAGAAGGTAGTTTGCCATTTTCACATTGAAATGTCACAGAGGAAAAATGTTCATTTTCAAATGAAATCTTTCTGCAACCTTTTTGTCCATCCCATAACCAATTATCACCATTAGCAGTTTCTACACGATAAGCATAAGCTTGGTCGTGTTCCCCACATCCTGTAAAATCCACAAAACAATTATGTCTTAAATCATAGCAACTGAATACATTTGAAGTAGAAAGCACCCATAAAAAACCATTTTTATCTTCATCAATCTTCTTGACATGATAATCCGCTAATGAAATCGGACTATCCTTTTCCGGTAACAATGTTATAAAAGAGTGACCATCATACCGGCTCAGTCCATTAGTGGTACTAATCCAGATAAAGCCTTTCTTATCTTGAAAAATATCTCTAATTGTATTATTGGCCAATCCGTCACTGGATGTAATATGAATAGATTGTATATCAATAACTGCATATGCATTCCATTCCAGACAAACAAAGAAGAGCAACAAAAAAAATATACGATTTTTCATATCATTCGGTTTAACATCAGAATAATACCGCAAAATTAAAAAAGGTATTTTAAAAGTGATTTTTAAAATACCTTTTTTAATTAGGAAGTCTTTACTAACCAACAAGCAGAACAAGTTCCTGCGATGCCATTCCTTCGACCTCCACTTTTACTTTGAGCTGTCCCCGCATACGCCCTGCCTGTACTACTATTTGGGCACGACCCAAATAAGTGGGTAAAATATGACTGCTAAAACGTTCACTACGACGCATCTCGCCACTATCTATCCCCATCAAACGTCCGTTACCCTCCACGGTCACTTTCACTTGTCTGTCATCTATCCGTATGGGGATGCCTTGTTCATCATATAAATTCAAAGAGATATGAGATAAATCCTGCCCGTCAGCCTTTAACTGTTCCCGATCCGCTTTCAGAGTAAAACGGACAGCTTTATTTCCGGAAGTCTGTATACTGTCACGGCACACTTCTATCCCATCTTTATACCCTATCACCACCACCTTACCCGGACGATAAGGTTGATTCCATTTAATCGTATTATTTATATAATCCCGTGGCTTTCTAGGTCCATATACCTTTCCTCTAGGATCTATCAACATCACTTCGTCACAATTAGACGGCGTTTGAATCTGCATGACACGCGCATCCTGATAAGGAAAAGTCCAATCGTGTACCATTCCCGGTGCTTGCCAATGGTCTTTACCCGGATCTTCATCCAAATTATAATCTATGACATAAAGTCCCAAAAAAGGCTTCTCATTCCACAAAGCCCGAAAATATCCTCCTCTAGGTTTTTCAGACATACACATGTCAAACGGAGCAGAAGGCCATCCCTTACTAGGCCAACCTGAACTCTCCCCAATATAATCCACACCGGTCCACATGAAAGAGCCACAAATATATTCATGTTCCATTACATAATTCCATGGATTTTTCTCATCATAATCACGTGAATCAAATTCACGTATGCTACTATAATAAGGATAGCTCTCACTGATCAGGCAAATACGTTCCGGGTATTTCTTTTTATCATAAATCAACCGAGGTTCCATATAATTATACCCTAGTACATCTGTCACCGAAGCAAATTTATCTTCAAATCCCGGCTGCAAAGCGAGCATAACAAGACGGCTCGGATCCAGTTGATGTACAAAATCCTGCAACATACCAGCACGTTCAATCCCTGTATCATCTTTTAATTTTGCCTCAGCCAACTCATTACCTATACTCCACAAGATAACAGAAGGATGATTACGGTCACGAATTACCATATCGCTGATATCCTGCTGCCAGCTAGAATCAAAAAATTCTTCATAATATCCCGATTTCCATTTATCAAAAGCCTCATCTATAACCAAAAAGCCAATAGAATCACAATAGTTAAGAAATTCCGGAGAAGGAGGATTATGCGAGCAACGGATAGCATTCGTGCCAAATTCCTTTAAAATAAGCAAACGGCGTTCATAAGCCCTATCCGGTACAGCCGTTCCCAAACATCCTGCATCCTGATGAAGGCACATGCCTTTCAGCTTAAGATGTTTGTTATTGAGAAAAAAACCCTTGTCTTTATCAAATTTCACTGAACGTATTCCAAAAGGAGTCAGATATTTATCAATTGTCTTTCCTCCTTTTTTTATAATGGTTTCCACCGTATAACGATAGGGAAAATCCAAATCCCATAATTTAGGATGGCTGACTAACAAATTCTGAACTACTTCAGCTGTTTTTTCTTTATCAAGTTTCAACGTAGTCCGGGCCATCACCTCTTTACCTTCTGCTTTTACAATTTTTCCATCACCATCCAACAGGCGTTGCTGGACAATCACTGTTGTCGGTAACTCCATGGAGTTTTCGATAGTAGTGACAATCTTGACCGTTGCCTGGGATTCAGTTATCTCCGGTGTCGTAACATAAGTTCCCCACATTTTTACATGAACAGGGTTAGTCACTTGCAACCAGACATGCCGATAAATGCCGGAACCAGTATACCAGCGAGAAATTTCTGAATGATCTACCTTGATTTTCAAGTCATTACTCTCTCCATATTTCAGGAAAGGGGTCAGATCTGTTTCAAACGAAGTATATCCATAACGATGATAAGCAATCTCCTTTCCATTCAAAAAAATAGTAGCTTTATGATAAATACCATCAAAAACAAGACTAACTTTTTGATTTTTGTAACTCGCCGGAATCATAAAAGATTTGCGATACCAACCTATGCCACCCGGCAAATAACCACTCGCTCCTCCTGCTTTTTCATCAAAATCCAACTCCACACTCCAGTCATGCGGTAATTGTACCTCTCTAAAATCTCCATTTTCTCCTAATCTAAACTGCCAGTCAAAGTCAAAATTCTGCCGAATGCGATTAGCAGCCCCCGGCAAATCAAATACAAATATGCACAAAATGGCAATAAGCAACTTTTTATTTTTCATAAATAATCTACTTCTCTATTTTCCGATAAAAAGAGGGTGTGCCACATAACAAAGCAATTATCAAAAATAGCTTTTGACACACCTCTTTACCTTTTCACCTTCAAAACTAACTTTGTTTAACTTATATACTTAATATCCCTCATTTTGTTTATATAATCCCGGAGTCACATTTAATTGATTCAATGGAATAGGATATAAATAACGTCCTGTCTTTACATTATTCTTATCGGTACCATCCGGATTATGATAACTATCAAATAAACTTTGAATTTCCGTTTGCCATTCCCCCCAACGCACCAAATCAAACCAACGCACTCCTTCTCCCATTAATTCTATTCTACGCTCCCGTTTTATCAATTTCAAAGCATCTGCAGCACTTACCGTATTCACCTCATCACAACCGGCTCTTTTACGGATATCATTCACATAAGCTACAGCTTCCATTATTTTACCTTCTTCAACCAATAACTCAGCATACATCAACATCATATCTTCCAAGCGTAAAATAGGAAGATTTACAGGCCAGTCATTATCGTCTTTCATTGTGACTTCCGGAGTCAGTGACATCCCAAGTTCCGCTATCTTCCGTTTACTAGGCATAAACTTATAAAACATTGATTTTGTATAAACATCCACTTGCGAACCATCTTCCAAAATCAATTTCTCTTTTGTATTCGTATAAGCCGGATAATTAGGCTCTGCCTCATATCCTGTCAGAACAGAAAAACCATTCCCTCTTCCATCTTTTTTCCCATCAGAATAAATTTTATCAAATTCATACATCAAACTCTTTTCCACATAAATTTCATTTCCAAAGATTCTTCTATTCGTATAGGAAGGAGGTAGAGCCATACTGAAATTAAACAAAGCGCTGTTGCCTGTTCCTCCCGTACGATACTGAATAGCAAAAATAGAGTATTTATTATAATAATCCGTGCTCGGCATCCACTGCTTTCTCCATTCATCAAGTGTCGGAGCCCAATATTTATTCTGATTGGATTTTGAGTAATTCAACACAATTTCCAATTGCTTTTTAGCTAATATCTTGGCATCGGAATCATAATATGGGAAACCCGCCAAAGTCATATACACACGTGCCAGCATAGCTTCTGCCGCCATCTTGTCCGCACGCCCCTGCAATACAATCGAAGTTCCATTCGCACTCACCATATTTTCTTTTAGAGGAAGCATCGTCTGCGCATTAATCAAATCAGGAACCACTATATTATCCAAAACTTCCCGTGCAGACGATTGAGGTACTTTCTTCACTTCACTAGGCGATAAAGGAGCATCAATAATCGGAACATTACCAAAAAGGCGTGATAACTCAAAATAAGCCCATCCTCTCAGAAAATAGACTTCGCCCATAAACTGCTTTTTAATCTTATCATTCGATTCAAAGTTACATCCTGCTATTTTGGCAATAGCAGTATTCGCATCATAAATTACTTTATACCATGTATTCCATACACTATTAAAAGTTGCCAAATCACTGGTAGCTCTGAATGTGCTTATCTCTGAAAAATCTCTCAACCCATTAGGTCTTGGTTCTGTCCATGCATTATCCGAACGACATTCAGACATCAATAAATACTCTGAATTGGCAAGTTCACGCAAATCGGAATAAATACCTACCACCCCTTGTTCAGACTGACTGGGAGTCTGATAGAAACCATCAGAGGTCATTAAATCAGCAGGAGGAGTTTCCAAATAATCATCGCACGACATAACAAAGAACATCAATGCACTCAATTGCAATATATTTTTTAATTTGAACATAGCTCTATATTTTTATTAGAAATTAACGTTGATACCCAAAGTGTAAATTCTCGGTGAAGGATAACCACCATAGTCCAATCCCAAAGCACTGCTACCTCCGGGTGAGGAACTGGCTGCCGTATTGGCCGCCTCCGGAGAGTACCCTCCATAATAACTATCCCATTTAGCTAGATTTTCAATGGATACATATACACGTGCATAGGAAATAAATTTAGGATTAATAGGTAATTTATACCCCAAAGTCAAATTCTTGATACGCAGATAATTGGAAGAATATAACCATCGGGAGTCTAACGTAGCACCTGTAGTAGAGCTTAAAATATAAGGTACTTTTCCATTGCCCGGCTCATCTTCCGACCACCATGCCTCTCTCCAATGTCCTAAAGCATTCCCTTTAGCCCCCATACCCGGACGGTCAATGGCACGTCCCAATACACCAAAAATCTTTCCTCCTGTCTGAGCTGTCATCAAGATAGACAAATCAAAATTTCTGTAAGTAAAAGTATTCGTCATTCCAAATACTAATTTAGGAGTAGGACTACCTAAATAGTCCCTGTCATTATCTTTATCGAACACACCATCATTATTTACATCTTTGTATCGGATATCACCCGGTACAATTTGTTTTCCTTCAAAAGTAACCGGCTTTCCTCCATGGGCAGCACTATAAGCATCAATTTCAGCTTGATTTTTCCATACACCTATTGCATCATACATATAGAATGTATTAACAGGCTTTTCCACAGTCAGAATATTAGACGGATTGTTCTTATCAAATCCCGAATATACCGGAGTATTATCTTTCCCTAGAGCTTTCACCTCATTTTTATTATATGACATATTGAATGACGTACTCCATGAAAATTTTCCTGTGAGATTATGCGTATTCAATTCGATCTCAAAGCCTTCATTATGGATATCTCCTAAATTATCCCAAACGGTAGTAAAACCGGAAGCTCCTTCCACAGGTACCTGATATAACAAATCAGTCGTATTCTTGGTATACCAATCCAGCGACAATTGAATTCTATTATTGAAGAATCCTAAATCAAGCGCAACATCAGTACTATGTGTTTTTTCCCAACCTAAATCAGCATTACCTAAAGAATTTGCCTTATAACCGGGAGCACCTGCATAATTTCCTGCAGACAAAGTAGGATAAGCAGCCGTGTTACTGATAGAATTATTACCGGTCACACCATAGCTAGCCCTCAGCTTCAATGTATTCCACCAAGACATTCTCCAATTTTTAAAGAATTTCTCATTTGACACTAACCAACCTCCGGAAACAGCCGGAAAGATGCCCCACTTATTGTTAGCTCCGAATACGGAACCGCCATCATAACGCAAACTACCGGACAACATATAACGTTCTGCATAATTATATTGCAAACGTCCAAACACAGACAACAATTTATTGGCTGTTTTCTCTGTTACCGTATTAGTTCCTGCTGTAACTTTCGAACCATCAAAGGAACCTGTTATGGCATCATTGGGAAATGGTTTGTTAAAAGATTGGGCCGTACTGAAACCAAGATTACTCTGTTCGGAAGAAAAACCCGCTATTACACTAATTCCATGATTGCCAAAAACATGGTCATAATTTGCAAGAGCCTGCAAAAGAGTACTCCATTTTCTTTCCGTATTATGCCCCCCCGAAGAGTTTTGTCCTTCTCCCTGCGCCCAACTACCGGTTGTACTAGTGTACTTATAATCATTTCCATCCAAATCATAATAATTAGCCGAAGCAGAAAGTTCTACCCTGAAATCTTTAAACGGAGTGATACGTACGAAAGCATTCCCAACCAAACGCATCATTCTATTCTGTTTGATATTCTTCTCCATATTATAAACCGGACTCGATGTGCTTCCCGCCCAAAGATAATAGGGATTCGGATCAACATTTGTCATATATCCTACCCCCGGTTCCGATACCGGTGTAGCATACAAAGCCTGATGTACCTGGGAATCCTTACCATTTGCCTGTCCGGAACCATCCTGCACAATATACGTAGGAGCCATATTCATACCTATTGTAAGATATTTGTTTATCTTTGATTCAATATTGGCACGAAAAGAGAATCTTTCATATCCCGTACCGGTAACGATACCAGCCTGATTCATATATCCACCTGAGAATAAATAAGATGTGTTTTCCGTCCCTCCCGAAACATTCAAACTATAATCCTGTACGATAGAGTTACGAAAAAACTCATCCTGCCAATCCAACAGGCTAAGTTGTTCCGGATTGGGAGTATAAGTATGCGCATTCCTCATGTCATCTCCCAAATAGTTAAACCAACGTTCATCAAAAACAACCAGATAAGAGTTTGCCGTACCTGCCTGAATTCCGAGATTAGACAAACGTGTGGCATTATCATCCTTTATACTGGCACTAGTCAAACCCAATTTCTTCGCTTCCTGCAAATAGTTTGCATCATTCCATCTCAATTTAAATTCCATCCATTCCGTCGCATTAAGCACATCCATTTTTTTCTCTAATGTCTGTACACCGAAACTAGCATTGAACGCCACCTTCGCTTTTCCACTCTTACCTTGTTTAGTACTAACCAAAACAACTCCATTGGAACCACGTGAACCATAAATCGCAGCAGAAGCAGCATCTTTCAAAACTTCTATGGAAGCGATATCCGAAGGATTCAATCCGCTCAACGTATTCATAGGCACCCCATCAACCACATAAAGTGGATCGGAATTTGCATTGACAGAAGCCGCACCGCGGACACGGATCTGCATATCGGCTCCCGGCTCACCTGTTGTATTACGTACTGTCACTCCAGCCAATTGACCTTGCAAAGCATTCTCTGCACGAGCCAAAGGACGATCCTCTATTGCCTTAGAATCCATTTTGGCAACCGCACCCGTCAAAGTGCTTTTCTTAACCGAGCCATATCCTATGACTACCACCTCATCCAATGTCTCAGTATCTTCTGACAATACCACCTTAATATTGTTCTGTCCCTTAACTGATACATCTGAAGTTTGATATCCGACAAAACTAATCTGCAAAATGGCATTGTCGGCCACATTCCTCAAAACAAAATTACCGTCAAAATCGGTAATCGTACCATTAGTAGTACCTTTCACCAATACACTGGCACCAATTATGCTCTCCCCTTTTTTATCAAGCACCACGCCCGATACATTCTTAACCTGAGCAAACAGGGTCATCGCAATTACCATAAGAATACCAAAGGAAAGCATCCTTTTAAAAGAATGCATACTTCCCGATAGTTTGTTCTCCGAGTCTTTCATTTGTAATTAATTAAAGTTATACATAAAATCTAATCCCTTCATTTCTTCATCAAGGAACATGGCAAAACTAGATATAATGCCATGAATAAAAAATAGCCGGAACAGCCACAAACCTCTGAAAATATGGAAAAGAATCTACATAGATGGAAAATAGTATAAACAGGGCAAAAAGCGCGATTTATTCAAGCTTTTATAAGTTTGGAGAAACGACTGTGCAGATAAAAAAAGGCTCCTGAATTGTTCTTTCCAGACTAAGGAAGTTCTCTATATCACAACCATCCGCCTTAATGAAAAGAATCAAGCCGTACAATTTTCCATTGAATAAAACAATAAATACAGATACAATTGACTGTTATTGTTTTTCTTTGTCATCCACATAATATGAACCAAATGAAAAACTTATTTATGAAACAATTACTATCACTCCTGTTATGCTTGAGCATAATAGTACCCTCAATGGCAAAAAAAGAACAAAGAAAACAAAATGTGTTTCCTGATGGTACTCCTATCTCCGAATGGTTTCTCCAAACTAAAGTGGTCCATCCTGACTCCTTAGGAAAAAAATACGACCTTTCCGATTATGGAATTGAAAGCAATCCCCATATCGTTCAAACACAGAAAATACAAAAGATCATAGACGAAGCGGCAGCCAATGGCGGTGGGGTCATTTACATCCCTGAAGGAATTTATAAAAGCGGTTCCCTCTTTTTCAAACAAGGGACTCATCTTTATTTGTCAAAAGGCGCCACCTTACTAGGTAGTGAGAACATTATGGATTTCCCTCTCCTCATGACTCGCATTGAAGGTGAATACTGCAAATACTTCGGTGCATTAATCAATGCCGACGGGTTAGATACCTTTACAATTAGCGGCAAAGGTACAATTGACGGAAACGGCACTCCCTACTGGAAAGCTTTCCGCCTACGTCGCGAATGGAATCCTCAATGTACAAACAAGGACGAAATGCGACCACGCCTACTTTACATAGCTCATTGCCGTAATGTGCAGGTTGCTGATGTGACTTTACAGAACTCTCCTTTTTGGACCAGCCATTATTATCGCTGCGATAAAGTGAAATTACTCAATCTACGAATTTTCTCTCCTATCAAACCTATAAAATCAGCTAGTGCGGACGGTATAGATATGGATGTATGTACCAATTTTCATATTAAAGGATGCCGGTTTACTGTAAATGATGACGCCATCTGCTTTAAAGGTGGAAAAGGACCTTATGCCGATCAGGATACTTATAACGGTCCCAATAAAAACATTCTAATAGAAGATTGTTTCTTTGATCATACTACTGGCAGTTGCATGACTTGTGGCAGCGAGTCCATCCATGTCTATAATGTATTAATGCGCAATTGCAGAGCAGAAGGCGGTAATGAACTACTTCTATTGAAAATGCGGCCTGATACTCCGCAACACTATGAATACATCACAGTAGAAAATGTAAAAGGCTTCTGCAAGGCTTTACTAGGAGTTTCGTCATGGAAACAATTTTATGACTTGAAAGGAAGAACAACGATTCCTAAATCCTACGGAAGCCATATCACGATGCACAACATAGAACTGAAATGTGACAAATTTCTAAATGTGAATAAAAATGAAGCTGAGTATGAGTTATCCAATTTTTCATTTAAAGATGTAAAGATCGAAACTAAATTTTCCCAATGGAATAAAGATGCTTTTCACAATATTCGTATGAAAAATGTTATAGTGAATGGCCAATACCAGCAATAATTTAAATTTAAGGATCTTTTCCTTATTGTTATCTTGTAAACAATAAGGAAGAACTTATAGAAACTATAGAAAAAATAGTAGATAAAGATTCTGTTGTTGCTTGCGGTGGGTCAATGACATTATTTGAAACAGGGATAATAGATTATCTAAGAGAGGGAAGATATACTTTCCTTGATAGATATGAAAAAGGACTAACTCCAGCAGATACAAAAGAAATATTTAGAAAATCATTCCTTGCAGATGCATATTTTACAAGCACTAATGCTATAACAGAAAATGGAGAACTTTACAATGTAGATGGCAATGGGAATAGGGTTGCTGCGATGATGTATGGACCAGATAAGGTTATTGTAATAGTGGGTGCTAACAAAATAGTTAAAAATGAAGCTGAGGCAATAGAAAGAGTAAAATCAATAGTAGCTCCAGCAAATACAAAAAGATTAAATAGAAAAACTCCTTGTGCAACTACAGGTATGTGTGCAAATTGTTCAAGTCCAGATAGAATTTGTGACAATTACACTACTATAAAAAGACAGGTCCAGGGAGATAGAATGCATGTAATATTCCTTAATGAAAGTTTAGGATATTAGGAGTTTAGGAGGAAGTATGAAAAAAGTAAAATTTATATATAATCCAAATTCTGGAGAAAAAAAACTTGCTTCTAAATTAGATAGCATCATAAGAATATATCAAAGAAATGGATATACAGTAATCCCATATAGACTAGACTATGATATACCAGTATCGGCTTCTTTCAAAGATTTAGACGAATCATATGATCATGTTGTCTTTTGTGGCGGAGATGGGACTATTGATTTAATGGTAAATGAGTTAAAAAGAAGAAATATAAATCTTCCAGTTGGTATAATTCCATCTGGTACGGCAAATGACTTTGCAAATGCACTTGGATTAGAACATGATCCTGAAGAAGCGGTTAAGAAAATTATAAGCTCAAAGCCTAAAAATACTGCTGAAACCTCTGTTTTAACGTATGTAAATTTCTTTGAGAAGAAAAGTATACGCATAAATATAAGAACATTAAAGATAATAAGTATTTCCAATATAAGATTAGGAAAGTCTACATTACCGGCAAAATTAATATTGCTAAATGACTCAGAATTAAGAAGTATTATAAGTCCACTTGTAAACAAGTAACTGCTTAAAAGTGTGCAGACAATTTCTACAGGCTTTTCTATAGTCTTTATGCCGTAGGAAACTATATTCAGTCTGAAATTTACGGCAAATGTCATAACAGTTGCCACTAAAAATGTAAGACCTATGGATACAAGACCCTTACTCATTATAGGATACAGCACAATATAATGGAAAGCTACATAGCCAATAGCAAGTCCTCTTAATTTTTTGCCACTTCTGAAAACAAAGAAACACAAAAGTGAGGAAA
>ENA-OWPF01001924-OWPF01001924.1-human-gut-metagenome-genome-assembly--contig:-NODE-1924-length-16417-cov-3.854358_pt1 | contig 16417 bp, 17 predicted proteins | sample MGYA00248261_ERZ651840 | MGnify/ENA primary metagenome ERZ651840 (study PRJEB26924, sample SAMEA4378268) | human gut metagenome | biome: human gut; feature: human-associated habitat; material: faeces... | reverse complement strand
GCGATACGCGGGATCGGTCACGCCCGCCATGGGCGCGAGCGTGAGCGGGCCGGAGATCTCGACGTTTCCGATCTTCACCATGCGATCTCGAGCTCCACGGGGCAGTGGTCGCTGCCGTAAATGTCGGAAAGGATGCTGGCCGTCTCGACCTTTTCCGCCGCGCGGTCCGAGCACAGAAAGTAGTCGATGCGCCAGCCGGCGTTGTTTTCCCGCGCGTGGAAGCGGTAGCTCCACCACGAGTAGGCGTCCGTCTCGTTCGGATGCAGGGCGCGGAACGTGTCCGTGAAGCCGGCGTGCAGCAGCTCCTGAAACTTCGCGCGCTCCTCGGGGCTGAAGCCGGGGTTGCCGACGTTGCGCTTCGGGTTTTTCAGGTCGATCTCCTCTGCGGCGACGTTCATGTCCCCGCAGATGACGACCGGCTTGTGCCGGTCGAGCGAGCAGACGAATTCGCGGAACGCATCGTCCCAGCTCATCCGGTATTCCAGCCGGCGCAGGCCGTCCTGGGCGTTTGGCGTGTAGACGCACACGAGGTAGAATTCCGGGTATTCGGCCGTGATCACGCGGCCCTCCAGATCGTGCTGCGGCAGGCCGAGATTGTACTGTACGTCGAGCGGCTCGGCCTTCGTGAACACGGCGGTGCCGGAGTAGCCCTTTTTCTCGGCGCTGCACCAGTACTGATGGTAGCCCGGCAGGTCGAGCGCAATCTGCCCGGGCTGGAGCTTCGTCTCCTGCAGGCAGAAAATATCCGCGTCCAGGGCGCGGAACGTGTCCGCAAAGCCCTTGGTCACACAGGCGCGCAGCCCGTTGACGTTCCAGGATACAAGTCGCATTTCGTGTCCTCCGTTTTCACCGCTACGCAGCGGTTGATCGTGATGCCCTGATCGTAGAATTTCGCCTCATAGTCGGTCATAACGCCGACAGGGCCGTCGGCGTGCAGATCGTGTGTGACCTCGCGCAGCTCCCAGCCCTCCTGCTCGAACTGCTCGAGTGAGAAGGCAAACAGCGGGTCGTTGTCGGTCTTGAACCAGATCTCGCCGCCGAGCGGCAGCACGTTTGCATACAGCGCCAGAAAGCCCGCATAGGTCAGGCGCCGCTTGTGCTGGCGGGATTTTTTCCATGGGTCGGGGAAGTTGATGTAGATGCGTGAAACCTCGCCGGGGGCGAACATGTCGAGCAGGTTGGCTGCGTCCCGGTCGAGAAAGCGCACGTTTTCGAGCCCGCGCTCGGTCACGCGCTCCATGCCGACGACCATGGCGTCCGGAACTTTTTCAATCGCGGCGAGGAAGATGCCCGGATTTTGTGCCGCGGTGTCCGCCGTGAAGCGGCCCTTGCCGCAGCCAAGCTCCAGATGCAGCGCCTGATGGCCGGGGAAGTGCTCCAGCCAGTGACCGCGCAGCGCCTCGGGGTCAGTGATCAGCGTGGCCGCGCAGCGCTCCATGCGAGGGACGAGGTTGGGCTTTTTTCGCATTCTCATAGGTTGATGCTCCTGTCATAACAAGTCCTGATTTGATGTTTAGAGCATACCACACGCGCCCGAAAACTGCAACGCAGAAAACCGTTGCGCATTTCTAAAGAATATGTTAAACTTTATTTTATGCAAATTGCGAAATTCCATATCCGGGTGTAGCGCAGCTGGTAGCGCGGGTGGTTTGGGACCATCAGGCCGCAGGTTCGAACCCTGTCACTCGGACCATAAGTCCACCGTAATTTTGATAGAATTACGGTGGACTTTTTCTATGCCCGAAAACCGCTTGAAATCAGGCTTTTCGGCTATTTCGGCACATAAGTGAACCCCGCTGCAGAGCAATTCTGCAGCGGGGATTCGTGCGTTTTATGGGGATTGCAGCTTTCTGCTCTGCTGTAATCGTTAAACAGCCGAGTAGTCGTTGACCTACTGGGGGTATTCGTTAAACAGCAGATTTGGTTATTTACCGCTCAAGCTCCTGCCTTACTCGCATCGAACTGCTTTGATGCGGTAGAAAGCAAGAGCCTTCTCCGGGGTCCAAACCGCCGAAAAAGGCATAAAGCAAGGGCTTTCGAGGTCAAATACTGACTTCGAAAGTCCTTGTTTGCTTTATTTGGAACAACTAAAAAGTTAAGGTTATTCCACAAACAACTCCGGTGTATTGAAGCGAATGTCTGGAATTTGCTGCACAACTTCGTTGTCTCCACAGTTTTCCAAATCGTTTTTGACATGAACATTCCCTTCACCATCAACCGTAAAGTACTGTGGGTGTGCCTTGATGTAAGTTGCAGATTCACGAGAAAAACCATACCGCTGCAATTGAATGGTGACTTCATTGGTAGTGCCGTATTCAACATACTCATACCAATTATTCCTGTTAAGTGATTTTTCGCCGTGGACACGCTTGTATTCATTGGAAAAGCGCAAAAAGTAATTAGAAATGCTAAATAGGATTACATTTTCTATTACCTCCAGCGTATTGGCAAATACAATATTTCTGTGTTCCAACGAGTTTTTGTCGTAATACTGCTTCGTATACCTGTTGATCCAGAACTTTTCGGGGTGTCTTTCTTGGTATTCCACAGCTCGCCGCATTATATAGTTTAGGCCCTTGCCTTCCATCCATTGAACCAATATGACTGCATACCAACGGAGCTTAGTGTAGTCACCATCCTCATCGCATTTTCCAAGAGTACTGTACTCATACCGTTTCCAATCAAAAATATCGCCCAATCGGATTAGAAAGCCAAACACTTCGTCAACGTTGAAGCTGCCATTCGGCTCCGGCAATGGATAGGCGAATGTGGAATCTGCCGAAATAGCTGCACGCAATTTTCGAGTTTGATCGAGCGAAATGTTTATATCACTATCGATGATAGGGGTATACTGAGAAAAAATGTTCTTTATTTTTTCTTCATCGCCGTCTTTCATGTACTTTCTGAATTCTTGTTGAATCAGACTATCATTATCATGCAGGATATCTTTCAGAAGAATAAGGCCAAACTTTCGCATCATGATGTATTCTTCTTCGGGTTGGTCGTCGTTGTATTTGTCAATAACCGAACTACCGCTTAAAAGGATTTCTATTATTCGCTTTTTATGTTTTGGCTTCAAATCCTGCACCAAAGAAAGATGTTGATCCGGAATCCCTGATTTCAATTTATCAAGGTATACGTCCTGTTTATTATTTCGGGTCTCATCGCTGATCATGAATACATTGCCGGAGAGATTGTACTGTATTCGACCGACTCGGCCAACGAGATTTCTAAAATCAACGTCCGTCATCTGCGCACGTCCGCTGTAATAGCTTGTGATAAACAGGTTATCTGCAGGTAAATTAACACCTTCGACTAATGTGCTTGTACAGAACATCGCCGTAATCTTTTCGTCTTTGAAGAGTTTTTCAATCCTCATACGAATCGCCGACGGCAGGTATCCTATATGATATGCAATACCTTGCTCCAAGAGTCCTGCCAGGAAATAGTCCCTATGCACTTGGTTGCGAACATCTCGTGCCAATTCTGCAAGCTCCGGATCGATCTGCTTTTGGGTTCCACCATCAATCTGTTTCTGTAACTCTGCAAATGTAAGTGCAGCATTGATGGCTTTATCCTTACTACTAAAATACGCAATCATTCTGCTTGTGCGTTCGCCACTGTTTTTATAGAACAGCCCCATGAGCGGAATGACGCCGTCTTCGGGATTGGCATTTATGGAGCAGATGTACTCCAGAGTTTTCAGATGGTCATTATATATGTAAATCTGCTTCGTTTTCAGATTTACAAGAAACTTAAACTGAACCACCGGAGAGAATGCTGAAGCAATAGCATTTTGCTTATCGTATTCACCAGAAGCTAAAAGGCTCAAATACTCCTGTGGATTGGGTATATTGGGTGACGCAAAGATAAACTTAGGTTTTGCAGTTCGTCTGCTTAGTTCATCCACAACTGAATAGTAAAATGGTGCTCTGCTGTTGCGCCCTGTCATTTTATGAGCCTCATCTATAAAAAGATAATCCAGCACGAAATCCGGTTTGTCATTAAGCAGATAAAGCAAGCGTTCCGGTGTCAGGACAAAAACAAAATTATGATCGGGGTGGGTTTCTAAGGCCATATCATTAGCAGAAGAAACCACATGATACTGATTTTCATCCAACAAGTTTTCGAGGTCATTTCGAATGATTTCGCTTCGCACTTCGTTTATAAGTGCTTTGGTCGGGACAATCAGCGCATAATTCTTCTTTTTACCGGCCAATATCTGTTCTTTAATAAACATACGCATGATAAACGACTTTCCCATAGACGTGGGCGCTGAGTAACTAAAGCACGCATCATCCAAATGCTCGTAAACCTTTCGCTGTTGCTGAAAGAACTTCTTTTCAGGAGCGGCAGGAACAGTAAGGTACAAGTCGCTCAATGTAGAAAACAGTTCATCCATCACGGTAGGCTCAACATACTGTGATTGCACGAGTTTTCTTCCCATAAAGTTCCCCGTGCTTGTCAATACAGACCCAGCATAATAGTGTACAACTTCATCATCTGGGTACAAAGTAAGCAACATGGTAATAATCTCATGCGCCCAAATTTTGTGAGAATCAGCCTTTTCTACATGAGTTGATTTCGAAAGAAGGTCTGCAAATCGCAATGCGTCATCCACATTAACACCGCGCAGTTGTTTAATGTTGGTAATTTGGAGCACCGTAATCGCATAGTTGTAAAGGATATTCTTATAAAGCTCATTCAGGTAATCATTTTCGTCTATTCCCTGGAAGAGGACATCTCCAAGTCGCATTTTTTCGTGCTGGTTCATATCGGAGCCCCTCCTCTCAATACGGCATCCATAATTTGTGCTTTTTCCTGTTCGGCATCATTGAATGGGACAATATATACATAAAACGAGTGTCCTGTCAATCCTGCTGCGGAAATCTTCTCTGAGATATAACCTGCGTGCTCTCTGATATCGCAGAGCATTTTTTGCTCTGCAAGAGCCTCAAAATCATCGCCGCGCCCGGTAGGGTTCAAGCCCAATTGATACCCCAAGAAAACACCGTATGCCGTGTCATATGTTTCCGGCTTTCCTGGTTGCGGAATGAGGACATCACTAAGCAGGGCAACCTCTTCCTGGTTGAAGAACTGATCTAAAACCGTTTTCTGTACCATTAATATTTCGCGACTCTCATGGGAGTCAATCTTGCTAATTGTTTCAAACGCACGGTCGATAGCTGTTTTGACATCATCCACAATATTGGATGCACCAAAGACCATTTGAAACTTTGTGTTTTGGGGCAAATCACTCGGTGATAGTAGATGAATTCCTTTGCACTCGCTGCGGAATTGTGCCATTTCCGTGTATAATTCCACGCGGCTCATAAGTTTGGGCGCTTTCAATTTCTCCTCAAGAAACGCATATACAAGGATTTCATCCAGCATATTTCCTGTTCCCTCGGCAGATGATCCGCCGTTTTCAGCCATGATGCGCATAGCTTCGGATACGGCAGAATCGAGGTCATCATTTATACGATAATTCTCAAGCTGTGCTCTGGAGAAAACATAACGCGCAAGGTTTCTACGCAAAAATACCTGTAAATTATCTGTCGACAATCTGTTTCCACGCATTGCGGTGTGGAAGAAGCGGATATGATTAGCTTTGGGCAGATTGAGTCCCTCGGAATGCTGAACCTCTACAAAAACGCTGTCCAAGGTTAATCCACTATTTTTTATTGTCGCTGAAATAGATTCGCTCATTCTTTCGGTCCTCCAATCTGCCGCATATAATTAGTTCTCTTTTGAAGCTATATCAGAGTTGGGCGCTTCATAAGGCTTTCCGTCCTTGTTGTAGGTCAGATTAAATACAAGGTCGGATAACCATTTCTTAAATGATGGATTGTCCTGAAACTGCTTGAACAGCTCCATATTGTCCGCCATAATCGAAAAGATGACCTGCTGCAGAGCACGTTCGCTTTCCAAGCGCGCACTCTGCTCATCAGAGTTTCTCATGGCATTCTGATATTTTTCGTCCTTAGAGACCATGGCCGGTATCTCAAGGATCTGCCGCCGCACGTTATCCGCATCATTCCAATTGATGTTACCAAACATATCATTGAAATTGGAGAGAATGACAGACAACAAATCCATTTCAGGTTCAACGATATGCCCAACCTTTCCCGCCGGTACGGGAGCCACCTCCGTATCGGTATCTTCCAGGCGAATGGACATGACCTCACGCGCCTCGTTGCGGTAACTTTCGAGGTCGATCGTTTCAAGAATCCCCTGCGAAAGATCGTCCTCTCGCGGAGACGGCAGCTTTGGTATCAGCAAATTAAGAAAGATGGACAACCGTTCCCAGTCTGCGTTACCATACGGCAAAATCGCTCCGAGAAAGCCATATGTACGCACGAACGCCTTTGCTGCGCTCTTAAATTTAATCTGATCATCCGTGTCAAACTGCTTGTAAACGGCAGTACAGGCATCTAATGTGGGATCAAGTTTGTCGCGATCCGCTCCATCCAGGTACAAATTGACAAGCCGCTCGACATCTTCGTTGGAGAACACCTGGTATTCCTCCATTGTTGCAACCAGGTCGTATAGCTTGTTCGGATCGGTTTCGCCGGACAGAATCGTGGTGCGGTAATATCGCGAAAATGATTCCTGAATCATCTCCGGCTTGTTTGCAAAGTCCAATACGAAGGTATCGTACTTTTTCGGGCAGCAGCGGTTCAAGCGGGAGAGCGTCTGTACCGCCTTGATGTCATAAAGCACCTTGTCCACATACATGGTGTGGAGTAGCGGCTCATCAAAGCCCGTCTGAAACATATCCGCAACTAGTGGGCTACAGTCCCATCGCTATGGCGAAGAATGCCATCGGCATGGCTATCGCCTGTGAGGAGTATGGCGCGAAATTCTTCGCCAACGGTGCCGCACCGGGCGGTGTGTTGGAACACCCCGGCACGATCAAAGACCCGCAGCGTGTGCGGGAAAGCTGGCAGTCCACCTTCGGCGGCAGCGGCAACGCCAATAAGATTGCCGTACTGGAAGAAGGTATGAAATATACGCCAATCGGCATTTCGCCGGAGCAGGCACAGTTTCTCGAAACACGAAAATTCCAAATCAATGAAATTGCTCGAATTTTCCGAGTTCCGCCCCACATGGTCGGCGACCTGGAAAAATCGAGCTTTTCTAATATTGAGCAGCAGTCCCTTGAGTTTGTGAAATACACCCTTGACCCCTGGGTCATCCGCTGGGAGCAATCAATCCAGCGGTCGCTTTTGTCCAAGGACGAAAAAGCTGTGTATTTTGTGAAGTTCAATCTGGAAGGCTTGCTTCGCGGCGATTACCAGAGCCGCATGAACGGGTACGCCATCGGCCGCCAGAACGGCTGGATGTCCGCCAACGACATCCGAGAGTTGGAAAACCTCGACCGTATCCCGGCAGAGGATGGCGGCGATTTGTACCTCATTAACGGCAATATGCTCCCGCTGAAAAATGCCGGGGCTTTTGCAAATACACCTACCGATGACGGAAAGGAGGAAAAAACCGATGAAGAAATTTTGGAATTGGAAGAACCAGACGGAGACAGCGGAAAGGACGCTGTTCCTGAACGGAACCATCGCCGAGCAAAGCTGGTTTGACGATGATGTCACCCCGCAGCTTTTCAAGGACGAATTGATGTCCGGCAGCGGCAACATCACCGTCTGGATCAACAGCCCCGGCGGCGACTGCGTGGCGGCGGCTCAAATCTACAATATGCTCATGGATTATAAGGGCGATGTGACCGTGAAAATCGATGGCATTGCGGCATCCGCAGCGTCCGTCATCGCTATGGCAGGCACGAAGGTGCTGGTGTCCCCGGTGTCCATGCTCATGATCCACAACCCCATGACGGCGGCATTCGGCAATTCGGAGGAAATGCAGAAAGCTATCGAGATGCTCTCAAGTGTTAAGGATTCTATTATAAACGCCTATGAAATCAAGACGGGGCTTTCCCGTGCCAAGCTCTCGCACCTCATGGATGCCGAAACTTGGATGGACGCAAACAAGGCTGTGGAACTCGGCTTTGCGGACGGGATCATGAGCCGCGCCGATGAGACTGAGGACATACCGTAAGAACGCCGTGTTCCTTGCCAACGATGTCTGCGTCGCAGAGCTCCGCAAGCTGAAGGACAGCACGGGTCAGTATCTGTGGCAGCCCTCTCTGCAGGCGGGTGAGCCTGACCGTGTGCTGGGTTACAAGGTTTACACCTCTGCGTATTTCCCTGTCCCTGCTCCCGGCAAGGCCGCAGTCGCATTCGGCGACTTCAGTTACTACAACATCGGTGACCGTGGCTCTCGTTCTATTGCGGAACTGAAGGAGCTGTTTGCTGGAAATGGCATGGTCGGCTTTGTCGCAAAGGAGCGTGTGGACGGAAAGCTGGTGTTGCCCGAAGCAGTCAAGCTGCTCAAAATGGCATCTGCCTGATGAGAGGAGGCGGCGGTGATGGACGAGCTTCTTTCCAAAGTGAAAGCCAACCTTACGACATTGTGTCCGTAGAGAATGTCAAAGGCCGTGGGATGTACATCGAGGTTTTAGCGAAAAGGAGTGAACCCACCATTGGCAAAAGCTGAAATGAAAATGCCGGAGGATTTTCTCCTGAAGATCTCCAAGCTCGGCAGCAACTTTGACAGTGTGGCAGATACCATCCTGCAGGCCGGTGGCGAAGTCGTGCTGAAGAAGGTCAAAAGCAATCTCTCATCCGTTATCGGCAGAGGGACAAAGTTCAAATCCCGCACCACGGGCGAACTGGAGGGCGCACTCGGCCTTTCTCCCTCCAAGCTGAACCGGGACGGTAACCACGACATCAAGGTCGGTTTTGCCGAACCTCGCTCGGACGGCGGCAGCAATGCCAAACTTGCCAACATTCTCGAATACGGCAAGCACGGTCAGCCTGCAAAACCGTTTCTGAAACCTGCGAAAACGGCGTCCCGGCAGGAATGCATCGATGCCATGACCAAGGCACTGGATGAGGAGGTGGAAAAGCTGTGAGCCTGCTATCCGATTTACAAACCATCGCAAAAAGTTGTGGGGCTCCCGTTGAAACGGGTGTGTTCTCCGGCAAAGCACTGGACACATATCTGGTCATCACGCCGCTGTCGGACAACTTCGAGCTTCACGCCGACAACGCTCCCGGCTGCGAAACGCAGGAGGCACGGCTGTCCCTCTTCACAAAGGGCAGCTACACCAAACTGAAAAATACACTCGTCCGTGCCTTACTGGGCGCGAACTTTTATATTACCGACCGCCGGTACATCGGCTTTGAGACCGAGACCGGCTATCATCACTACGCCATTGACGTGGCGCAAATCTACGAACTGGAGGAATAAGTTATGGCGACTATCGGTCTTGACAGACTGTATTACGCAAAAATCACCGAAAACGACGCCGGTGAGGAAACCTACGGTACGCCGTCCCAGCTTGCCAAAGCCATCTCCGCTGACCTTTCGGTGGAACTGGCAGAGGCAACTCTATACGCCGACGACGGTGCTTCGGAGATCGTAAAGGAATTCAAATCCGGCACGCTCTCCCTCGGCATTGACGATATCGGCTCTACGGCGGCATCCGACCTCACGGGTGCAACCATCGACAAAAACAAGGTGCTGATTTCCGCATCCGAGGACGGCGGCGACCCTGTGGCGGTGGGCTTCCGCGCCAAGAAGTCCAACGGCAAGTACAAGTATTACTGGCTGTACCGCGTGAAATTCGGTATTCCGGCGACGAACCTTGCCACCAAGGGCGACAGCATTACCTTCTCCACGCCGACCATTGAAGGCACCATTCTGCGCCGCAACAAGGCAGACGCAGGCGGCAAGCACCCGTGGAAAGCGGAGGCACTGGAGGGCGATGTGACCGCTGCGACTATCACGAACTGGTATAAGGAAGTCTATGAGCCGACCTATACCACGACACCCGAAAAACAAGGTTAACGGAGGTAACGCACAATGGATAACGAAAGAACCGCAGTTATCAACATCGGTGACGAGGAGTACACGCTGCTCCTCACAACCAAAGCCACCAAGGAGATCGCCGGTCGCTATGGCGGGCTGGAAAACCTCGGCGAGAAGCTGATGAAGTCCGAGAACTTTGAAATGGCCATCGGAGAGATCGTGTGGCTCATCACGCTTCTGGCAAATCAGAGCATCCTCATTCACAACCTCAAGGATAAAGAGCATCCCAAGGAGCTGCTCACGGAGGATGTGGTGGAGCTTCTGACCACGCCCCTCGACCTCGCCGGATACAAAACCGCCATTACGGAGGCGCTCTACAAGGGCACCAAGCGGAATGTGGAAAGCGAGAAAGACGCAAAAAACGCGCAAGTCGGGTAACGGTCTCCGATGCGGAGCTGTTTACCCAGCTTCTTTATTACGGCCTTGCCCACCTGCATCTCAGCCAGGATGAGGTGTGGCTGATGCCGTTTGGTCTGCTGCTGGACTTATGGGAGTGCCACAAGCAGTATAACGGGCAGGCCTCCCCGGCACGAGAGCATTACATCGACGATATTATCCCGGACGGCATTTGACCCATATCGGGCAGCTTCACCTCGAACTTAGTCCGTTTCCGTCACAACTTCTTTGTGAACTTTTTCGTATAGCCTTGATATTTTTCAAAAATCGTGGTATACTACACATAGAAGTTCGGACGGTTTCGTCCTAAGTACGAGGTGAAATGCATGGTTAAACGAGATTCCTATATGAACCGACTGATCCACAGTATGTGGAACGGCGAGATAAAGGTCATCACAGGCATACGCAGATGCGGCAAGTCCGTACTGCTTTTCGATCTGTTTTTCGAGTATCTTCTTTCGCAGAACGTTTCGGAAGATCATATTTTGAAAATCGAACTGGATCAGCGGCGGTACTATAAGTTCAGAAATCCGATCACTCTGTGCGAATATGTAGAAAGCACCGTCCGGGACAGGAAGGATGAAAAATTCTATCTGTTCATTGATGAGGTGCAGTTCACCACGAAAGTAGTGGACAAGGAAAACGGCGGCATCGAGGTTACCATCTACGATATGCTGAACGAACTCAAGGCATATAAAAACCTTGATGTTTATGTCACCGGCAGTAACTCCAAAGGGCTGTCGAAAGATATCGCAACAGAGTTTCGCGGTCGTGCTACACAGATCCATGTGTTCCCTTTGTCATTTGCGGAGTTTTATTCTGCCGTGGGCGGCGACGAGCAAAAAGCGCTGGATACCTATATGCTCTATGGCGGTATGCCTAGACTTTTAGCACTGGAGGATGACAAAGATAAGAAGGATTATCTGACCTCCCTCTACAGCGAATTGTATGTCAAGGATATTGTGGAGCGAAACGGCATCGAGCGCGAGGATGTTCTGAATGATATTCTGGACTTCCTTGCTTCGCAGATCAGTTCGCTGACGAATCCGACCAATATTGCAAATGCCATCGCGTCCATGAAGAACGAAAAAATCAATCCCGCGATGGTTTCAAACTATGTACAGTATGTTATCGACTCTTTCCTCATTTCAATGGCAAAGCGATACGATGTCAAAGGAAAGACCTATTTCAAGTATCCGAACAAATACTACTATACGGATATCGGGCTTCGGAACGCACGGCTGAATTACCGCCAGTATGATCCCGGTCATATCATGGAAAACATGATCTACAACGAACTTCTGCGGCGCGGGTACTCTGTTGATGTCGGTGTGGTCTGCGACCGCGCAGGCGACAGCAAGGTTCAGAAAGAGATCGACTTTGTGGTAAACGATGCAGATAAAAAAATCTATATTCAGTCCGCTTTCCGCATGGATACCGATAAAAAGGAATTCTCCGAGCTGGCATCGCTGATGCTTACCAAGGATTTCTTCAAAAAGATTATCGTTCGCATGGATGTGCCGCACAATTTTTATGACGACAACGGCATCTTCCACTGCAATCTGATCGACCTACTGCTTGGCCGGGTAGAATTGTTCTGACAAAATAACTCATATATCTACGAGGAGTGACCTTTCGGGGACACTCCTTTTTCATACCATCAGTCACGCTTTCATCGAAAACTTCGGACGGTGTCGTCCCAACTTCTCGGTGAGAGGGTGCTTTTTTCATGCCATCCACAAGGAGGTGACGGTACATGGCAGACAGTTTCGGACTGAAGATCGGTCTTGAGGGCGAAAAGGAATTCAAAAAAGCGCTGGCGGACATCAACCAGTCCTTCAAGGTGCTCGGCTCCGAAATGAAACTCGCCACCTCTCAGTTCGATAAAAATGACAAATCCGTGGAGGCTCTCGCCGCACGGAATAAGGTGCTGCGAAAAGAGATCGATGAGCAGACTACAAAAATCGAAACTCTTCGCAAGGCTCTGCAGAATGCCGCCACCTCCTTTGGAGAGAACAACCGCCGCACCCAGAACTGGCAGATCCAACTCAACAATGCCGAAGCCGCCCTCAACGATATGAACCGTGAGCTGGACGAGAACGAGAAAGCCATCAAGGAGGGCGGCAAAGCCGCAGAGGAATCCGGCAGTAAGTTTGAAGGCTTCGGCAAAGTTCTCAAAACCGTAGGTGTGGCGCTCGGCGCAGTGGCCGTTGCCGCAGGTGCCGCCGCCGTGAAGCTCGGCAAAGAGGTCATCGCCGCCTATGCAGACTACGAGCAGTTGGTCGGCGGTGTGGATACCTTGTTCAAGGACTCCTCGCAGGAGATCCAGCGGTATGCCGCCAACGCATACAAAACGGCAGGGCTTTCTGCCAACGAGTACATGGAGACGGTCACGGGCTTCTCCGCAAGCCTGATCCAGTCTCTCAGCGGCGATACCGAAAAAGCCGCAAAGTATGCGGATATGGCAATCACGGATATGTCCGATAACGCCAACAAGATGGGCACGGATATGTCCTCCATTCAGAATGCCTATCAGGGTTTTGCCAAGCAGAACTACACGATGCTCGACAACCTCAAACTGGGCTACGGCGGCACGAAGCAGGAAATGGAGCGACTGCTCACCGATGCGGAGAAGATATCCGGTGTCAAGTACGACATCTCCTCCTACGCAGATGTGGTGGAAGCCATCCATGTCATGCAGGAGAGCATGGACATTGCAGGAACGACCGCCAAGGAAGCGGAAGCCACTATTTCCGGCTCTGTCAATGCGCTGAAATCCGCCGTGTCGAACCTCATCGTAGGCTTTGGTGATGCGGACGCTGACATGGAGCTGCTGTGCAACAACATGGTGGATGCCTTCAAGACCGTGGTGGCGAACATCACCCCGGTTATTGAGAACATCGTGGCGGCTCTGCCCACAGCGCTGGACGCTCTGCTGACGGCTGTGGGTGAACTGCTGCCCACACTGCTGGAAGCAGTCACCGAACTCTTCTCGCAGGTGCTGGAAACGCTTCTGTCCCTGCTTCCGCAGCTTATCCCGGCGGCGGTGTCCGCACTTATGACCATCGTGAACACGCTAATTGAGAATCTGCCCCTGCTCATTGATGCGGCAGTTCAGTTGGTGTCCACGCTGGTGACAGGAATTGCGGATGCATTGCCCACGCTCATCCCGGCAGCGGTGCAGGCTATCGTCACCATTGTGCAAGGGCTGGTGGACAGCCTGCCGATGCTCCTTGACGCAGCCTTACAACTTATCACGGGACTGGCGCAAGGACTTCTTGACGCAATCCCCGTGTTGATCGCCGCTCTGCCGGAGATCATCAACGGTATCATTACCTTCTTACTGGATTCGATTCCTCAGATTATCGAAACAGGCATTCAGCTTCTGACCTCGCTGGTGACTGCATTGCCGGAGATCATCACGGCAATCGTGGAAGCTATCCCGAAAATCATTGACGGCATTATCAATGCTGTGCTGAATGCGATACCGCTCATTATTCAGGCAGGCATCGACCTGCTGATTTCTCTCATTCAAGCCCTGCCGCAGATCATCACGACCATCGTGCAGGCGATTCCGCAAATCATCTCCGGCATTGTCAATGCTCTGGTCGGAAACATCGATAAAATCATCATGGCAGGTGTGCAGTTGTTCGTTGCGCTGATTGAAAACCTGCCCACCATCATCGTGGAGATCGTCAAGGCCGTGCCGCAGATTATTGCGGGCATCGTGAAAGCCTTCGGCTCTCTGATGTATAAAATCGTAGAAATCGGCGGCAACATCGTCAAGGGACTGTGGAGCGGTATTACCCAGCTTACCTCGTGGCTGTGGGACAAGGTGTCCGGGTGGATTTCCTCCATCTGGGACGGTATTATGTGGAGCACAGCCATGAGCTGATAATTACGCCGGAAGAGTTCGACAAAGTTCAGACGGAGCTTGCGCGGCGCAAGCAGATCAGCCGCCAGTACAGCGGAAAGGGCATTTTTTCTTCCCGCATCGTCTGCGGGGGCTGCGGCTCCTACTTTGGCTCGAAAGTCTGGAACTCGACCTCAAAATACCGCAGGGTCATCTGGCAATGCAACGGCAAATTCAAGGGTGAGCACAAATGCGAAACGCCGCATCTGGACGAGGAAACCATTAAAGCGCGGTTCGTGACCGCCCTTAACGCTATCATCGAAAGCAAAGACAACATCCTTGAGGATTGCCGATTGATGCAAGCCACCCTGACAGACTGTGCAGGCATTGATACAGAAATCGAGAGTCTGCTTGAGGAGATCGATGTGGTGACCGAACTGACAATGCGTTGCATTGCGGAAAATTCACAGACGGCACAGAACCAGGAAGAATACGCCGCCCGGTACAATGGGTTTGTAGAGCGGTATGAAAAAGCCAAGGCACGGCTCGAACAGCTCCGCACTACAAAAGCTGCACGGGAAGCCCAGTCAGAAGCCATCGGAGCGTTTATGTTTGAGGTGCAGGAATTGGATGCCCTCACCGAGTTTGACGAAAAGCTCTGGCTGACCATCATCGACACGGTAACTGTCCACACAGACGGACGAATGGCATTTAAATTCCAGGGCGGCACAGAAATCGAGGCGTGAGTCCCAACAAAAATGAAAAGACCACAGGTTTCAACGCCTGCGGTCTTTTTTCATCTGTTTTCCTTGAGAATACTGGAATTTCATGCTATAATATATGCAATACACTCGAAATACAGATTATCGTTGAATTTTTGGAAACTACATATTTGTGAGTGCTGTTGGTTTTCACGCTTTTAATGGAACGGATCTGAAGAGCCATTGGGAGGTATTAAAGATGCTGCTGTTCTCTGCATTGCTTGAAATAAACGATTCCATGTCAAAAGATGCGTTTGTTAAGTTGGTTATCGAGTGGAATCAAGGAAGCCCACATCACGAAAACCGTATTCCAGGAATACAGTGGAACGGCAAATATAACATTCGCTATGGCTCAGATACACTTTGGATGGGTATTGAAGAGTATCGCAATCAAAATACAATTGCTGTTCGATACGAAAAAATTGAACACGATGGCGTCGTTTGGGATACGGACTATGTGATGAATTTCAATGACATGAAAATGTCAATCCGGCTTGATCGTAGCTATTTAGAGGAAGCATTGGCTATGGACACTGCTTTCTCAACTCCACACTTTATTACGCTTTTAATCGAACATGGCTATATCAAAGATGACGGGACGCTGCCAGTTCTTCGTTCTCCCTATTTCATCAAGTCCAGTAATTTGGATGTACTTGCGGATGTTATCAACGGGCAAGCCAAATACCGTATGCCTGTTGTATATGTTTCAAAGACTGCTACAGGCGTAGATCCTGTCGACATTTGGAAACTCGCTGGTCGGCTGAAAGGCGTTGCTCATGTTCTTGTGGAAGAAAGCCCTTTGCTCAATTCGTCCATCAGAAAATTGTGCGCCGATAAAAATGAGTACTATGGAGCGATTGGAGTATATTTTCCCAATAGTGCTTGTGGTCATCGGAAATTTTTGTATCGTGCATATGATGGTATTGATGCCATTTTGGCTGAAAAAGTAATTCGTAGCGTCATACAATACTGCAATGCACAAATGGTAGATACTTTGTACACTTGGCAAGGGGTTAATAACGCCCTGCTTCGTGATAGATTGGATAGCCGCAGTGCGGAGTTGTTAACAGTCGAAAAGGAGAAGGCTCGTGCGGCCGAAGAAACAGACCAGTTACTCGAACTGGGAGATGCAGATATCCGTCGACTCAAAAATCAGGTTGAGGAGTTAACTAGGGCTAATGAAGCACTTGCATACGAGAATCAGGGGCTGAGAGCAAAAATAGACAGTACCGATGATTTACCGGTCTTGTACTTTGGCGATGAAGATGAGTTTTTCCCCAATGAAATTCGACTTATGCTGTTAGATGCTCTCAAAGAATCTCTTCCGCGGTGTGTTCCCGGTAGCCGCCGGCGCGATGTCCTGGCTGATATTATATCGAAAAACAATTGCCAGCACATTATTGATGAGCGTGCCGCCGAACTAAAAACGCTCCTTAAAGGCTATAAGAATGTAAGTGGTTCGATG
>ENA-OWPF01001905-OWPF01001905.1-human-gut-metagenome-genome-assembly--contig:-NODE-1905-length-16569-cov-5.582536_pt1 | contig 16569 bp, 15 predicted proteins | sample MGYA00248261_ERZ651840 | MGnify/ENA primary metagenome ERZ651840 (study PRJEB26924, sample SAMEA4378268) | human gut metagenome | biome: human gut; feature: human-associated habitat; material: faeces... | reverse complement strand
GCGCAACCAGGTGCCCGGCGCCGAGCTGACCCTGGGCGTGCTGCGCGGCGACAAGCCGGAAAAGATCCGCGTGAAGCCCGCCTCCTTCGACGATGCCACGGCCCTTTCCCTCATGCAGGAGATCTGGGGCCTGCGCGTGCGCGAGGCCGACGGCCTCATGCTGGTGCGCGAGACGCGCCGCCCCGGCCCCACGGACTTCCTGCGCCCCGGCGACGTCATCGCGGCCATCGGCGGCATGCGCATCCGCACCACCGCCGATCTGGTCAACGCGTTCCGCCGGGAACGCCTGGCCAATCAGGTATTGATGCAGATCGTCCGCGACGGCCGTCCGTATTACGCGCGCGTGCTGCTGCAATAATGAATCATTAATTTATAAAATAACATTTAGTATATAAAAATAGTCTACAACAATTTAAGCTGCCTATTTTCACTCCCAAATACCATACCAACACTGGATGTTATATCTAATGCTGCACCAAACTTTGAAAAAATATATATAAATCTTTTTACATCACTCCCCCAATACACAATTGCGCAAGACATAGGAGCCCCTTTATCATCACATTGACCATTAATCCAAAATTTTAATCGTGTATCATATAGAAAGCAAATTCCACTTGCCTTTCCAAAAATATAATCTTTCCAGTGTCGCGTATTTGTCGCTACAGGTATCAGTGCAACAACTTCTGCATCATAGCATCTATTTGCTTCTTCGCATTTAGCAATCCAATTTTTAATAGTCGTACCCCGCTCCTTATCAGCACCATATGGAGGATTAACAAAAATTGTTTTATATCTCCATTCTTTTTGTAAGCCATCTTCTGGAAGAATATAGCGAATCTTTGCATTAACTAAAGAGTATATATTAGAACAAGGATCAAGATCAATACCTGAACTAAAGAATCTTTCTAGCGCCTCAACATATTTAGGAGGAGTACACCAACTTGTTGATTTTTGATTAATATTTGTCCTACCTGCAGTCATTTTTATTCTCCACCCAATTTATGCAATTGAGCCTTCAGCAAGTCCATTGTTCCAGAACGGGGTGACAATACGTTAAACCAGCCCAGTATAGAAGATTGATTACTATAAAAATATTCCGTTAGAGCTCTATCTGCCTCATAACTTATTTGCGATTTTGTAAATATATTCATATTCTTTTTGCCTGTATTATTATCAATCGAGTAGGAATGAGAAAAAGCATTCTTACACTCAGTATTTTCCAATACAAATCTAATAAACGAGGTTAATCCTTCATCCGATAAAAACAAAAGCCAGTCATAAGATTGGCATAACACCTCAAGCTCTTTATTTTTATTATCTGCTGTAAACCAGTTACCATGATTACTAACCACACCAACAGTCAATATAAATTTTTTAATATCATCAGATAAAGTCCCATTAATTATTTCATTTAAAAGCTCATAATAATCTCCACTAACTATATTACCCTGAGCGTTAAAGAAAATACCTAATTGTTCACCTGTTTCTTTTTTTACTTTCTGCAGCGCTGATACAGTTCTAGCAACATATGCACCTTGCTTCGCTTTTTCGATTGTCTGCGGACCTTTCGAGTCCCCTTCTTTCCCAACCCGCTTACATTCGACCATAGCAAATGGCTGATTAACTAATTTTGAGTAAAAACATATCTCATGCCTAGTATCTACATATGATACATAAAAATAGTTATCATCTCGCCCAAGAAGAGCTCCGTTTTTGATAACAGAGCTATCTTTACAATAAATCTTTTTCGAGCTAGCCTTAACAAAATCAGCACTATTTATCTGATTTTTTTTAACAATAACTGAAGTTGTTAATTTAGACAAATTTGAAATATCTAAGTTAGCGCCACCTTCACTTTTATGAAGTGTAAATTCCACATTATGAGTTAAAGAGGGGACACCATACTCAGGAAGCTGTGTTTCTATTGATATATTCCGATGAAAACCCCATGATTTTAATAAATAATATGTTATTATTTCAATAAAAGTCCCCAGAGCTCTTCCAGAGGCTTTTTTTGAATCGTTTGTCCTATCGAAAAAGGACGAGGCAAGATAATTTTGGATTTCATCTATAGACGAATAAGGCATATATTCTCCTTACGTTAGTGTTGATATGAGTTTTAGTTCAAATCCAAATAAAAAGCAACAACTTATAATTTTAATCAGAATAAAATATATTTTATGCAGCACAAAAATATTACCATATTTTTTCCATCAATTGAGCCAGCAAAAATCTTCCCTTGACAGCCCAAGGGGGGGACGCTATGCATTCCCTTGGGTGGGGAGACCCCTCCCCCCGAGGACTACAAGAAACGTACGTTTCAACATCTGGAGGACACAATGGGCTACAATGTGAATGTCGATACCGACAAGTGCGTGGGCTGTGGCGAATGCGTGGACGTTTGCCCCGTGGAAGTTTACGAAATCAAGGACGGCAAGTCCGAACCCGTGAACTCCGAAGAGTGCCTGGGCTGCGAATCCTGTGTGGAAGTCTGTGAAACCAGCGCCATCACCGTTGAAGAAGCCTAAGCCCTAAGGGTGCCCAAGCACCTGCAAATCAAAGTGCCGCCGGGCGTTTCGTCTGGCGGCACTTTCATAACCAGCGGAACGACCCCAATGATTCCTGATCTTCAGCCCATTTTTGCCGAATACGAAAAACTCCGCGCCAGCTGTGACGCCGTGTTCGAGCGTATCCGGCACGACCATGCCCAGTGCGTCACCTGCAAGGAAGGCTGCAGCGATTGCTGTCATGCCCTGTTCGACCTTTCCCTGGTGGAGGCCATGTACATCAACCGGGCTTTCCAGCAGGCTTTCGACTACGGTCCGCAGCGCTCGGCCATCCTGACCAGGGCCGCCGAGACCGACCGTCAGCTGACCCGCCTCAAGCGCGAGCTCTTCCGGGAAGAAAAGTCCGGCAAGAGCCCCGAAGCCATCATGGAAGAAGCCGCGCGCATCAAGTGCCGCTGCCCCCTGCTGGGCGATGACGACCGCTGCCTGCTCTACCAGGCCCGTCCCATCACCTGTCGCCTCTACGGCGTGCCCACCGCCATCGCCGGTCAGGGCCACGTCTGTGGCTTCGCCGCCTTCGAAAAGGGCAAGTCGTACCCCACCGTCTATCTGGACAAGATCCAGAGCCGCCTGGAAGACCTGAGCCGCGAGATCGGCCGCACCGTCAACAGCCGCTTCCGCGAGCTGCACGAAGTCTACGTGCCGCTCTCCATGGCACTCATCACCAATTACGACGAGGCCTACCTGGGCATCGGCCCGGCCAAGCCTGAAAAATAGGGAGCGCACCATGCCTTCCGAGCTCAGTTTCATTCCCGCTACCGTGTTCCGCGACGGCACGCCCCAGCGCCTCAACGAGGAACAGGAACAGCTCAAGCGTGAGATCTACGAGCGCATGAACCCGCGGCGCCGCAAGTTCGTGGACCGCATCGGCTACGATAACTGGGACCCCTTCCAGAAGCCCAACGATCCTCTGGACGTGCGCCTGGACGTGACCAAGCGCACCACCCAGCAGCTGGTGCGCGAGTTCCTCCAGCTCAAGGCCGCCAGGAACGAACAGTACGGCAACGACTACGGTCGCGGCGTGCTGGAATGCGCTCTGGGTATTGTGAACCGTGACGAAAAATTCCAGGGCATCACCGACTTCTGCCTCTGGTACCATGATCTGCTGAAAAAAGAGGGCCACATCCTATGAAACAGCGTTACGACGATATCGACGAATATATTGCCGACCTCAAGATGGAGATCGCGGCCAACGAGCAGTGCGCTACCCATCACTACAACCTGGGCCTGGCCCTGCTGAGCAAGCGTGACTTCGTGGGCGCCGAAGAAGCCCTGCTCAACGCCGTGCGCAACTCCCCCCACCTGGCCGAAGCCTATGTGCAGCTCGGCGGCATCTGCCTGGAACGCGGCGACCTGGAAGGCTGCCTGCGCTACAATGAGGAAGCGGCCAATTGCCGCGCCAAGTTCCCCGTGCCGTGGAGCAACATCGGCTTTGTGCATTTGCAGCGCGGCGAGCCCGAAAAGGCCATCAGCGCCCTGCAAAAGGCTTTGAAATGGGATGCCGAATTCATTCAGGCGATGGCGACTCTCGGCGCTGCCTACTACATGAACGGACAGTACGACGAGAGCATCAAAATCAGCGAAAAGGCCATTGAAAAGCAGCCCGGATTCGCGCCCGCGTGGAACAATCTGTCTCTCGCGTGGTTTGAAAAGGGCGATTACGACAAGGCCGCCGAATATGCCGACAAGGCCATCGAATTCGGCTTTGATGTGCGCCCCGAATATCTTGAAGAAATCGCCGCCCATCGCAACAAGTAAGGCGGGGGGGTAAGAACCGGGGGAGGGAGCTTTTACAAAAAGCTCCCTCCCCCGGCCCCCCCACGCAAAAATGTTGACTGGTGGGGAGGTCATGCGGCAGGAGTTCCTGTTATGAAAAAAGGTTCCCGGAATATTCCGGGAACTTTTTTTATGCAGTTGCGAGAGGGGCTCAAGGGCAATGGCTTTTCTGGAATTTTTCATTTTCCCTGAAACCGTCAGCAGATATTCGATGACGTTGGCGTCTTTGGAGAGGAAGGGATGGTGTGAGCCGTGCTGGCAGGGCAGGGGAAGGGAACACATTTCTCCAGCAGATGTTTGCCTTCTCCAGTTTTCTCTTTTTTCAATTGGGAGACGTAAAAAATCCTGATGCGAGAGAATCGCATCAGGATTTTTGTAAGCACAACAGATGGACTGTTCTGTTCTGAATCTGTTCTATGGGGACGGGTTACATGTTATTCTTGGGATTCAGACGTTTTTTTCTGTTGAGATGCAGCATTATCGTGCTTTTTAGTGGCTTTTTTCTGCTGCTTTGTGTTCGCATGTTGAGCGTTTTTCTTTTCCTGCTTCTTTACGGCGTGAGGAGCTTTCTTTTGCTGATGTGTGGCAGGGTCCTGTACTGCCTGTTCATTGGCAGTTGCCATGCCGTTATTGGCTTCAGCAGCGAAGGTCGTTCCACAAGTTGCAGTCATACCAAAGAACGCGAGAGCCAAAAGTGCAATCATTTTTTTCATAAAAGGTACTCCTTGGGCGCGGCTTTTGTCACCCTTCCTTTGATAAGTCAATAGATTTTTTTTTATACGTAACATGCCGTAGCATTACGTGATTTTTCCCGAAAAAAGTGCTGAAGGGGAGCTTGCGCGGGGAGGTTTGAGGAGGGCTCCAAAAGATAAGGTGCAGGACGACGACAGCCGCGGCGAAGCCATCCGCCGCGGCTGTCGTATCTACTTATAACTATATGGAAATTTAATACCAAATGCTCTTTAGCTGATCCTTGGTATAGCCCTTGCCTTCCATGCACCATTCGAAATAGTTGCTCCACGGGAGCTGATCGCTCCATGAATAGCGGCTCCCGCCGATCATGGAGTTGGTCTGCTCGGTGCAGGAACGCTGCGCATCCTGAAAGGCTTGTTCTTCAGGGGTAAGGGCCTTGGTGGCGCAGCCGCCGAGCATGAGGAGGGCAGTGACAAAAATGGCGGTCTTCAACATGGTATTCATAGTATCCTCCTGAAATAAATAAAAACTCTGAAACAGCAGGCTGAAAATGGCTTTTTCTCTCCGTGTAGTGGAATATACGGTGAATCTACGGGACATCAATGAAAATCATCTTGATAATAACCTAGTTGGGTGATTTCAGAAGCGTATCGGGGCGTATTTACAACGTGCCCTTTTTCTATCACACTGGAACCCTGCCTGAAAACAGGCTGTAAAAAGAAACCACTGCTCTCGGCGGCGCATGGGGCCCCGACGGCACTCCCGTGAACGGAAGGAGCAATACTGCATGTGCGGAATTATTGGTTATGCCGGTCATCGTCCGGCTGTTCCGGTCATCATCGAAGGCTTGCGGCGCCTTGAATACCGCGGGTACGACTCCGCTGGAGTCGGTTTTATTCAGGGGAGGGAGCTCAAGGTCATCAAGGCTGAGGGCAAATTGGCGGCTCTGGAAGAAAAGCTCGCCCATTGCCCCAATACGGTCGCCATGAACGGTATCGGGCATACGCGCTGGGCCACGCACGGCGTGCCCGCCGAACGCAATGCCCATCCTCATATCGGCGGCGACAACGAACTCGCCATCATCCACAACGGCATTATTGAAAATTTTCAGGAGCTGAAGGAAGGCCTGCTCGCCAAGGGCTATGTCTTTAAATCCGAAACCGATACGGAAGTCCTGGCCCATCTCATCGCGGAAGGCCGCAAGCACAACCCCACGCTGCTTGAAGCCTTTGCCTGGGCTCTGCGTCAGGCCCACGGCGCGTATGCCGTGGCGGTGATCTGCCCCGATGAGCCGGGGACCATCCTTTCCGCGCGCATGTCCGCTCCCCTGATCCTCGGCGTGGGCGTGGGCGAGCATTTCATTGCTTCGGATATCCCGGCGTTCCTGCCCTATACGCGTGACGTCGTTTTTCTGGAGGACGGCGAAATTGTCCGCATTACGGACGCCACGTGGCAGGTGCTGTCTCTTGATACGCTCGAGCCCGTCCAGAAGGAAGTGCAGACCGTTCAGTGGGACATGCAGGCCGCACGGAAAGGCGGGTTCAAGCACTTCATGCTCAAGGAAATCTTTGAACAGCCCAAGGTTATCTCGGATTGCCTTGCCGGGCGGGTGGACGAAGAGAAGGGTATGGTCGTGCTGCCGGAGCTCGACGGGCTTCCCGTCCCCTCGCGCCTGCGGATCATTGCCTGCGGGACCTCGTACCATGCGGGCATGTGGGGGCAGCACCTGCTTGAGAACTGGGCGCGTATGCCGGTCGTCCCGGAAATCGCGTCCGAGTTCCGGTACCGCAACGTTATCCTTGAGCCTGACGACATGGTCCTTGTGATCAGCCAGTCCGGGGAAACGGCGGATACGCTTGCGGCGCTCCGGCTCGCCAAGGAAAAGGGCTGTATCGCCATCGCGCTGTGCAACGTCGTGGGATCGTCCATCCCGCGCGAGGCCGATGCGGTGATCTATACGCAGGCCGGACCGGAAATCAGCGTGGCATCCACCAAGGCCATGTGCAGCCAGATGGTCATCATGGCGCTCATCGCGCTCTATTACGGACAGCGTAAGGGGCTGCTTGACGCCAAGACCCGCCATGAAGCGCTCGCCGCCCTGCACGGCCTGCCGAAGCAGATCGAGGATGCCCTGCCCGCCATGCGGGAAACGGCACAGATGCTGTCCCCGCTGTATGCGTCCGCGCACAGCTTCTTCTATCTGGGGCGCGGCCATGCCTTCCCCCTCGCGCTGGAAGGCGCTCTGAAGTTGAAGGAAATTTCCTACATCCACGCGGAGGGGTATGCCTCCGGAGAGATGAAGCACGGGCCCATAGCCCTGATTGAACCGGAATTTCCAACCTTTGCGCTTGCCTTCAATGATGCGTTGTTTCCGAAGGTCAAATCGAATATCGTGGAAGTGCAGGCCCGCCGCGGTCCGGTCATCGCGCTGGCCAACCCCGGAGCGGATCTGCATGTGGAGCATCTATGGACGATTCCCTCCGCGTGGGGCCCGTTCAACGCCTTTTTGGCGCTTCCGGCCATGCAGTTGTTCAGCTATGAAATGGCCGACTATCTCGGCAAAGACGTGGATCAGCCCAGAAACCTCGCCAAGAGCGTGACTGTCGAATAACCGGCATACGGCGAGGGCTTCCTGACCGTCGCCGGATACCTCCCAAAGGAAAAGGAAGGCGGCGGAGCATCGTTGATGTTCCGCCCTGTTTCATTCGGAACGTTTTCATGGAAAGCCTCCTTTGGAGAAGGGACTTTTCCAACGAACCTTCAAAAAAAGGAATGGTCATGCATACCACGGAAGGACTCGTGTCCAAGCCCTGTGCGGGTAGTGTGGAAACAGTCTGGAATCGTTTGCTTGAAACGCTCAAGACCTTGAACGTTCCGTTGTTCGCTACGGTGGACCACGCCGCCAACGCGCGTGCCGCCGGGTTGTTCATGCCCGAAACCCGCGTGGCCTTTTTCGGCAAGCCCGCGGTCGGGACGCATCTGATGCTGGAGCGCCCCGAGGTTGCCCTCGAGCTGCCTCTGCGCATCGTGATTTCCGAAGTTCCCGGCGAAGGGACGATGCTTTTCATGCCCGACATCCTGTGGCTTGCCCATCGCTACGGCATTGATCCGCAGCTCGACAGCCTCAGGAAGACCCTTGGTTTTATGGCCCTTGTTTCCGACAAGGTTTGTGGGGATTAGGGGATGAACCGGGGGAGGAGAGAGGAAATCTTTCTTCAGAAAGGTTTCCTCTCTCCTCCCCCGGACCCCTTCCTTTCCCAAGGCTTTCGACGGTGGGGAGGCTGCGCGCCAGCGCTCCCTCCGGAATACAAAGGCCCATTCCGATGTTACGGAATGGGCCTTTGCTTATGGGAATGCATTGAGGACAAAGCGTGCTTGCCTGTGTGCGGCTCAATATTGTGGGAGATCGCTCACGGCTCGAAAGATCTCAGGGATTCGAACAGGCCGAAAGTATTGGCTAAGGGAGGGGAGGGCCCGCATTGGCATGTCTGGGGAGGGAAGTTTGCTTTAGAAAGGTTGTCTCTTCCCTCCTCAACGTTTCTCTTCTTTCCCCGCTCCAAACGTGATGTCTTGAATGGCTTTTATGGTCTGTCTGGTCACGGCGTCCATGTCGGCATCGTCGATGGTGGCTCCCGCGGCGTTGAGATGCCCGCCGCCGCCGAAGAGGGCAGCCACGGAGCGTACGTCATCGCTGCCGGACGAGCGGAGGCTCAGCTTGCAGCGGTTGCCGGGGTCCTGCCGGATGAGCACGGCGACGCGCACGCCCTTGATGCGGCGCATCTGTTCGGCAAAGCCCTCCAGATCCTCGCGCACGGCCCCGAAAGAGCCGATTTCCTCCATCGTGACGGGGCAAACGGCTACCGTGCCGTCACATTCAAGGGAAAGGGTCTGCATGAGCTTGCCCCAGAGCTTCGTCTTGGGCATGGACCATTGGTTGTCGAGCTTTTCGCGCATGGCGGCGGCGTCAAGGCCGTTGGCGACGAGGCGGGCGGCAAGCGTGAAGACCGCCGCACTGGTGTTGCCGTGCGTGAAGGAACCCGTGTCGGAGACGAGGGAGAGGTAGACGCACTGGGCCAGTTCCCCGGTGAGGGGCACGCCAGCGGCGTCGGCGACGGCGGCCACCATCTGGCCCGTGGCGGCCATGCCGGGGTCCACCCAGTTCCCGAGGGAGGCGAACATGGGATTGCCGAGGTGGTGGTCAATATTGACGGAAGGATACTCGGGAAAGACCGCGAGCAGTTCCTTGCCCATGCGCCAGGCGTCGCCGCAGTCCAGCACGATGATCAGGCCGGGCTTGAAGGGGATGGCGGAGGGCTTGGTGACGAGCTTTCCGGGCAGGGGGACCCACTCCAGATAGTCGGGGATGCCGGTGGCATTATAGAGTACGAACCGCTTGCCGAGCGCCTTGACCAAGGAGCCCATGGCTCCGGTGGCTCCGATGGCGTCCCCGTCGGGGCTGCCGTGCGCCACGATGACGATGTTGTCGAATTGCTGGATGATCGCCGCCATTTCCTCGGCGGGCTGGATGATATGGGCCGTCTGCATGTCTTGTTCGTACACTGTATCAATCCCCATTGATGAATTCCAGGTCACTGTAAACCATCTCTTCGGAACACACGGCCTCCATCATGGCGAGGCATTTGTCCATCCGCGATTGCAGGTGCTGCTCGCTGTTGCTCAGGGAAATGACCATCAGCCGGAGACGGGTCAGGGAATCCTCCGTGCCGTATTCGGCGATGGCGACGTTGAACGTGTTGCGCACCTTCTGCTTGAGGCTGTTGGCGACACGGCGCTTTCCCTTGAGGGAGTCGTTGCCGTGCAGGTGGTACTCGACGGTAAGGACTGCGATGACCATGATTCAATCCGTTGGTAAAATCGTTCTGTGCTACCTTTCTGGAATAATGGAACCACGCAGAAACGCAAGCCCTTTGAGGAGGATTTCTCATTGAGAAGATGGTCGGGGGGGGGAACCTTTCTGGAGAAAGGCCCCGCCCCCTCCGCCCCCAGAGGTTTTTGACGTTATCGAATCCCTGTTCGCAGCTTTTTCTGGCTTGAGGAGCCGAGAGGGGCTTTTCCGCATGACGCCCGTTTGATGCGTTTCTTGCATGTAACAGGCTGCATGTTACAGAAAAAGCCTGTCCATTTTGTGAAGATATATATCGACTTTGAATCATCCAACCAAAGGAAGGGGCGCCGATCGGCCCGTTACTGAGAACAAAGCCGGAACCGACGCCCGCATACGAAAGTCTTTGGAGAGGGAGAGGGGAGGTTTGAAGGGGGAGGGAGAAGCCTTTCTTCAGAAAGTTTCTCCCTTCCCCCTCCAATTTCATCTATTCCATGCCACTACAGCGTAGCGGCTTCTTCGACCATTTCGAAGGCTTCGATAACATCGCCGACCTTGATGTCGTTGAAGTTTTCGAGGCTGATGCCGCACTCGTAGCCCTTGAGGACTTCGCGGACGTCGTCCTTGAAGCGGCGGAGCGAGGCAATCTTGCCGTTGTGCACGACCACGCCGTCGCGGAGCAGACGGACGCTGGCGTTACGGGTGAGCTTGCCGTCGACGACATGGCTGCCCGCGATGGAGCCGACCTTCGGCACGGAGAAGACTTCGCGCACTTCGGCCTGGCCGAGGTACACCTCGCGGCTGACGGGAGCGAGCAGACCGGCCATGGCGCTCTTGATTTCGTCCACGAGCTTGTAAATGATGTCGTAGAAACGGATGTCCACGCTTTCGTGTTCGGCCATTTCCTTGACTTTCGCCGTGGGACGCACGTTGAACCCGATGATGATGGCGTCGGAAGCCGAAGCCAGCAGGATGTCGGATTCCGTGATCGCGCCGGTGCCGCCGTGGATGATGTTGATGCGGACCTTTTCCGTGCTCTGCTTGTTGAGGGCATCCACGATGGCTTCGAGGGAGCCCTGCACGTCGGACTTGACGACGAGGTTGAGCACGAGCGCTTCCTGATCGTCCGCCTTGCGGGACAGGAAGGTTTCGAGGGTCACGCGGGACTGCTTGGCGAGTTCGCGTTCACGCAGCTTGACGGCGCGGCTTTCCGCGATGCGGCGGGCCAGCTTTTCGTCCTCAAGGCAGATGAACTCCTCACCGGCTTCCGGCACGCCTTCAAAGCCCTGCACTTCCACAGGAATGGACGGCCCAGCCTCTTTGACCTTGCGGCCCTGGTCGTTGAACATGGCGCGCACGCGGCCGCTGAACACGCCGCACACGAAGGTGTCGCCCTGATGGAGCGTGCCTTCCTGGATGAGCACGGTCGCCACGGGGCCGCGGCCCTTGTCGAGCTTGGCTTCCACGATGTGGCCGCGAGCCGGTTTGTCCGGGTTGGCCGTGAGTTCGAGGATGTCGGCCTGGAGGGCCAGCATTTCGAGCATTTCGTCGAGGCCTTCGCGGGTCTTGGCGGAAACCTTACAGACCACGGTGTCCCCGCCCCAGTCTTCGGGCACGAGGCCGAGGGAGGCGAGTTCCTGAAGCACGCGGTCAGGGTTGGCCGTGGGCTTGTCCATCTTGTTGACCGCAACCATGATCGGCACGCCGGCGGCGCGGGAGTGGTTCACGGCTTCGCGGGTCTGTTCCATGACGCCGTCGTCGGCGGCGACGACCAGCACCACAAGGTCGGTCACCTGCGCGCCGCGGGCACGCATGGCGGTGAACGCTTCGTGGCCGGGCGTGTCGAGGAACACGATTTCGCCGCGCTTGGTCTTCACGTGGTACGCGCCGATGTGCTGCGTGATGCCGCCCGCTTCGCCGCTGGTCACGTTGGTCTTGCGGATGGCGTCGAGCAGCGAGGTCTTGCCGTGGTCGACGTGGCCCATGATGGTCACGACCGGAGGACGGCGCTTGAGCTGCTCAGGCGAATCTTCGGTGCGGTGATCGGCCAAATACTGTTCTTCGGCGAAGCCCACCTTTTCCACTTCATAGCCGAATTCGGCGGCTACGACGGATGCCGTGTCGATGTCCAGCGCCTTGTTGATGGTCGCCATGATGCCGAGGTTGAACAGCACCTTGATGATTTCATTGGACTTCAGGCCCATCTGGTGAGCCATGTCGGCCACCCGGATGGCTTCTTCGATGCGGATCTTGCGCTTGACGGCCTTGAGGGGCTGGGTGGCCTGCGAAACAACGCGGCTGGCCTTGGGCCGTCTGCGTCCGCCTCTGCGCGGCACATCATCCATATCATCGCTGCGGCGGCGCCCGTTGTTCGCGGTGTCCTGAAAATCGACGGTACGGCGGGCGGTCTTGTTGCGTTTTTTCTTGCTCTGGCCGTCACGGTCCGGGAGCGGGCCGCCGGGCGTGGCACCGGGAGTGAAGTTTCCGGGAGCTCCGCCGCCGGCAGGGCGCGGGCCCTGATAGCCGGTGCGGGCCGGGCGGTTGTCGTCACGTCCCTGTCCGGGGCGCCCATCACGCGGCTGTCCGGGGCGTCCGTCCCGTGCCTGACCGTCGCGTCCGGCATTGCGGTTGTCGCGCCCGTCGGACTGGGCGGCCTGCTGCGTACGTGCGGCGGCTACGGCCGCGGGGTCGGGGCGGGAAATAACACGGACCTGCGGCGTGGCCGGTTCCTGGGGACGGCGCGGCTTGCGACGGTCGCGGCGATCGTCGTCCTCGCCATCGGAAGAGCTGGAACGGTTGCCTTCGGAGACCGGAGGCAGCAGCGAAGGCGCGGAGGAGCCTTCGGGCCGCGCGGAGGCGGCGGGTTGCGCCTTGCGGGGCTTTTCGGCTTCTTCAGTTTTCTTTGCGGCGGCAGCGGCTTCGGCGGCAGCCTTCGCGGCAGCGGCTGCTGCTTCGGCGGCGGCCTTTGCAGCGGCTTCCTCAGCGGCCTTTGCGGCGGCGATGTCCTGAGGACGGCTGATCACCTTGGCGACCGGTGCGGCTTCACGCAGCCCGGAGCGCTTTTTCTGCCGGTTGTCGCGCGGCTGGCGCGGCTTCTGGTCGTCGGCCTTGTCGGCTTCGACAACCGGAGCGGGCTTTTCCTCGGCGCCTTCCTTCACCGGTTCCTGCACGGAAACTTCCGGAGCGGCCGGCGCTTCGGGTTCCGCAGAGGGGACGGGCGCGGCGTCCTGTGCCTCGGACGCGCCGGGCACGCTGACAATGCGGGCCGTGGGCGTGTGGTTTTCACGCGGGGCCCTGCGTTCCGTGCGGGGCGCTTCTTCGCCTTCGGCCGCAACGTCCTCGGTGGACTGGCGGCGGCGACGGACAATGACGCCGGGCTGTACTTCGCGGCGGTCGCCCTGTTCGGACGTGGCGGAGTCTTTCAGATGGTTCTTCACGCGATCGATGTCCTCCGCAGCAATGTTGCTGGAAGTGCTTTTCGCCGGAATATCCAGCTCACGCAACGCCTGCAAAAGATTCTTGGTCGGTACGCCAAGTTCTGTCGCAAGGTCTTTCACCTTGGTCTTGTCTTCAGTCATGCACTAATCTCCCTTACGCTTCCGCCCGCCTGTGCGGAACCGCCGGAATTTTTCCCGGCAGGCCGTTTCCGAGCATACATACCAGCCGCGTCCGGGCTGGGTTTGGCTCTCATCGACCAGAAATTCCCCCCCCTGCGGGGACAGAACGTGGCGCACGAGCTCCTGTTTGGGCATGCGCCTTCTGCATATGGCGCACATCCGGGTGGGCACATGCCCCCGGTCCATGCTATTCGTCTTCCCCGGCCGCCGTTTCGTCGGCCTTGTCCGCATCGGCATCGGCCTTGTCAGCCGATTCGCCCACTACGGGAGAGAGGAAGTTGATAGCCGCACGCAAATCGCCGATACGGCTGTCCGAGAGGCTGAGCTTTTCGGACAGTTCTTCATCGGTCGCATCCTGGAGCTGTTCCAGCGTGGTGAATCCGGCGCTCACGAGGCTGTCCACGGAGACTTCGGCCACACTGGCGACCTGCTCGAGCCCGCGGCCGATGGCGTTGGTTTCGTTGTAGCGGGTTTCAGTGAAAATATCGATTTTCCAGCCAAGCAGCTTGGCGGCGAGCTTGACGTTCTGCCCCTTGCGGCCGATGGCGCTGGTGAGCTGATCGTCAGGCACGGTGACTTCGAGGAGGTTTTCGGCCTCATCGACCACAATGCGGGAAATCACGGCCGGAGCCAGCGCGTTGCGGGCATAGGTCGAAATTTCGGGGCTCCAGACCACAATGTCGATGCGTTCGCCGTGGAGTTCCTGCACGATGTTCTGGATGCGGGAACCGCGCACGCCAACGCAGGCGCCCACGGGATCGACGTCGCGTTCACGGGAGAGCACGGCGACTTTGGCGCGGCTGCCCGGATCGCGGGCGACGCCCATGATCTGCACGGTGCCGTCGTCGACTTCCGGCACTTCGCGGCGGAAGAGGGCGGCGGTGTAGTCGCGGTGCGAACGCGAAATGACGATCTGCGGGCCGCGGCCTTCTTTCTTGACCTCGATGATCAGGGCCTGCACGCGATCGCCGCGCTTGTAATGCTCGCGGGGGATCTGCTCTTCCTTGGGAAGGATGGCTTCGGTCCGGCCGAGGTTGATGATCCAGCCGCCCTTGTCGCGGCGCTGAATGATGCCGCTGCAGATTTCGCCCACGCGGTCCTTGAACTCTTCATAGATGAGTTCCTGTTCGGCGTCGCGCATACGCTGGATGATCACCTGCTTGGCGGACTGGGCCGCGATGCGCCCGAGGTCGGTCACCTTGAGGGGGAAGCCGATTTCGTCGTCGAGCTGCACGGAAGGATCGAGTTCGCGGGCCTTTTCGATGTCGATTTCGGTATCGGGATCGGCCACGTCGTCAACGACGATCTTGAACTGGTGGACCTGGATTTCCCCGGTGTCGTCGTTGTAGCTGACTTCGACGTCGATGTTCTCGCCGTATTTGCGGATAACGGAAGTGCGGACGGCGTCCTCAAGCGTATCCACGAGCATGTCGCGATCGAGCCCTTTGTCTTTGCTGATCTGGTCGATGGCCTTTTTCAGTTCCAAATTCATGCAGCGCCTCCGCGTGTACCCTTGGAATCTTTGGAGTCTTTCTTGCCGCCGAGCTTCTTGCCCGGTTCGGGGAAATGGTGGACGAGGGTCGCCTTGCGCACAAAGGGCCAGGCGATGGTGACTTCTTCAGGCTCTTCGGCCTTCCGGCTGGTGTCGGGCAGGCTGAGCGTGAATTCCTCGTCGGCGACGGCAGCGAGGACTCCGGAAAATTTCTTGCGCCCCGGCCAGGTATCAAGCGGTGCCGCAAGCACGACTTCCAGTTCGCGTCCTACGTAATTTCTCAACTGGTCGATTTTGAAGAAGGGGCGCTGGAGCCCCGGAGAGGAAATTTCGAGCGTCCAGTTGGTGGCGAAGGGGTCTTCCACGTCGAGGGCGAGACCCGCGAGCCGCGACAGTTCCGCGCACTGATCGATGGTGACGCCCTGCGGGAGCAGATCGTCGTCGGAGGCCTTTTCGGAAGGGGCGGGTTCGGCGCCGGGAAGGACGTCGACGTAAATCCGGGCGATGGGGCGGGCGGCGCCGCCCAGTTCAACGCCCCAGACAGCCAGTCCGAGGGAAGCCGCCAGAGGGGTGACCAGTTCGGTGATGAATTCGATTCTATCGGGTTGACTCATGCGTCTTGATGTTCTCCGTATTGCCCCATTCTTAGGGATAAAAAAGGGGCTCGGCATAAAAAAAAGGGGGCCGTCTCAGGCCACCCCAGTAGGACCGCTCAGTCGCGGTCAGACAGGATGAGAAGAAAAAGTCGCCTCTTTCTTCCGCAGGAGTTCAAATAGCCTCTCTTTTTCCCGCTGTCAAGAGAAATCGGTATTTATCCTTGCGCACCGGGGATTTTGGATGCTTTATCCTTGCGTGTTCGCGTATGCCCGATGTAGAATCGCTTATAAAACCGAACCAAGGAGCAATCGATATGGCAAAAAAGAAAATACTGATGCTGGCTGGTGACTTTGTTGAGGATTACGAGATCATGGTCCCGTATCAGATGCTTCTGATGGTGGGTCACGATGTCGATGTGGTCAGCCCCGGCAAGAAGCCGGGCGACGTCATCGCCACCGCCGTGCACGATTTTGAGGGGCATCAGACCTATACGGAAAAACGCGGCCACAATTTTATGATCAACGCCGATTTCGACGCTGTGGATTGCGCCGCCTATGACGGGCTCGTCGTGCCCGGCGGCCGTTCTCCCGAGTATCTGCGCCTGAATCCGCGCGTCATTGAGATCATCCGTGAGATGGACGGGGCCAAGAAGCCCATTGCGGCGATTTGCCACGGCCAGCAGATGCTGGTTTCCGCCGGTATCCTCAAGGGGCGTTCCTGCACGGCCTATCCCGCCGTGAAGCCCGATGTGGTGGACGCCGGAGGCGTCTGGTGCGAGCCCAACGCGACAGCGACCAACGCCTTTGTCGACGGGAACCTCGTCACCGGCCCGGCGTGGCCCGCGCATCCCGAGTGGATGGCTCTTTATCTCAAGCTCCTCGGCACGAAGATCGAGGCGTAGCGGTATCGTAGCGAGGTGAATTGGAGGGGGGCGGGAGAACCTTTCTGGAGAAAGGCTTCTCCCGCCCCCCTCCAAACCTC
>ENA-OWPF01001904-OWPF01001904.1-human-gut-metagenome-genome-assembly--contig:-NODE-1904-length-16578-cov-3.210858_pt1 | contig 16578 bp, 18 predicted proteins | sample MGYA00248261_ERZ651840 | MGnify/ENA primary metagenome ERZ651840 (study PRJEB26924, sample SAMEA4378268) | human gut metagenome | biome: human gut; feature: human-associated habitat; material: faeces... | reverse complement strand
TCCCTAAAGGCCGGCAGATGGGGACGGTCCTTCGCGGCTGGCTGCGAAGACTGTCCCCGATAGCTAGTCGTTTAAGAACGTCCCCAATGACTGGGTTGGGCACATTGCTTTGAGATGTTATTCAATCGGCTTTGATGGCCATTAAGCCAGCTACCTGCTCAAAGAAATTGCGACGTTCATCTGTTATTGAAAATATTGCTCAAAAAATCGTCCAAGAAGCTGCAGTGCATTTTTTGATGCGTCGCGCGTCAAGTGATTTGGCAAGTTCTTGGTTAGATATTGGTCAGTTTTGGGGCAACCTTGCCAAAAACTTGACGGATGCAGATTTAGACGTCGACGAATGAACACTTCGGGCAGGTTCCAAGTAAAAATCTGGGCTGATTCTCGATAATCGCCTTCAATCGTCCCTTGCCAAACGCTTGCCTCGCGTACAATCTGCTCCGACATTCGCGCGCCGCCCGGCGCTTAAGAGGGGAGGGCCCCATGGCAAACGAGATCTGGACCATCAAGCGTTGTCTTGAGTGGACCAAGGAGTACCTAGCCGAGCGTGGCGAGGAGCACCCCCGTCTTTCTGCTGAGTGGCTGCTGTGCGCTGCCACGGGTTTGGCACGCATCGACTTATATATGCGCATGGACGAGATGCTTAACGCGGCCCAGCTCGAGACCATGCACGCGGCCGTTGTCCGCCGCGCTAAGGGCGAGCCGCTGCAATACATCACGGGCAGCACGCAGTTTCGCATGATCGACGTCGCGTGCGCCCCCGGTGTGCTCATTCCGCGCCCCGAGACCGAGATGCTCGTCGAGGAAGTTCTCAATTATCTGGATGCCGAGGTGCTGAGCCCCGAGGCTGCTGCCCGTCAGCGAGTTGAGCTGCCTTGGAACGATGAGGTCGAGCAGGCCCGCAAAGCCGAGGCCGCGCTGGCAGACGAACGCGCGACCGCCGAGCGCCGTGCCGCTAACCTGACGGCTGCCGATGAGGCGGCGCTAGGCAGCGACGTGCTGGGTAGCCGTGCCTATGCCGAGGAACTGGCCGACCGCGAGGCCGAGGAAGCCGCCGCGCAGGCAGCGGAAGCCGAGACTGCGGAAGCTGCTGAGCCCGAGCTCGACGAATACGGCATCGCCATCGAGGGTGCCGACCAGGAGACGGCTTCAGCTCAGGATGCCGCTGCGCCTGCCCCAGCCGAGCCCCGCACTGCTCGCGTTCTCGAGGTCGGCTGCGGCACGGGCTGCATCTCGCTCTCCCTTGCTTGGGAGCGCCGCGGCCACGTTACCTGCACCGCTACCGATATCGAGCCGCGTGCCATTGATCTGGCCACCAAAAACCGCGACGCGCTCGGCCTCACGGCAGATGAGGTTGCCTTCAGCCTCACCAACCTGGTGAGCTCCATTCCCCACGACGAGTGGGGCACCTTCGACGTGCTCGTCTCCAACCCGCCTTACATCCCGACCGACGTTATGCGCTCGCTGCCGCACGAGGTCAAGGACTTCGAGCCCGATTTAGCGCTCGAGGGCGGTGCCGATGGCCTGGACATTTTCCGCCGCCTGCTCAATGCGGCACCCTATATGCTGCGTGCCGGCGGACTCTTTGCCTGCGAGCTCTACGAGGGTGCCCTCGACGCCGCCGCCGAACTCTGCCGCCAGGCGGGCCTTTCGGATGTGCGCGTCGTCCGCGATCTCACCGATCGCCCCCGCATCGTTCGGGCCATCGTCACCGAGCCCAAACAGCGCCAGTAATATTTATTAACTGGTTAGCAAAAATTATAAAGTAGTTTATAATTAGGACGGCTGACAGAGGTCGGCCCATGCAACCTCCTACCTTTCGGGAAATCATTGCCCTACTCAAGCACGATGGATTCGTGAAGGTCGCGCAAGTCGGTAGTCATGCTAAGTATGTTTCTGGTGGCCGTGTTGTCGCCGTGAACGGCTCTGGTGGTGATCGACCAAAGAAGGGCATGTGGGCAAGTATTCGTCGCCAAGCTGGATGGTAGTTGGAGGCAAAATGAGGCATCGATTTACCTATGATTGCGTTCTCATAAAAGAAGACGACGGTTACTGTGCCAGCTTCCCGCAGATTCCCGGCGCCTTTGCCGATGGCGATACGCGCGAAGAAGCGATTGCCCATGCCACCGAGGCGCTGATGGCGTTTTTGGCCGACGACCTCAACAACGGTTTGACTCCGGCAGGGTACGAACGCTCGGCCGAGGTCGTGGCCCTTTCAGTCGAAATCGACCACGAGGACGCTCGGGAAGCGGCGTGCCGAACATTTAAAGACGCAGCGCTGGACCTCAAAGTCTCCGCTCCGCGGATCACCGCGCTGGTCAAAGCCGGAAAGCTCGATGTTGAACTCGTCGACGGCCGTCGGATGATAACGATAGACAGCATCGAGCGCTACGCCGCCCAAGAACGCCACGCCGGCAGGCCAAAGAAGTTCGTCGCAGTCCAATAACCCCCTCACTTTCACCGACTACTAGAGCCGCTCACCAAACCAACATGCGCTCTGGACAAATAGGTTGAACGTTTCGTGCGAGAATGCCCCACAGTAAACAAACTTGCACCAGAGCGTAAGGGGCTGGCATACACATGCAGACGGTCTATCGGGTATACGAGGGAGCGCGCGAGCCGCATCGGCTTGCCGTCGAGCGCACTGCCGAGGTGCTCGGCCGCGGCGGCCTGGCCTTGATCCCGACCGAGACTGTCTACGGTGTCGCCGTGGCAGTTAAAGCCTTCTCCGATGCCGTCCCCCAAGATACAAGCGAGTTCCCGTCGTGGTCATGCGACCCGCAAGCCACCGTCAATGGCGCCGCGGTCCCTGCGCTCGGTACCGGCTACCGCCGCATCTTCACTCTCAAGCAACGTGAACTCACGCAAACCGTCGCTTGGCTGGTCGATGGCGTCGAAGCGCTCGACCGCTATGGCGTGGATATCCCGGAAGATGCCCGCGTACTCGCGCGACGATGCTGGCCGGGAGCCCTGACTATCGTGATTAAGGCAGCCCCCTGCGTGCCGACCTTTATGCGCGCTGCCGACGACACCGTGGCCCTGCGCGCTTCGGCCTCTCCCGTGGTCCAGGCGCTCATCCGCGCCTGCGGCAGTCCCCTTGCCTGCACGAGCGCCAATACGCACGGCGCGCCCTCGCCGGCAAGCTTTGCCGCCGTCGAGGGTCGCATCCTGGAGGGGGTCGATGTTGCCGTCGACGCCGGTGAGACCCCGTGTCGCGACGCCTCGACCATCGTGTCGTTCCAGCACGGCGGGCTCCAGATCCTGCGCCAAGGCGCACTTCCCGCATCAGAGATCGAACGGGTCCTGTCCGACCCGATGCAATAGAAAGGTGTAAGCGATGTCGTTGAATCTGGGCAGCCTGGGCATGGAAGATGCTTCGTTTAACTTTGGCGGTTCCTACATCATGGCGCTCGACTGCGGCACCACCTCGGTACTTGCGACCATAGTCGACGAGTACGGATGCATCGTCGCGCAGGCGCGTCGCGGCGTCAAAACCAGTTTTCCGCGTCCCGGTTGGGTAGAGCAAGACCCCATGGCGGTCCTCGCCAGTCAAATCGCCGTCATGATGGAAGTCCAGTTTAAGAGCGGTATCCACTCCGACCGCATTGCCGCCATCGGCATCTCCAACCAGCGCGAGACCACGGTGGTCTGGGACCGCGTGAGCGGTCAGCCGATCTATAACGCCATCGTATGGCAGTGCCGCCGTACCGCGCCGGCAATCGCCGCGTTGGTTGAACAGGGTTGCGAGGAGTTGGTGCGCTCCCGCACGGGACTCACGCTCGACCCGTATTTCTCGGCCTCCAAGGTGCAGTGGATTCTCGACAACGTCGACGGCGCACGCGAGAGCGCGGCGGCGGGCGACCTCATGTTTGGCACCATCGACACCTGGCTCATCTACAACCTCACCGGCGGCCAGGTCTTTGCCACCGACTACACCAATGCCAGCCGCACGGCGCTCTTTAATATCCATACGCTCGACTGGGACGACGACCTGCTGGCGCTCTTTGACGTTCCACGTTCCATGATGCCCGAGGTTCGCTGGAGCTCGGGCGACTACGGCCGCGTCGCGAGCGACATCATGACCAACACGCCGCCCATCATGGGCGTGGCGGGCGACCAGCAGGCGTCGCTGTTCGGTCACTGCTGTTTCCGTCCCGGCCAGACCAAAAACACCTATGGCACGGGTTGCTTTATGCTCATGAACACCGGCGACGAGATCGTCGAATCCAAGAACGGCCTGGTCTCCACCATCGGTATCGCTGCGAACGGGAAGATCAGCTATGCACTCGAGGGCTCCATCTTCGCTGCCGGCTCCACCATGAACTGGCTTCGCAACAACATGGGCATCATCTCGAGCGTGAGCGAGTCGGCACAACTCGCCGCTTCGATTAACGACAACGAGGGCTGCTACTTCGTTCCCGCCTTTGCGGGTTTGGGTGCTCCCTGGTGGGACCCGCATGCCCGCGGTATCGTGTGCGGTCTGACCGGCGCCTCGAGCCGTGCGACCATCGTACGTGCCGCCTGCGAATCCATGGCATATCAGAGCTACGACGTGCTGCGCGCCATGGAGCAGGACGTGGGGCTTTCGATCGAGCGCCTGTCTGTCGATGGCGGTGCCTCGCGCAACGAGTTCATCATGCAATTCCAGGCCGACCTGCTGGATATCCCCGTGCTGCAATGCGAGACGGTAGAGACCACGGCAATCGGTGCCGCGTACTTGGCGGGTCTTGCCGTCGGCTATTGGGAAGACCTAGAAGAGCTGGAGCAAAATGCCCAGATCGTTAGGACCTTCCTTCCCCACATGTCTGCCGAGCGCCGCGAGCAAAACCTTGCGGGCTGGCGTGATGCAGTCAAGCGCTCGCTCAGTACCGCACAGTAGGGCTGCGATGGGCTGCTCGATACAATAAACCGCTAAACTAATGCATGGCGTTCGGCGGCAACATTGCTGCGCGCCTTGTCAGCAAGGCCGTTTTGCGGCCGCAACGAAAGGGGCAATCAACCCATGACCGTCACCTACGACGCGTCCCGTGTGACGCTTGTCGATCACCCGCTCGTCCAGCACAAGCTGTCGATCCTGCGCGACAAAAACACCGGCACCAACCAGTTCCGCCAGCTCGTGCGCGAACTCGCGCTTTTTAACGGCTACGAGGCCATGCGCGACCTGCCTATGGAAGACGTCGAGGTCGAGACCCCCATCACTACCGCCACGTTCAAACAGCTCGCCGGCAAGAAACTCGCCATCGTGCCCATCCTGCGTGCTGGCCTTGGCATGGTCGACGGCATCCTCGACCTGGTGCCCTCCGCTCGCGTGGGCCACATCGGCATGGAGCGCGACGAGGTTACCCACGAGCCGCACGAGTATTACTGCAAGATGCCCTCCGACATCGCCGAGCAGGCCAGGGGCAGCAACGCCGTTGCCCTGGCCCAGGCCGTGGCCTCGGGCCTTGGCGGCATCAGCTGGGAGCTGGTGGAACCGCTCTATGACGAGCTTCTGGGCTGCGTGTACCGCGTCCCTGATCCGTCCACGCCCGCCGCACGGGTGCAGCTCAATCCCGCCAACGTGGACGCCCATATCCAGGACATGAGCACGCTGCTGCGTCTGCGTGCCGGTGTGCTGGAGGTGTGTTTCGATTTTTTCGGCAGGGACGGTGGGCTGTACTCCCGCCTGACAACAGCCGCCGACCGCCTGACCTCCGGGACTACGAAGCCCTCCCGGCCTGCATAGCCGTGCCCATAGCACGCGGGCTGGCATCGCTCCGGGACATGCAATGCCATTACAGCCTGGGCGATGCCCTGGACCTGTATGAGATAGCCCGCGTGGATGCCCATAACCGCACCCAATGGGAGAAATTCCATGACCGTTCGTGAGCTCGTCGTCAAACTTGTGCTCGATAGCCTGGGATTCCGGGAGCGTGTCCAGGATGCCCAGGGAGAGCTGGACAAGCTGGGCACGGTCTCGAAGGAGGCCACGGACAAGGCCGCCAGAGGCATGGACAAAGCCGCGGACAAGGCCGACGACCTGGGCGGCAAGGCCCGGGAAGCCGGGAAATCCATGCAGCAGGCCGCCGAGCGCGGGGAACGCGGGTTCGATGGTCTGCTGGGCACGCTCGGCAAGGTGGCGGCCACCCTGGGCGGCCTGGCGGCCATACAGTCCACGGTCTCCGGCTATGTGCAGGCCGTGGCCGAGATCGAAAAGACCAGCGACATGCTGGGCATGAGCATGGAGGAGTGGCAGGGCTGGGCCTATGCCGCCAAACAGGCCGGGCTGGAAGCCGAGGACGTGCGCGACCGGTTCATGGATTTGGGCGACTGGATGACGGATCTGAACGTCAACGACGCCGGGCCGCTCAAGGACTTTGCCGAAAAGACCAAGACCAGCTTCAAGGACGCCAAGGGCGCCACGGTCTCCATGGAGGAGGGTCTCATGCGCCTGGCCGATACCGTGGGCAAGATGGACCGCCAGCAGGCGACCTCGTGGCTCCAGCAGATCGGCTTTGACGAAAAGACCACGCCCCTGATCCTCAAGGGCCGCAAGGCCATCGAGGAATACATCAAGGTGGGCAAGGAGCAGGCGCTCTACACCAAACGGGACGCCGAGAATGCCCGCAGGATGCGCGAGGCCTGGCAGGGCGTCACCTACGTCTACAATGCCGTCTCCGGGGCCATCCTGCGGGCGTTGGGGCCTGCATTCGACTGGCTGGCGGAGAAGGCCGGGAAGGTCTCCACCTGGGTACGGGAAAACGAGGACTCCCTGCTGGTGCTCATCACGACACTGGCCGCGGCCATAGCCATGAAACTCACCCCCGCCCTGTGGGGGATGGGAAAGGCCGCTCTGGCCGCCATGGGGCCGTTTGCCCCATTCATCGGCATTGCACTGGCGCTGGGCGCGGCGTTCGACGATCTGTGGGCGTTCGTTTCCGGCGGGGATTCCGCGCTGGAGCGGATCATGCGGTTTTTCGGCATGACGAATGAGAGCATCGAGGCCGTGCGCCAAACCGTGCGCGACCTGATCGACGCGCTGGCGGATCTCTGGGATTTTATCACCGGCAAGGGAGAAATGCCGGGCTGGCTCAAAAAACTACAGGGGGCCGGCGGTTCCCAAATCCTGGCGCAGGGTGGGTACGAGGGGGACGTGGAAGATCCCGACGACCCCATGGCCGTCGCGACGGCCGCGTCTAGGAGGGTGGCAGCCCGCGACAGAGCCAGAAAGGCGGCACCGCCGGCGGCTGCCGCCGCGCCCCCGGCTACCAACTATCGCGCCGGGGATGCGGCCAGACCGGCGGGGGGCAATGTGACGAACAACCGCAGCGTCACGACCAACGTTTCCCAGGTCACGATCAATACGCAGGCCACCGACACCCCGGGCATCGCCCGTGATTTTTCCGGGGAGCTGCAAAACCAGACCGCGCAGGCGGATGGAGCGCTGGGGGCATAGATGAGTATTTTCAGTGTGCTGGGCCAGGGCATAGCGGGCAACTGGTCCATCTACGACAAGGACGGAGCCGCGGCCGTGCCGTTTGACACATTTTTCGCCATGACCCGCAAGGACGAGGGCAAGGTCACGTCGCATCCCACGGAGCCCAACGGATTTTTTGCCTACAACAAGGTGGACAGCCCGGGCACCGTGGGCGTGGTGCTGGGCGTCACCGGCAACAGCGAGACGCTGGGGCTCACCCTGAAGGCTCTGGAGAAACTCAAAAGCTCCACCGATCTCGTCAGCATCGTCACGCCGGAAAAAACGCTGCTGGATTACACGCTGGAGTCCTACGACTACCAGCGCAGCGCGGACAGCGGTGTGGATCGCCTGCTGGTCTCCCTCTCCCTCGTGGAGATCAGGCAGGTGGCCCAGGAGTACAGCAACGAAAAGATCCCCAAAGCCAAGCAGGCCGCCGACAGCAAAACGACCGAGGCGGGCAAGCAATCCGCCCAGCAGGCGGATGCGGCCACGCAGGACAGGTGGAGTAAAAAACACGACTCCCTGCTCTCCTGGATCTTCAGCTAGAGGGGGACGTCATGCAGGAAATACCGTTGCGTGCCACGGGCAACCAGACGCTCCAGGTGGTGCTGGAGGGCCAGAACTGTTCCTTGCGCCTCTATACCCGCAGTTTGTCGGATGGCGTGGAGACGCTGTTTTGTGACCTGAGCATCGACCAGGAGCCCGTGTTTTACGGCTGTCCGTGCCTCGACGGCCTGCCCATGCCGCTCTATGCGTGGCTGGGCATGACCGGGCAGCTCGTTTTCATCGACATGGAGGGCGACGAGGCCCCGCACTGGTCCGGGCTCGGGAACCGCTGGAAGCTGCTCTACATGAGCCCGGCCGAGGCCGACGCCTACCGCGAAGGGACGACGCTGTGAGTAGCTTTACCAGGAAAATGCTGGAGGCCCGCATCACGCTGGCCGAGGGCGGGTTCAACCCCGGAACGGGAGAAGCCGCCAACACCAAAGTCGTGCGCCTGGGCATGGACGCCGAGATCAGCAAGCCGGGCGGCAAGGAAAAACCCAAGTGCGTGCTGAAGATCTTCAACTTGCCCCTGGACGACATGCAGGTGTTGACCACGCTGGCCTTCGACCCGCTGGCGGTCAAGAAAAATCGTCTGGTCCTCATGGCCGGCGATGCCGACGGCATGACGCAGGCTTTTGTGGGCGACATCACCAGCGCGGTGCCCCGGTTCAGCGCCGACGCTTCCAGCGTTTTTGAAATCACGGCCATCACCGGCTATGTGGCCAGCGTGACCCCGGCCAAAACGCTGACGGCGGCCGGTGCGCAGGACGTGACCACGCTGTTGCAGGGGCTCGCAAAGCAGATGGGGTTCTTGTTCGTCAACCGCGGCGTGTCCGTGACGGTGCGCAACATCGCCCTCATGGGCGGCCCCATGGAGCAGGCCCGCCAGCTGGCGGACGAGGCCCGCATCGACCTGATCCTGGACGACGGGGAGATGATCGCCGCCCCACGCGGTGAGCTGCGGCAGGATGACGCCCAGGGCAGCACGCCGGTGCTCAAGGACAAGACGGGCCTGATCGGCTTCCCCGGATTCGACGCCAAGGGCGTGGTGGGGCGCTGCCTGTATGAGCCGCGCCTGCTGCTGGGCGGCCCGGTGCGTATCGAGAGCATGGTGCCCAAGGCCGGCGGCCTGTGGCGCGTCACCAGCGTGGCCCACAAGCTGCAAGCCAATTACGCGGGGGCATCAGCCTGGGAGACCAGTTTCAAGGCGACCTATCCCAACCAGAAAAAGGGCGACGCCAAGAAGGACGCCAAAAAATGAGCGAGGTCAAGGGACAACAGACGTTCAGCACCGACGCCAGCGGCTACAACTCCCAGGAGTTTCAGATCCAGCAGGCCCTGCGCAGGATCAACACGGCCGAGCCCGTGCGTGTGGTCAGCGTGCAGCCCGGCGCCGTGGGGCCGGTGGGCATGGTGAGCGTGCAGCCCCTGGTCAACCTGGTGACGGGAGCCGGCGACGGCATGGAACAGAGCGAGCTTTTCCAGCTCCCCTACCTGCGTATCCAGGGCGGCGAGAATGCCGTCATCGTAGACCCCAAGCCGGGCGACATGGGCCTCGCCGTCTACGCCATGCGCGACACCGAGGGCGTCAAGGCCAACCGCGACGGCAAGCCGGCCAACCCGGGCAGCGCCCGCACCTACAGCAAGGGGGACGGGTTTTACCTGGGGGGATTCATGAACGCAGCGCCGAAGCGCTACGTCATGGTGGACGATACGGGCATCACCCTGGACGACGGCCAGGGCGGCAAGCTGGAGCTCAAGGGCGGCAAGCTGACCATCACGGCCCCGGCGGGCATCGAGAGCACGTCGCCCACCGAGGTGCACCACACCCCGGCCCTTGTTTTTGGGGACGGGGAAGGCTCCACAGCCACCATGCATGCCGATTTGAGCATCAACGGCAGCGTTGAGAGCACGGGCGACCAGGTGGCCGGCGGCATCAGCCAAACAGGGCACACGCATACCGGTGTGCAGACCGGCAGCGGCAGCACCGGAAAACCGCAGTAGGAGGCGGATCATGGACAGCCTGGCACTCTCCGGGGTCTGGGACCTCACGTTGACGCCCGGCGGCAACCTGGCCGTCGTGAGCGGTTCGGAGCGCATCGCGCAGGACGTGGCCTGCTATGAGCGCACATTTTACGGCGAGCCCTGGTACGCCGCCGGGGACGGCGTGCCCTACCTCGTGAACGAGCTGGGCAGTCTGCCGCCCGCGGAACTGGTGCGGGAGCGGGCCGTGCGCCGGGCCATGCAGGTGCCTGGCGTGGCCGCCGCCACGGTGGAGCTGACGGAATTTGCCGCGCGCACCCTGCACGGGCGCATCCGCGTGACCACGGACGAAGGGGAAGACCTCAATGTCGCAGTCTAGCATCGGGTATACGGATCTGGGGCCTGTGGCGCCCGACAGCGCCGACGTTCTCCAGGCGCAGCAGGACATATGGCAGGCCGCGTTCGATAACAAGTTGAACCCGGACCCGGCCACGCCGCAGGGGCAGCTCATGGCGAGCCTGGCCGCCATCGTGCAGGACAAGAACAGCCAGATGCTTTTCCTGGCGAACATGTTCAACCCGGCCACGTCGCAGGGCGTGTACCAGGACGCCATCGCGGCCATCTATTTCATCACGCGCCAGGCGGCCCAGGCCACCACGGTGCAGGTGGTGTGTACGGGTCTGCCCGGGACGGTCATCGAGGGACAGGACACCAGCGTGGCCCCGGCACGAGTGAGGACGGCGGACGGTACGGCGCTGGTTTGCCGGACGGGCGGCACCATCCCCGCCGGCGGCTCCATCACGCTACCGTTCGCGGCCCAGGAGCCCGGCCCTGTCGTGATCGAGGCCCACGCCGTCACCACCATCGTGCAGGCCCAGCCGGGATGGGACACCGTGGACAATCCCGATCCTGGAGTCACAGGCCGCAGCACGGAAGGCCGTCAGGCGTTCGAGACGCGCCGCCGCCAGTCCGTGGCCCTCAACTCGCGGTCCATGCTCTCCAGCGTCTATGCCCGTGTGGGCAACCTGTCGGGCGTTATCGACCTGCTGGCGCGCCAGAACCGCACCGACGCGCCCGTGGAAGACAACGGCGTCACACTGGCCCCGCATTCCATCTATATCGCCGTGCTGGGGGGGGCCGACGCCGAGATCGCCGAGGCCATCTACAACAGTGTATCCGGGGGCTGCGATTACAACGGCGACACCGGTGTGGAGTACACGGACCCCGTGACCGGCGCGGTGGAGACGGTGCGATTCCAGCGCCCGGAGGAGTACCCGTTCGCCATCGAGGTCACGCTCCGGAAGAACGCCACCACGCCCTCGGACGTGGCCGCCCGCGTCAAAAGCAACATCCTGGCCGATTTTTACGGGGAGCCCTATCCCAACGCCGGGGACGGCACGGCCCACGATGCCCAGGTGACGCGGATCCCCATCGGCGCCCTGGTCTACGCCAGCCGGTTCTACTGTCCGGCCATCAGTGCCGGGGCCTCGCAGCTCGTGAGCGTCCAGATAGGCAAAAAAGGCGGCAGCCTGGGGAATGCCGTCCAGATGACCAACGACCAGTATCCCAGTCTCACGGCGGACGACATCACCGTGATCGTGCAGGAGTAGCCCATGCCCCTCAATTTCGCCTATCAGCCATCCTACGGGCCGCTATCCGGCACCGACTTCGAGAAGCAGACTGTGGCCTTTTTTGAGGCCATGCAGAACGACTACACGGAAAAGATGGCGGCCTTTTCCGCCACTGTGGACCAGGTGCGGCAGGAACTCGCGACTATCCTCGGCGCCGTGGAGGACAGCGCGAACGCCATCACGGCGCTGCAACAGCGTTGCACAGACATCGAGGCCGATGTGACGGCCAATGCCGGGCAGATCGCCAGCCAGTCCCAACGCATCAGTGACCTGAGCAGCACATTGTCCACCGTATCCGGGCGTGTGGGGACGCTGGAAACGACCGTGAGCGCACTCCAGAGCCTCACAGGGCAGCAGGGCGACAACATAGCGTCCCTGCAAGGCCGCGTTTCCACAGCGGAGCAAAACATCACCATCCTGCGCGGGGACGTATCCAGCCAGGGCGACAGTATCGCCTCTCTCCAGAGCACCACGGGCAGTCTGCAAACGACGGCCGCCGAACATGCGGAGCGCCTGGACGGCCTGGATACCCTGACAGCTCAGCAGGGGAACGCCATCACCGCCCTGCAAACCACCACCGGCACCCACACCACACAGATCACCGCCCTGCAGGGCAGTGTGTCCACGCTGCAAACTACGGTCAACGACCAGGGGGGCAGCATTAGCGCTCTACAGTCCGCAGTGGAATCGCTCCAGCAGGATGGCGGGGTGCCCGCCGGATTCATCGGTTTGTACAACAGTACGACCCCGCCTACCGGGTTCGCCGTCTGCGACGGCACGGGGGGGACGCCCAAGCTCACGGGCTACACGGCGGGGACTTTGCGGTACATCCGCAAATCCTAGGAGGCGGGCATGGCCATCCGCTGGGATACTGTTGATTTTCGGGGGGCGCTCAACGTCAGGGCGTTGCCGGACATTCGGCGGGGGATGCTGTTCCCCTATACATTGATCTCGCAGTACGACAACTCCCCCCGCCTGCGCGCCCTCCTGCTGGGACTGGAACGGGCCGTAGATCCCTGGCTGGATATTCAGGAGTTCTACCGGTCCGTGTTCGATCCGCGCACGGCCGTGGGCTGGGGCCTGGACTGCTGGGGCCAGATCGTGGGCATAGGCCGCCATATCGAGCTGGAGGGCACGGACGCGGCGTTCGGTTTCAACGGTTCGGAGTTGCAGCCGTTCAACCAGGGCACGTTCTGGAGCGAGGACGCCACGTCCTATTACCGCTTGACGGATGAGGCCTACCGGCAGCTGATCTTTTTCAAGGCGGCCATCAACATCACCGACGGCAGTCTCGCCAGCCTCAATCGCATCATGGACATGATGTTCGGCGAGCGCGGCACGGTCTGCGTGCTCCATGTGGGCACCATGCGGATCCGCTTCTATTTTGATTTCTACCTGCGCCCCTTCGAGCGCGCGCTGATCGCGCGGGAGGACGTGCCGCCCAAACCGGCGGGCGTGGGCTTCGATGTGTACGAGATACGCCGGGCGGATACGTTCGGCTTCCAGGGCTCCGGCCTGCAACCGTTCAATCAGGGCAATTTCGCCATAGGAGGCCCGCGCGATGCCTATTCCCTCTAATCCCCCGTTCCTCTCCAACGTCCTGGGCTACGCCGCGGACGTGAGCGTCATCCCCGGCACGACGCCGTCCGGGAGCGGCGCGTTCTCGTATCAGTCCGCATTCCCGCAGATCACGGCCATCCCGTTGACCGCCGGGGGCGTGGCTCCCATGCGCGAGGATTTTAACGCGGTTTTCAAGCTGCTCTCGCAGCATGTGCATTTTCTCCAGTCCGGCAGCCTCTACACCTGGAGCAACGCCCTGGACTACCTCAAGGGCGCCCATATCCTGGGCAGCAACGGTGTGGAGTATATCGCGCAGGCCTCGTCCGGCCCCAACGTGCCCGACGTGGGGGCCAAAAACCCCGTTTCCGATGACGGGACGTTCTGGAAGGCCGTCAACAGCGGCAACGACGCGGGCGCGGTGCCCATCGGTGGGATATTGCCGTTCACGGGCACGTTCGGCGGTACGGGCAACCGTTTCCCCATCCCGCTGGGCAGCTCGGAGCCCCTGCTCAGTTTCTGCCTGTGCGACGGCACCACCACCAATGGGCTGCCCGTACCTGACCTGCGCGGCCGCATGATTCTGGGCGCGTCCGATGCCCACCCGGCCGGCTCCACTGGTGGCTCGGAGACGCATTTGCACAGTATTTCCGGCACTGTCGGTGCTACGACGTTGAGCGTGGAGCAGATGCCGAGGCATACGCATCCTGCTGCCGCACCCTATTTGATCTATTCAGCCGGAAACGTCCCTGTTGACAGTGGCAATTACCGACATGCAGCCAGTGACGCACCGGCAGCGGGTAACTCAGAACCACATACGCACACCATTTCCGGCGCGTCCGGGGAGGCCAGCAGCCTGCCTCCGTACTACGCGCTCGCCTACATCATGCGATGCGCATGATGTACGACAGGGCGTAATAGGGAGGCAGACTGTCGGCAGCGCCGGATGCTCCCGATAACGTATGTGTATGGGGCTGGGAGTTGCCAGTAGATCCTGTAGTAGACGGGTTTACAGCATACCATTGCGCTTGGCCTTGCCCCGCCCCTATGAGCTCGGCGTAAATTTTTATTGAGTGGGCGTGCATTGCCAGCTGCTCCACGCTCAACGTCGTAGCACCGACAGTGCCGGAAAGACATTTTTAACCGCCGCAATGCGGCAAAAACAAGGAGATACAACATGGCAAGAGTAACCGTTGTCCCTGCCGACCGCCTCATCATCGTGGATGGATACGCCCTGTGCTTCAAATATGCGGCTCCGGACGGGATGCATGCGCTCCAGTGGGATGGGGAGGGGGGGCATATCGAATGGCTGGGCAGTGAAAAAAATCCTCCCCACAATGAAGTCCTGGACGCCGACAGCTACGCGGATCTGGTAGCGCCGTATGTGAAGGCGTGGGAGGAAGAAAAAGCTCGTCTGGACCAGGCTGCCGCCGAGGCAGAGGCGGCTCGTCTGGCCGAATACAACAGCGAAACAGCCCGTTTCGAGCGCCTGCGCGCCGAGCGAGACCAGCGTCTGGCCGCCACGGACTACCTGCTGATGCAGGACTATCCGCTGGATAATACCCACAAAGAGGCCGTGCGGCTTTACCGCCAGGCCCTGCGTGATCTGCCTTCTCAGGAGGGCGCACCCTGGGATGGCGGCGGGGAGTCCACCCCGTGGCCTGATCTCCCCGCCGGGATCTAAGTCAGGGAGGCGGCATGGAAATCGTCCTTTGTGCGGTACAGCCCCATCTGGCTGCAGCTTGGAGAGAGCGTATCGGCGCTGATCTCTCCAACTGTGTGCGGGTGGTGGAGGGGGACATCCTCTCCCTGGACGTGCTGGCTGTGGTCAGCCCGGCCAATAGCTACGGGTTCATGGATGGCGGTCTGGATGCCCTCTATACGCGCTGCTTCGGTCCGCAGCTCCAGCAGCGGCTCCAGCGCATGATCCAGGAGCAGGCGAACGGCGAGCTTCTGGTGGGGCAGGCCTTGCTGGTGAAGACGGGCTATCCGCCCATTCCCTGGTGCATCAGTGCGCCGACCATGCGTGTGCCGCGCGTTCTGGAGACGGCAGAGCCAGCCTATCTGGCCACACGGGCTGCGGTACGCTGTGCGCTGGATGCCGGGCTGGAGCGCGTAGCCATCCCGGGCATGGGGACGGGAACGGGATGTCTCGCTCCCCGAGAGGCCGCCGCTGCCATGGCCTGGGGCATCCGCGATGCTCTGTATCCGCCAGCGTTCCCGGCGGTACTGGCGGAGGCCCGTACCATCTAGGAGGCGCTATGGATCATGAGACATCAACCGCCAAAGCGCGCGGCCAGGGCGTGCCGTTCGAGCGCATCCGGCGCATCACCGGCTATCTGGTGGGCACACTGGACCGCTTCAACAACGCCAAGCGGGCCGAGGAAAGCCAGCGCGTCAAGCACGGGCTGGGCGGAAAGTCGTAAATGTCGTCAAAAAAAGGCCCCATTCACGACAGGATGGGGCTTTTCTTTTTTGTTTTCGGCAGGTTGCCACTATGTCGTCTGGCTTAATAGTCGAATCAGCGGAAAAGAGGGAGGGGGGGGTGAGGCGGCAGGATGTGCCCTTGGGCACATAGTTGGGGAGGGGATTAGGCCAAATTGGGCACATTTGGCACATTTTTGATTTAAAAAGATGCGTTATTCCAATATGTTAACATGCAGAAACAGGGCCATGCTGGCCCAGCGTTTGCCCACCATCCTGCCGCCCCTGGACTTTGAAGAAGCCCTGGAAGTCACCAAGGTCTACAGCGTGGCGGGCAAGCTGGCTCCCGGTCAGGGGCTGGTGCGCGTGCGGCCCTTCCGGGCGCCGCACCATACGGTCTCGGAAGTGGCTCTGGTGGGCGGCGGCCTGCATCCCCTGCCCGGTGAGGTGAGCCTGGCCCATCGCGGCGTGCTCTTCCTCGACGAGCTGCCCGAATTTCGCAAGAACGCGCTGGAAGTGTTGCGCCAGCCCCTGGAGGACGGCCGCGTGACCATCGCCCGTGCCGGGCAGAGCCTCACCTATCCGGCCGCCTGCATGCTGGTGGCCGCCATGAATCCCTGTCCCTGCGGCTACTACGGGGACCCCGACCACGAATGCACCTGCCGCCCCGACATCCTGCACCGGTACCGCAACCGGCTGTCCGGTCCGTTGCTGGACCGTATCGACGTCCACGTGGAGGTGCCTGCCGTGCCCTATGAGGACTTGCGCGGGGGCAGCCCTGCGGAAGCCTCGTCCACCATCCGAAAACGCGTCCTGGCGGCCCGTGAGCGCCAAAATGACCGCTATGCCGGGACAGCCTGCCGTTGCAATGCCGATCTGGGCGGCTTTTTGCTGGAGCGCTACTGCGCCCTCGATGCCGCCGGGCACGCGCTCATGGAACAGGCCGTGCGCGCCCTGGGCCTCTCCGCCCGCGCCTACACC
>ENA-OWPF01001903-OWPF01001903.1-human-gut-metagenome-genome-assembly--contig:-NODE-1903-length-16578-cov-3.279731_pt1 | contig 16578 bp, 16 predicted proteins | sample MGYA00248261_ERZ651840 | MGnify/ENA primary metagenome ERZ651840 (study PRJEB26924, sample SAMEA4378268) | human gut metagenome | biome: human gut; feature: human-associated habitat; material: faeces... | reverse complement strand
GCAGGCTCTGGTCGTCAATCATCTCGTTAAAGACCGAGGTTCCCATGGAATCCATGCTCACCGTTGCCGCCGAGCTCGCGCCTCCGCTCATGGCCTCGGTCATGGCGTTGGGCACCAGCCGGACAGGCTTCTCATCGCCCTTGCCGGCACGATAGACAACCGGCGATACACCGTAGCCGTACTGAATGGCGTTGACCTCTTTATCGATGCCGTCGCCACCGGCATCGAGCCATGCCTTAAAGCTCGTCATGTCATTGGACTTAACGCTCGCAAACATATCCTTTACGGCCGTGACCACAGGAATCTTATCGGTTCCCTTAGCCTCGCCGCCGGCACTGTCGTCGGACGAATCCACGCTTTCAGACGAACCGTCATCCGTGGCCCCCTCTCCGCCCATCATGGACGACAGGTCGTAATCCTGCTTGGAAATGCTGAGTGGGTAGCTCGAGAGCGTGTCCTCCTCAACCTTTTTGATGTAGCCGTTTACGCCATTGGAGAGTGCCAGGATCGCCGCAATGCCGATAATGCCAATCGAGCCCGCAAAGGCCGTCATGGCCGTACGGCCCTTCTTGGTCATGAGGTTTCGGGCAGAAAGCCCCAGCGCCGTCACAAAGCTCATCGAGGTTTTGCGCGTAGGCTTGGCCTCGCGGCGCGCGGCCTTGGCAACATCAAAGGGGTCGGAATCGTCGGTGATCTTGCCGTCCGCCAGGTTGACGATGCGCGTAGCGTACTTGTACGCCAGCTCGGGATTGTGCGTGACCATAATGACCAGACGGTCGCGCGCCACGTCCTTGAGCAAATCCATGACCTGCACGGATGTCGTTGAGTCTAGGGCGCCGGTCGGCTCGTCTGCCAGCACGATCTCGGGGTCGTTGATCAGGGCGCGGGCGATGGCCACGCGCTGCATCTGTCCGCCCGATAGCTGGCTCGGGCGTTTGTTAACGTGCTCGCCCAGGCCAACTTTCTCCAACGCCTCGCGCGCACGCTGGCGGCGCTCGGCATGCCCCACACCCGTGAGCGTGAGCGCCAACTCAACGTTTTCCAAAATGGTCTGATGCGGAATGAGGTTATAGCTCTGGAACACAAAGCCAATGCGATTGTTTCTGTAGGCATCCCAATCGCGGTCGCTGAAGTCCTTGGTCGAGATGCCGTCGATCAGCAAGTCGCCGGAATCAAAATGATCGAGTCCACCAATGACGTTGAGCATCGTAGTTTTTCCCGAGCCCGAGGGACCCAGGATGGCCACGAACTCGTTATCGCGAAAAGACAGGCTTACGCTGTCGAGCGCCACCTGCGTAAACGACTGCGCAACATACCTTTTGCAAATATCTCTGAGATCCAGCATGGACGGCAACCTCTCCCCCGCCGTTCGCGTTCGACACGTTTGACCTACTCTATCAGCTTTTCTGCCGGTACCAGTAAGGAATGTAGCGAACAAAAAAACGGGACAGCACGCCGCATGGCGCACCATCCCGCGTATAACATCCCCGATGCGACAAAGAGGCTGTCACTTTGTCACATTCCAATGCGCGCTACTTTTCGAGCCCGCACGGCATAACGTTAGCGCTGCCGCGGCGAGCCTCAGTCACGGCTGCAAAGAAGCGATAGCCGCCCGAGAAGTTAAAGCACTCAAAGCCATGCTGCGCCAAAATGCGGCAAGCAATGTAGCTGCGAATGCCGCTCTGGCAAATCACGTAAACCGGCTTGGCCCGGTCGAGCTCGCCCAGGCGATTGCGCAGATCATCGACGGGAATGTTTACGAAACCATCGATATGCCCGCGCTCATACTCCCCTTCCGTACGAACATCGAGCAGCTGCACGCTGCCATCGCGTGGCAAGTTGGGCTCATCCTCCCAATGCCACTGCGCCAGTATGCCGCGATTGAGGTTCTCGATCATAAAGCCCGCCATATTGACGGGATCCTTCGCCGATGAATACGGCGGCGCGTATGCTAGGTCCAAATCCTTAAGCCTATCGCCGCGCATGCCTGCCTGGATGGCAGTCGCCAGGACGTCGATACGCTTGTCCACACCATCGATGCCCACGATTTGCGCACCCAGCAGGCGCAATCCCTGCTTCTCGAAGACAACCTTCATGGTCATGGGCGTTGCACCCGGATAATAACCCGCATGCGAACCGGGCGACAGGACCACGCTGTCGCAGTCAATTCCCGCCGCGTGTGCTGCCTTTTCGGATAGTCCCGTGCTTGCCGCCGTCAAGTCGAATACCTTGATAACCGATGAGCCCAACGATCCGAGGTAGCAGCTGTCCATGCCAGCTATGACATCGGCGACGACACGCCCCTGCTTGTTGGCGGGGCCGGCGAGCGAAATGACCGCGTCCTCGCCGGTCACCTGATGCGTGACCTGCACGGCATCGCCCACGGCATACACGTCGGCAGCAGAGGTCTCCATGCGGTCGTTGACCACAATAGCCCCCTTGATGCCCAGTTCGAGCCCCGCCTCTTGCGCCAGATGGCTCTCAGGTGCCACGCCAATGGCAAGCAGCACCATATCGGCTCCGATAGGGTCATCGCCCGCAACATGGGTGACAACGCGGCCATCAACTTCCTCAAAACCTGTCACATCGGCCTTGAGGCGCAGATCGATACCGTGCTCACGCACCTCGGTATGCAAAAGGGTCGCCATGTCGTAATCCAGGTTGTTCATAAGCTGGACGGGACGCTGCAGAAGGGTCACCTGGAGCCCCAGCTCACACAGATTCTCCGCCGTCTCGACGCCAATGAAGCCGCCGCCGATCACGACGGCACTGCTCGGTCGCCGCTCTCGAACATAGCTGTGAATACGCAGCGTGTCCTCAACGGTGCGTAGGCTAAAGATTTTATCCGAGTCGATGCCCGGCAACGCAGGGCGGATCGGCTTTGCACCCGGCGACAGGATGAGCTTGTCATACGTCTCGACAAATTCCTCGCCCGTCAGCATATTGCGAACCTCGACCGTATGCGAATCGGGATGGATGGCAAACACCTCGTGACTCGTCTTGACCGCAATGCGAAAGCGATCCCAAAAGCCCTTGGGAGACTGCAGCGTCAATGCGCTCTCTTCTTCTATCACGCCGCCAATGTAGTACGGAAGCCCACAGTTGGCATACGATACAAAACCCGTGCGCTCAAAGATGACAATTTGGGCCTGCTCGTCGAGTCTGCGCAAACGTGCCGCCGCCGATGCGCCGCCCGCGACGCCTCCAACGATAACCACCTTCATAGCCAACGCACCACCTTTCCCGTGTAGCCGCTTATGCCGCCGATATTCTTGACACTGCCATACCCAGAACGCTTAAGAAAACTCACAGCTTGGTTGCTTCGCGCACCGCTCAGGCAATGCACGAAAAGCTGCGTGCCCTTGTCTGGATACAGCTCAAGCACCTGGTTGATACGATTGAGCGGAACGTTGACGCTGCCCGGAATGTGGCCCTGTCCATGCTCGTCAGCACTCCTCACGTCGAGCAGCACCGCCCCCTTAGAAGCCTTCCATTCCTGGACGCCCACATTAATGTCCGGTCCTGCAAACAAATCAAACAATCCCATAGCGCACTCCTTTGCTGGTTGCTTTGGGCAAGTATGCCAAGGCACTGCGGTCGCGTTCTGTGACCAAGTCACCAAACGGAAAATATGTTGCCGACGGCAGATGCAGCTGCACGGTAGGTCTAGACCAACCGTGCTAACCCATCTACATCACGCACGATAATCCGTCCGCGCCTAATCTCGATGAGCCCGTCCTGCGCAAGACGTCGCAGAGCGCGCGTCACCGCTTCGCGCGCAGAGTTGATGTCGCGTGCAAGCTCGTCTTGCGTTACGGCAACTTCTGCTGTGCCCGCAGCTCGGCAATGCTCGAGCACGTAGCTGGCGACGCGCTGATCGAGGCGCTTAAAGAGCATCTGCTGCAGCACGCATACCACCTGGGAGTAGCGCTTCACCTCAACCTGGAGCATAAAGGCCTTAACGTAGACATTATCGCGGGCGAGCTGGGCACACACGCTCGCAGGCACCACCAAAAGCGATGACCTGCGTGCTGTAACCACCATGGTGTCAAATGAAATCTGCTCGATAACGCACGAGGCCGTGGTGACACAGCACTCTCCGCAGCCAACCCTAAACAGCGTGACCTCCTTGCCTTCCTCGGAAAGCAGGCTCACGCGAATGTCACCTTCGATAATAAAAACAATGCCAGTGCAAGAATTTCCGCTGCTACCGATTATCTGCCCGGCATCAAAGGATCGCAGCGACGAGCGCTCTGCCACGAGCGTCTGCTCATCGGATGTAAGTTGTCCCCAAAACGGCAACCGCTCGACCATGCTGCCGACCATAGCCGCCCCCTTTCGACGTATACCCATGATGCTACCCCGAAGCAGAAAAAAGAGTCGCTGTTTCCAGCGACTCCCCTTCAGTTGTCTGTCCCACGGACTTACTGTTCGCTCTTCGCGAGTGCCTGATCGATCAGTTTGTTGAGCGCCTCGCGCTGCTCAGCGGAGTTGATGCCGCCCATGATCGGCTCTCCCACAATGTTACCGTTCTGGTCGATCACATAGGTGGTCGGGAACGAGTACAGGTTGGAGGTGAACTTTCCGGCCTCGCTGTCCGACTTAAACCAGATGTTCTTATACGTCACGCCCTTCTTGGAAAGCACGTCCTTGGCATCAGCCACCTCGTCTTTTTTGCCATCGAGCGTAAAGGAATTAACGCCCACGACCTGGCCGCCCTTCTCGGCAAGCTCCTTGTTGAGCTTCTCCAGATCGCCCAGCTCTCCCACGCACGGCTTGCAGGTGGTAAACCAGAAGTTCATGACGGTGACCTTGTTCTTGGAGAACAGCTCGTCGCTGTTTACATCGTTGCCGTCCAAGTCCTTGCCCTTAAAGCTGGGAAACTTCGTCTCCCCGCTCTCGCCGTTGGTCATGCCTGCGGTCGAGGCATCGACGCTCTCCCCCTCGCCGGGCGTGCTGCCGCATCCGGGGAACTCCTTCTCCAGCGCCATGAGCTTGTCCTCGATCTCCTTGACCTGCTGCGCGCCGGCCTTAAGCGTCTTAAGCTCGTCAGCCGCAAACTGATCCTTGGCGCCCTCGATGGTATCGAGCAAGAAGTCACCGTAGTTCTTGCCGTCCTCAATCATGGGAGTGTCTTTGTTAGCCGCAAGGAACACCTTTTCCCATAGGGCGTTATCGCTCGCAAAGATCTCGTTTTCCTTTTGCAGCAGCTGCTGGTACAGCTCGGCCGCCTCCTCGGCGCTCGACGGCTTTTGCGCTATGAGCTCGGCAATCTGCGCATCGCCGCTCGTGGCATCCTTCGCGTCGCCCTTGGGGGCAGAACACGCCGCGAGAGTCAGCGCCAGCACGGGCAGCATCAACAGAGCCGCAATTTTTGACAGTTTCATGGTTCCTCCGTTTATATCGAAACTTATATAGGTACCTATTTGTTTTCGCAGGCTTGCGTGGACTGCGCGGGTTTGTCGCCCGTCACACCCAGCCCGTAGCGAAAGCTAATAGCATCGACGGGGCACGCGCCCACGCATTTGCCGCAACGAATGCACTCGGCATGGTCGGGCGTACGCGTAACGTCCACGTCCATCTGGCACACCTTGGCGCACTTGCCGCACGAGACGCATTTACAATGATCAACCCGAATCCCCAGCAATGACACCTTGTTCATGAGCGCATAAAATGCGCTGAGGGGGCAAATCCATTTGCAGAAGGGGCGATAGAACAGCACGCTCAGCACCGCAACCACAATGAGGATCGCGAGCTTCCAGGAAAAGAGCTTTCCCAGCGCGGAGCGGATTCCCACGTTCATGATGGACAGCGGAATCGCGCCCTCGAGCACACCTTGCGGGCAGATGTACTTGCAAAAGAACGGGTCGCCCATACCCACATCGTTAACCACCAAGACGGGCAGCAGCACCACGGCAAACAGCAGCACGGCATACTTGATGTACGTGAGCGGCTTGAGCTTTTTCGTGGAGAGCTTTTTGCTGGGAATCTTATGAAAAAGCTCTTGTAGCCATCCAAACGGGCACAAAAAGCCGCATACAAAACGTCCCAGCAGCACGCCGATCAGAATGAGCGTTCCGGTGACGTAATACGAAAAGCTAAACTTAGACGAGCCCACCACCGACTGAAACGACCCGATGGGGCACGCACCCGAGGCCGCCGGACACGAGTAGCAGTTGAGGCCCGGCACGCAGACGGCTTTGCCCGCTCCCTGGTAGATGCCGCCCTTGGCAAAGTTAGGCAGGTGAATATTGGTCGCAAGCGTCGCCGCCGCCTGAATCAATCCACGAAATCGCGCTAAAAGATGCGATGCAGTGTTTTTTCTTTTATCCAATTCCGATACACTCCAAGCACAGCCTGATTGCCTTGGCCAGCACGGCATCTGCCTCGCCGCGCATAATTCCAAAGCCAACCATGGCTACCCCAACGATCAGCAAAGCCACCTGCGCCACAGGCTTAATCGCTTTGAACAATCTGACCACTCCTTTCGTTTCGCGACCCATTGGACCATACCGACTATAAAATCCGTGTTAAGCGTGAATGATTATGCAAGGAGAACGTTATACGTATCTTGGTCGTCGAGGACGAGCGGGCGCTGTGCGATGCGATCGCACGCAGCCTGCGCAACTTGGCCTATAGCGTCGACTGCTGCTACGACGGACAACAGGCCCTCGATCTGCTCGATGTCGAGTCCTTTGATCTTGTTGTGCTCGACCTCAATCTCCCCCATGTCGACGGCATGACCGTGCTCAGGCAACTCAGGACAACTGATTGCGAGACCAAGGTGCTCGTGCTCTCGGCACGCGGCGAGGTCTCCGACAAGGTAGCGGGGCTCGGTGCGGGCGCCAACGACTACCTCACCAAGCCGTTCCATCTTGACGAGCTGGCGGCACGCATGCGCAGCCTCACGCTCGGGCGCTTTACGCAAAGCGACGTTGTTCTAACCTGTGGATCACTGAGCTTTGACACCAAGGCGCGCCTCGCCTCCGTGGGCGGCGAGGTTCTATCCCTCACGCGCAAGGAGACCGGCATCCTGGAATACCTGATGCTTAACCAAGGGCGGCCGGTGCGCCAGGAAGAGCTTATCGAGCATGTATGGGACAGCAGCGTCAACAGCTTTAGCAACGCGACCCGCGTGCATATCTCGTCGCTGCGCAAAAAGCTGCGCGGCGCGTTGGGGCACGACCCCATCCGCAACCGAATCGGCGAAGGCTACGTTATGGAGGACGGCAAATGAAGCGGCTGTCGCTGCAGTGGCGCATCACGTTGATGTCCGTCCTGCTCATCGGTGTCACCTGCGTGGCCATGAATCTGCTGCTGTGCTCCTCCGGTGTGTATTATATGGACACCATTGCGGACAACTTACAAGGCGGCGGCACGGTGATCCTGAATGATGGCGGAGCGGCGAGCTTTGACCCACAGCTCATAGCCCCTGACGAGGATCTGACGATCATTGTCGATGGGGTGCAGGGGCGCTTCCGCACCACCAACTGGTACATCACGGCGGCGATAACGCTGCTCAGCGGCATCCTCGCCTATTTCGTCAGCGGACGCGCTCTCAAGCCCCTGCGCAGCTTTACCTCGCAGGTGGAGCAGGTGCAGCTGAACAATCTTGCCGATATGAGGATCGATGAAGACGCTATTTCGGAGTTCCGGCAGCTGAGCCGCTCGTTCAACCAGATGCTGGAGCGGCTGAACAACGCCTTTGCCGCCCAGCGGCAGTTCACCGGCAACGCCGCCCACGAGCTGCGCACACCGCTTGCGCTGATGCAGGCGCAGCTGGAGCTTTTCTCCGCGGAGCATCCCGATGTGCGGCCGGAGACGGCGGAGTTTCTCACCCTCCTGCGCGAGCAGACGGAGCGGCTGACACAGATGACCAAGACACTGCTGGAGATGAGCAATTTGCAGCAGGTGGCGCGGAACGAGCAGCTCCAGCTCGCCCCCATGGTCGAGGAGATCTTCACGGATCTCGCGCCGCTGGCGGAGAAGCGAAGCATCACGCTGGAAACGGAGGGCGACGCTGCTCTCACCGGCAGCGACGCGCTGATCTACCGTCTGCTCTTCAACCTGACGGAGAACGCCGTCAAATACAACCGTCCCGGCGGCTCGGTGCGGGTCGAACTTGCACAAAGGCAGAAAAAGTGCATCATTCGCGTTTCCGACACCGGCTGCGGCATTCCGGAGGAGTATCAGCAGAGCATTTTTCATCCCTTCTTCCGGGTAGACAAATCCCGCAGCCGCGAGTACGGCGGCGCGGGACTGGGGCTTTCTCTGGTGTGGGAGATCGCCAATCTCCACGGCGGCTCCGTTTGGGTGGAGGAAAGCTCGGACAAGGGCACGACCATCGCGGTAGAGCTGCCGGCAGGGACAGAAAGCGATCCCTCCGGCGCGGATATCCCATAGCGGCTCTTGGCGGTTTCATGATGATCGTTTTTCAACCTCCACAACATTATCGCAGCAGCTCTCGATCAGCTCCCTGTCGTGGGTGATCACGAGAATGGCTCTGCCGTTCCGCGCTTCGCTTTTCAGCCTTTCCGCGACGAGGCGCATATTCCGCCCGTCAAGGCCGCTGGTGGGCTCATCAAGGATCAGTATCCTGCGGCCAGAAAAGATGGCGCAGGCGATGGCAAGGCGCTGCTTCTGTCCGCCGGACAGGGCGGACGGATGCGCATCCCTGTACTCGTAAAGCCCAAACTCTTTGAGCAGGATCCTTGCATTGCTTTTGCTTTCTTCCGTCAATCTGGTATTCAGCAGCAGTTCCTCCGCCACGCTCGCCGTAAAAAACTGCGTTGACGTGTCGTTGCCGCAGTAATAGATCTCCCTGCGCCGAGCTGCCGCTCTTGCTTTTTTCCCATCTATCAGGATATGTCCCCTTGTCTGCTTTGTCAGCCCGCAGAGGATCTGCGCAAGGGTGGTTTTCCCCGCGCCGTTTTGCCCTGTTATGGCGGTCACGCCGCCCTCTGGAACGGACAGCGAAATATCCTCAAAAATAACTTCTTTGCGTATTCTTTTCGAAAGCCCTGCTGTCTTCAAGACGGCAGGGCTTTCGTCCGATACGGAGGGAGCGGGAAGGCTCTTTCCCTCGTGCGGAGAGCGCAGACCCATGCCTAAGATGTCTGCTTCCGGCAGAAGGAGCAAATCCTTCGGTGCATACTCGGCCGCTATTCTGCCGTCCCGCAGATATAAAAACCGGTCTGCGATCCCCATCAGCCAGTCGATCCGATGCTCCGCGATGAGCAGGGTAAAGCCCTGCTCCTTGAGCTGCCGGAGGGTCTGCATAAGCTGCCTCGTCCCGGCGGCGTCGAGGTTAGCCGTCGGCTCGTCGCACACAAACACCTTTGGCTTCATGGCATATACGGACGCAATGGCCGCCCGCTGCTTTTCTCCGCTTGAGAGGACGTCAACTGCCCTGTCTTTCAAATGGGACAGCTTCAATGCCCCTATGGCGGCGTCCGTCCTCTCCCGTATCTCCTGAGTGGATAAGCCGTAATTCTCGCAGGGAAAGGCCACCTCTCCGGCAAGCTCGGAGGAAAAGAACTGGCTTTTGGGGTCTTGAAAAACGCTTCCCACCAAACGTCCGATCTCCCATGTGGAAAGCCTTGATATGTCCTTGCCGTCTATCCTCACGCTCCCGCTGAAAACTCCGGGATAGTAGGACGGCGCAAGCCCGTTGACAAGCCTTGTCACGGTGGTCTTGCCGCAGCCGGAAAGCCCCGTCAGCACGACGCATTCGCCGCTTTTTACCGAAAGGGAAATGCCCTGTACGCCTCTGTCCGAGTTTTCGTATTGAAAGGAAGCGTGTGTAAGCTCAATCATGCCATGCTCCTTTCCAAAACCAAATAGGAAGCCGTGACCAGCGCGCATACGGCTGCCGCGATATAATCCCGCGCCCCGGCCCTTTTCTCATAATAGCTGCCGCGCACGCCCGGACGTTCCGCGCCTCTTGCAACAGCGGAAACGGAAAGCTGATCGGCAAGCTGCAATACCCGAAGAAGAAACGGAACCAGCACATACTCCATGCTCTGCACGGGATGCGCGAGCAGCTGCCCCGCCGCGGTCAGCCCTCGGTTTTTCATGGACCTGCCTACGCCCTTTAGCTCCGTCCGCATGGTGGGGAAGAAGCGAAAGACCACAAGCAGCCCGAGAATGAACGGGGTGGGCATACGGAGGCGGGATAAAAACGCGGAGAGCATTCCCGGCGGCGTGGTGATCAGATCCCATGACACCAGAAAGATCGGTGACAGATTCCAGAACATCAGAACATAAAACTCCGAAAAGACCGGCATGCGCAGTCCGTGGAAGCGGATACCGTACAGCAGCAGCGCCAGCAGCAGATAAAAGCAGCCATAGGACGCGGCAAGGCGGAAGTTCCGCTGTAAGACGAGATAAAGAAGCGCGCCGCCGGTCAGGATGCAGGTGAGCAGCACATTCCTGCCGATCGTCACTCCGGCAAAGACGCACAGCAGCGCCCACAGCTTGACCGGCACCGCAAAGGATGCGTCCGCTCTCATAGAACGCCGGCCTTCTGAAAATGCCTGCGGATCAGCCGACTGCCCACCATGCAGCCTAAAAAGCCCATCAGCGTCGTGAACAGCAGAATAAAGGCCAGCCAGCCGGGAGAGGTGTAGTAACGCACATAGGAATCGATGTAGCGCTGCTCCATACCGCTTGCCAGCGCAAAATCGTAGTAGGTGTCCCAGAAGAACCAGATGGGGAGCAGATTGACCCCGTTATACAGCAGGCTTGCCGCCGTCCAGGCGGCAGTCATGCGCTTGGGATCGCCGCAGGCTCCGCGCTTCCACAAAATTGCCTCGCAGATGACGCCCGTAACGATAAAGTAGGGGAGCAAAAACCAGTTGCCCATCAGCAGGAAAATCACGCCAAGCAGCGTCATATAGATCAGCGTCACAAAACGCTTTCCGATCCGGCTGACCATGAGCATATAGACCGGCGCGCAGAGGAACATGGTGATCCCCACCGACAGCACCATGCTGACAAAGTCGTTGGCCATGCAGACCATATTGACGACGAGCTGGATCACAATCAGCACCGCCGAAAGCAGCACCGTGGTGATCACATCCCTGACAGACCATTTATTTGTTTCTTTCATAAACTCCTCCTTGTTTTCGACACTTCGTTTTCCAATATTGTACTTGGAATTCTGTTTATCTCACAGCGTTCTACGCCGTCCACTCCATGCTCTCGCTCTGGAGCTGCGCCATGTGGCGGAACAGGCCGTTCTTTTTCAGCAGCTCGGCCGGAGAACCCATCTCAACCACGCGGCCGCCGGAGAGCAGGACGATCTGATCGGCGTTCATGACGGTACGCATGCGGTGCGCGATGATGAGCACCGTCTTATCCCTGATCAATCCGGACAGCGCCGCCTGCACCGCCGTTTCATTTTCCACGTCCAGCGAGGCCGTGGCCTCGTCCAGCAAAATCACCGGCGCGTCCTTCAAGATGGCGCGGGCAATGGAGATGCGCTGCCGCTCGCCGCCGGAGAGTCGGGAGCCGTTTTCCCCGATCAGGGTTTGGTAGCCGTCAGGCAGCCTGGATACAAAGGCGTCGCACTGCGCCGCCTTCGCCGCCGCCAGCACCTCCGTATCGGTGGCGTCCCGCTTGCCGAGGCGGATGTTTTCCATCACGGTATCGGCAAACAGCACCACATCCTGAAATACGATGGCGTAGTTTTCCAGCAGCACCTCGCCGTCCACCGTGGACACGTCCACGCCGCCCAGCCGCACCGTTCCCTCCGCCGGGTCCCAGAAGCGGGCCGCCAGCTTGGCTGCCGTGGATTTGCCGCCGCCGGAGGAGCCCACCAGCGCCGTCACCTGCCCCTGCTTCGCCGTAAAGGAGACGTCTCTTAGCACATTCTCTTTTTCCCGGTAGGCAAAGGTCACGTGCTCAAAGCGGATGTCGTAGCCATCGGGATCATATTCGGTCAGTCCGGTCATGCGCTTTTCGCTCTCGATCTCCTGCATACGCTCGATGCGCACCTCGCAGGCGAAAACCGCGGCCATGTTGGCAAACATGGAGCCGATGGGGTCATATACCCGGGTGGCGGCGATAAGGAACATCAGAAACGGGATCAGCGACAAGTCGCCGCGGCTCATCAGCGTTACCCCCGTGAGGACGGTGGTGGCGATGCCCAGCTTTAGGAAGGATTGCGCCGCCGTGACCACGGAGCCTGTGAACAGCTCGCCCCGGATGGTGTCCTGCTCCGCCTCATCCAGCCTGCGGTTCAGGTCAGCGATATACCGCGCCTTTTGGTTGCACGCCTTGATCTCCGGCGCGCACTCCAGCACCTCCTGCATGGCGTCGGTGGCCGCGCGGCGGGTGACAAGCCCCTTCGTTATATGCCGCTTTTCCATGCGCCGGGAGAGATAGACCATCAGCAGCGACGCAGGCACCACCCACAAAAGAGCCAACGCCATCCGCCAGTCGTAAAGCAGCATGCCTGCGGAAATCAGCGCCGTGGAGATGAGCGCGCCGTGCATGGCGGGGTAAAAGTGGGAGAAGGCCTTTTCCAGCGTCTCCGTATCCCCCATGATGGTGGTGGTCAGGTCGGTCAGGTCACGGTTTCCGAAGAAGGACAGCGGGAGCTGGCGCAGCACCTCCGCCAGCCGGATGCGTCGGTTGGCACTCTCCCGGTAGGTGGCTTCGTATAGGGCCTTGTACTGGATCAGGAAGGTCACAAAGAGCGCGGCGAGGGCAAGAACGCCCGCGGCCAGAAAGCGCGTAAGCCCCGCCCTTGGGTCGGTGCCGTTTGTCAGTGCCTCTACGATGCCGGAGAGTGCCGTGGCCAGCACGCCCACCGGCAGCATTTTGCTGATGTTGACCAGTACGGACCAGAACACGGCGGACACATAGTCCCTTGCGCCCTTCTCCGTCATGGCGTATTTTTTGCGGATGCGTTCGATCATGCTGCACCTCCCACCTTCCACTGCGCGGCCTTTTGGTATTCCTCCCACATGGCGGCGTATACGCCGCCCTTTTCAAGAAGCTCGTTGTGCTTTCCCGCCTCGGCGATCTCGCCGCCCCGGACGACAAGGATGCGATCCATGTTCCGCACCGTGGACAGGCGGTGGGCGATCATCAACACGGTCTTGCCCTTCATCAGCGCCTCGAAGGCCTTTTGTATCTTCGCCTCGTTCTCGGGGTCTGCAAAGGAGCTGGCCTCATCCAGCACCACGATAGGCGCGTCCTTTAAGATCGCCCTCGCCAGCGCGATGCGCTGCATCTCACCGCCGGAGAGGTACACGCCCTTGGCGCCAATCACGGCGTCCAGCCCGCCCGGCGTCTTTTCCAGAATATCGCTGCACTGGGCAAGCTGCGCCGCGTGTAATATCTCCGCCTCGGTGGCGTCCGGCCGAGCGGCACGGATGTTGTCGCGGATGCTCTTCTTGAAAAGCCTCACCTCCTGAAAGACAAAGGAGATCTGCTCCATCAGCTCCGCGGTGGGGATGCTTCGCACATCCCGTCCGCCCAGGAGCACCGCCCCTGCCTGCACATCGAAAAAGCGCGGAATCAGCCGGGCGATGGTGGTCTTGCCGCCGCCGGAGGGGCCCACCAACGCCCACGCCTCCCCCTGCGGCAGGCGGAAGCTCACATTCGTCAGCGCCGGTCTGTCCGCGCCGTCATAGGAAAAGGTGACGTTTTCAAAGGAAATGCTGCTGTCCGCGGGCTTGCTTCCGCTGTCCGCCGCAGGCTCGGGAAGGGGGGACTCCTTCAATATCGCCTCCAGCTTGTTCACTGCCTCGGCGGCCTCCATCTGTGCGTTGACCGCGTACATCAGCCGCTCCATCATAAAGGCAAGCTGGGGCGCGAAGAAAATGTAAAACACCAGATCGGCCAGCACCGCCCAGCCGTTTGCCGCACCGCCGATGAGAAGCATCCCTAATGGCATAAGGAGCAGGAACATGGCGTTCAGCACCACCGTAAGCAGGGTGTAGGGCATACGGCACATCATGGCGTAGCCGCTGGCAAGGTCGCGGTAGCTGAGGATGGCGGCATGAAAGCTCTTGAAGGAGTAAACCGTCTGCTGGAATACCTTCACCACCGGGATACCCCGGACATACTCTGTGGCCTCGGCGGAAATGCGCTCTCCTGCCCGCTGGTATGCCTCAAAGAACTTCATGCCCGTCCCGGTCATCATGCTCATCAGGCAGACAAGCCCGATGAGCATGGGGATCAAGCAGGCAAGCCCCATACGCCAGTCAAAGACGAAGAGCAGCCCCACCGCCAGTACCGGCGTTACGATCCCGCCCACCGCGTCGGGGATGGTATGGGCAAGGAGCGTTTCTGTCAGCGCCGCGTTGTCGTCGATCTGCTTGCGCAGCCGCCCCGTGAGGTTGGCGTTAAAGTACCCCAGCGGCAGGTCAATGAGATGGGCGACCGCCGCCTTTCGCATATTCGTCGCCACCCGGAAGGCCGCAAGGTGGGTACACATGAGCCCGGCGAAATACACAGCCGCGCTCAGAAGCGCCGCCGCCAGCGCGTACCAGCCGTAGCGGGCAAGCCCTGCCGGAACGCCGCCTCCCGGCGTTAAAATGCCTCTGGCCGCGTACCAGACAAAGACGAACGGGAAAATGCCGACCGCCGCCGAAACGCCGGACAGCCCGCAGCCCAAGACGGACAGCCACTTATGCCCTCCGGCATATGCCAGCAGCCTGCCCAGCACCGGCGGCTGCTTTGTTTTTTTCTGTTTGCTCATATTCCGTGTTCCTTTCTTAAAATATATAGGTTTGTTGGAGGATGCGCCGCACTGGTTAGAGGCAACTAACCGTTGGTTATTTTTTTAAGGCTCATTCGAGCCTTAAAAGTCCGCTCCAGCCGGAGTGGAAAAAGATAGCCAGTTCATCGACATATTTCATGGCTTCCTCTCTCGGCATGTCGTGGACGATGGTTTCACACACCGCCGTAAAGTAGGCTCTTGTGATCATGTGATGAAGCTGACGGGTCATGCTCCCGGAGAGCATACCGTTTTTTCTGAGGAGGGCGTAGTATTCTTCGGATCGATCGACCTCCAGCTCCACCAGCTCCTCGATAAAATCCGCGTAGCCCGTTCCCTCCGCACGGCAAAGAATCAGCTTGAATTCGTCAAAATGGTCGTACATGAACGCGACAAACTCGTGCAGGTGCTGGGTGGAGAGTGCCAGACTGTCTTTTGCTTTTCCCTCCGGGACAAGGTCAAAATAATCGTCCTGTGCTGCCTTGAAGCGGGTGAGCAGCTCGCTTGCTGCCTCGCCCACAAGGTCTTCAAACAGAGCGGTCTTATCCGGGTAATAGCCGTAGAAGGCGCCTTTCGTGAAGCCCGCCTCCGCGACAATTTGGTTCAGAGATGCGTCCTTGAAGCCCTTTTCCAGAAATTCTTTTTTCCCAACTTCGAGGATCTTCCTTTGAGTTTCTGTACGTTCCATTTGCTCTCCTCTTATAACATACCGGTAGCATATACCACTGGTATATTATAGCCGCACTGAAGGAATCTGTCAAGGGGGTTCGCGTGTGTTCCATTCAGCTCATTCCACGTATCGCCCGATCATAGAACGGCGCATGGATACCCCAAATCTTCTTTTTCATACACTTCCGATCACCGCTTTAGCGACCAGTGACCCCCTCCATCAATTCCCTTGGGGAAATGTTTCTGATCTGCTCCGGCGGGATGCGCGCCGGATATCTGCCCTTTTCCAGAATATCGGTCAGGTACTGATTATCCAGGATCATATCGTCCCGAATGAGCTGCCAATTCGCTTTTTTCCTGTAAAGAATCTTGAAAATCAGAAAATTCACCACCGGCCCTATGACCGGCGCCTGCACGCCAAAGCTCTCTGTATGGCGAAAGCGGCAACCCGTATCGGTCCGCTCTCCCTCAAATGAGATGACGGCAGTTTTTTATCGCTCTCGAAGGCAAAGGAAAAATGATCCCTGTCCCTTTCCGCCCGAATGATCGTGCCGGTGACGTCATAATCCATGCCCATGACGATTTCATGAAAGCGCACTTTATCTCCGGCTTGAATGCCGCCGCTGAGCAGTTCGCATTCCAAATGCAGCGGACTCCACTTGACGAACTCCTCCTCAAAATGGTCCACCCACCACTCCAGCTTTTCAAAAGGGGCGGCGATCTCTGTTGTTTCGGTCAATGTTACCATATGCTTTTCTCCTTCATCCGCGTCTTTTCCCTGTTTGTGTCCATATATGTCCCGTGCCGGCACGCCGTAAAGCCTATGCTGCACAGGGAGCCCGTAATCATCCACGCCACAAAGCGATAGATGTCGCGCCAATCCCCGCCCGGCAAGCGCCGAAGCCGTTTATCGGGGCTTCCCCTCCTTTTCTTTGTTCAACCTTCAGGTTTCTGCCGTCTCGCTTTTAGTTAGTGCATTCTAACTAATTGGCATAAGAAACGGCAGACTATTTTATGAGTAGTCTGCCTTGAATACGCCTTGGTCAGACACCGGCCTTGGCTATCCCAGCGCCACATCCAGCGTCATCATCACGCTGAAGCCCACGGCAAAGAAAATCGTGCCGATGTTGGAGTGCTTTCCCTGTGACATCTCTGGAATCAGCTCCTCCACCACGACG
>ENA-OWPF01001902-OWPF01001902.1-human-gut-metagenome-genome-assembly--contig:-NODE-1902-length-16585-cov-10.535451_pt1 | contig 16585 bp, 7 predicted proteins | sample MGYA00248261_ERZ651840 | MGnify/ENA primary metagenome ERZ651840 (study PRJEB26924, sample SAMEA4378268) | human gut metagenome | biome: human gut; feature: human-associated habitat; material: faeces... | reverse complement strand
GATGCCTGTTCAAGCCGTTCTCCATATCGGAACTGATGGAGGTTTCCGACAAGTGTGCCATTAAAGCGATACAGGACAGTAAACCGGATTTTTCAGCCTTGTTGTCCTACGGTAATGAAACTGTCATGTTGGAAAAGCTGATAACGGAAACCGAGAAGGAAATGCTGGCGGTTCGGGATGCGGCAACGCGAAACGACCTGCAAGAACTTGATGCCTTGACACACCACTTGCGCAGTTCGTGGGAGATACTCCGTGCCGACCAGCCGTTGAAGGTTCTCTATGGTGTGATTCACAATGTAGCAACGCCCGATGATAATACCATTCAACAAGCGGTTAATTCTGTGCTTGATAAGGGGGCGGAGATTATACATTTGGCGAAAGAGGAAAGGAGAAAACACAAAGATGGATAAGACAAAAATAATTGTGGTGGAAGACAATGTAGTGTATTGCGAGTATGTCTGCAATCTGCTGGCACGGGAGGGATACAGTACCGTGAAGGCTTACCACCTCTCAACAGCGAAGAAACAACTACAACAGGCGACAGATGATGATATAATTGTTTCGGACTTACGTTTGCCCGATGGCAACGGAATAGACCTGCTGCGCTGGATGCGCAAGGAGGGCAAGATGCAGCCGTTCATTATCATGACCGACTATGCCGAAGTGCATACGGCAGTTGAAAGTATGAAACTCGGTTCGATAGACTATATTCCAAAGAAACTGATAGAGGACAAGCTTGTCCCCCTTATCCGCTCCATACAGAAAGAGCGGCAGTCGGGACACAGCCGAATGCCCGTGTTCGTCCGTGAAGGTTCCGCCTTCCAGAAAATCATGCACAGGATAAAGTTGGTAGCCGCCACCGACATGAGCGTGATGATATTCGGAGAAAACGGCACGGGCAAGGAGCATATCGCCCACCACCTGCACAACAAGAGCAAACGGGCGGGCAAGCCCTTTGTGGCGGTGGACTGCGGTTCACTCACCAAAGAGCTTGCGCCATCGGCATTCTTCGGACACGTCAAGGGTGCATTCACTGGTGCGGACTGCACCAAGAAAGGCTATTTCCATGAAGCTGAAGGAGGTACGTTATTTTTAGACGAGGTGGGCAACCTCGCAATGGAAACGCAACAGATGCTACTCCGTGCCATACAGGAGAGGCGGTATCGTCCCATCGGTGACACGGCAGATTATAATTTCAACATCCGCATCATTGCTGCCACCAACGAGGATATGGAGGCGGCTGTGAGCGAGAAGCGTTTCCGTCAGGATTTGCTGTACCGCCTACATGACTTCGAGATAATAGTCCCGCCGTTGCGCGACTGTCAGGAGGATATCATGCCTCTGGCGGAGTTCTTCCGCGAGGTAGCCAACAAGGAGCTGGAATGTAACGTGAGCGGTTTCAGTACCGAAGCCCGGAAAGCGTTGCTGACCCACGCATGGCCGGGCAACGTGCGCGAGCTTCGGCAGAAAATCATGGGTGCCGTGTTGCAGGCTCAAGAAGGTGTGGTCACGAAAGAATATCTGGAACTTACCGTGACGAAACCGACTTCTCCTGTCAGCTTCGCCTTGCACAATGACACGGAGGAAAAAGAGCGGATATTGCGTGCTTTGAAACAGGCAAACGGTAACCGGAGTGTCGCAGCTGAACTGCTTGGGATAGGACGGACAACACTATACAGCAAACTTGAAGAATATGGATTGAAATATAAATTTCGACAACCATAGCCCGTAATTTGCTGAATTTGGATGAATTTGATAATCGAAATTTGGTTAATCCAAGAAATAGTGTTATTTTCGCATTGAGCTATTTGAAATGATTGAGAATCATGCAAAATGATGAAGATAGGTGGTTTCTAAACCATTACCTATACCTCTATTATTGGTTTGCAATTTATTGATAATCAGACATACATTAGTTAGTGCAACAAATGTGAAGCAAGAGATTCAATTGAATGAGGAAACAGTATCGGCAGGTTCTCCTTATAAAAATTATAATCCTGAGGCTAAAGGAGCGTTGGCGACCATCCGTCAGTTAATTTTTGCTGGTAGATATCCTGAAGCTCAAGCGTTGGCAGGTGAAAAAATCCTCTCCAAGAACGGTTTCGGGATGCCATATCAGACAGTGGGCAGCTTGCGTCTGGACTTTCCTAGTCATGAAAATTATACAAACTTCCGTCGTGAATTGGATTTGGAAAAAGCTGTAGCCACGACTGCTTATACTGTAAATGGAATAGATTATAAGCGTGAGGTCTTTACCTCTTTTGTCGACCAGCTGGTCATTGTCCGCCTTACTGCTTCTCAACCGGGAAAACTTACTTTTTCCGCTTCCCTGACTTGTCCTCAGAAGGTGGATGTTACCGTTTCTGGAAAGAATGCCTTGATTTTGGAAGGCACAACTAAAGGAGACGATTTCACAAAAGGTTCTATTTGTTTCCGTGCAGATTTGAAGTTAGATTTACAGGGTGGAAAGAGTGTGGCAGGAGATACATTATTATCCGTGACTAATGCTAATAGTGCTACTATTTATATCGCCATGGCCACTAATTTTGTGAATTATAAGGATATATCCGGAAATCCATCCGGGCGTAATAAGGTATCCATGAAGAATGCCGGAAAGAATTATGCCCGAGCTTTACAGGCTCATATCAGTGCATATCAAAAATACTATAACCGTGTATCTCTGAATTTGGGACGCACTTCGCAGGCTGATAAACCTACTGATGTCCGGATAAAAGAATTCGCTATTTCCGATGATCCCCATCTGGTTGCTCTTTATTTTCAGTTCGGTCGTTATTTGCTTATTTCCAGTTCTCAGCCGGGAGGACAACCTGCTAATTTACAAGGTATTTGGAATCAGAAACTAAATCCTGCTTGGAAATGCCGTTATACCACCAATATCAATGCGGAAATGAATTATTGGCCTGCCGAAGTTACCAATTTGCGTGAGATGCATGAGCCTTTCCTACAAATGGTGAAAGAATTGTATGAGAACGGTCAGGAGGCTGCCCGGGAGATGTATGGTTGCCGGGGATGGGTATTGCATCACAATACGGATTTGTGGCGTATGAATGGTGCTGTAGATAGGGCTTATTGTGGACCGTGGCCTACCTGTAATGCGTGGTTATGTCAACATTTGTGGGACCGTTACCTCTATTCGGGTGATAAGGAATACCTGGCTTCCGTGTATCCTATTCTGAAGAGTGCTTCAGAATTTTTTGTTGATTTTTTAGTAAGAGATCCCAATACCGGTTATCTGGTAGTCACTCCTAGTAACTCTCCAGAGAATTCGCCTAGTATTTGGAAAGGGAAAGCCAATCTGTTTGCAGGTATCACGATGGACAATCAGTTGGTATCCGATTTATTTTCAAATACTCGTTCAGCAGCACAGATTTTGAATCTGGACAAGCAATTCTGTGATACCATTCTGTCATTAAAAAGGCAACTTCCTCCCATGCAAGTAGGGCAATACGGACAGTTGCAAGAGTGGTTCGAAGACTGGGATAACCCTAATGACCATCATCGTCATATCTCTCATTTATGGGGACTTTTCCCCGGTTATCAAATTTCTCCTTATTCATCACCTATACTTTTTGAAGCTGCCCGTAATACATTGATACAGCGTGGTGATCCTTCTACTGGTTGGTCTATGGGATGGAAAGTCTGTTTTTGGGCAAGATGTTTGGATGGGAATCATGCATTTAAGTTGATTGCCAATCAGTTGAATTTTGTTTCTCCTGAAGTACAGAAAGGTCAGGGAGGAGGTACTTATCCAAATTTATTCGATGCTCATCCGCCTTTCCAGATTGATGGAAATTTTGGTTGTGCAGCCGGAATTGCTGAAATGTTGATGCAGAGCCATGATGGGGCTGTTCATTTACTTCCTGCTTTACCTGATACCTGGAAAAATGGAGAGATTAGGGGGCTTCGTGCACGTGGTGGTTTCGAAATCGTTTCTCTGAAATGGAAAGACGGCAAGGTAGAGTCGGCAATTATCAAATCTACTATCGGTGGTAATCTTCGCTTACGTGTGCACAATACTTTGGCGATGGATGGTATGACATTGGTTAAAGCGGAAGGAGATAATCCTAATCCCTTGTTTGAAAAGCAAGAAATCAGTCGTCCGCTGGTTAGTGAGAAAGCTCCATTGAAAGGAGTGGAATTGAAAGATTCTTATTTATATGATGTAGCTACTGAAGCAGGACAGACTTATACTTTTATTTCAAGTTGTCTTTGATTTTACAAGAATATTTTCTGATATAAATTCAAATATGAAAAAAATATCAATTTACTGTTTTATACTAATATCTTTAGGATTTATCGGTTGTACTTCTAAAACCCATGAAAAAACAATTGAGGATTTCGACATTCGGGAAATGAGCCTGCAAGTAGATACGCTTTATAGTAGGATGACACAAGCCGAAAGAGTTGCACAATTGTATGGTATTCGTCCGAAAGAAATAATGGAGGATGGAAAACTGTCATTAGAAAAGTGTAAAGAGAAGATATCTGACGGTATAGGGCATATTTGTCAATATGCTTGCGCTTTAGATATGGAACCAAATGAACTGCGTGATTTTGTGCGTGATCTTCAAAATTATCTGATACATGAGACTCCCTCAGGTATACCAGCCATATTTCACGAAGAGGCCATTACCGGACTGGCTGCCAAAGGAGCGACCGTTTATCCCCAACAATTGGGTATAGCCTGCACATGGAATCCGGAACTGGCTACAGTAAAAACGGAACAAACGGCGGAAGTCATGCGCTCTGTTGGCGCTACTCTTGCTTTGTCACCCATGGTCGATCTCATACGTACCGCTCATTGGCCACGTATAGAAGAATCCTATGGTGAAGATGGGTATCTTAGTGCAGCTATGGGAGTCGCTTTTGTGGAAGGTCTGCAGAAGAAAGGATTGAAAAATGGAGTTGCTGCGTGCACCAAGCATTTTTTGGGATATGGTGGAGGCTCTTCTTTGAGTTGGAAAGAAATTTATGAGGAAGTGCTTTTGCCACACGAAGCTATGATACGACAGGCGGGATGTAAGGTCTTGATGACATCCTATGGCCGGTTCCGTAGTGAACAAGCCGTATCCAGCGATACTCTTCTGAATAAAATATTACGTGGATATCTTGGATTTGACGGAGTAGTGGTCAGTGACTATGGGGCAGTAGGATATGCTAGTCAAAAAGGAAATCCTGATATCTTGAAACAACGGGCTGTTGAGGCTCTAACCGCAGGTAATGACATTGAATTACCATCAAATAACTGTTATAAATATCTGCCCGAATTAATAGGAGACAGTTTGGTTAATGAGAAATATTTTGAGATTGCGGTAAAACGTGCATTAATGTTGAAAGCACGTCTGGGCTTATTATCTACAGACCGGAAGCTTTATGCAACAGGAAATTTGGATTTGGATTGCCCCGAATATCGTAAAACTTCTTATGACTTGGCATGTCAATCCATTGTCTTGTTAAAAAATAACAATGTATTGCCCCTCTCTGGCAAATATAGGAAAATAGCTTTGGTAGGGCCGAACGCAAATACATATTGGTGTATGTTAGGAGATTATACATATCAGTCTATGCAGGCATTCTGGTGGGGAGGAAAAATAGACCCTGACAGTCCTAAAATTGTTTCTGTATATGATGCTTTTAAGCACAAGGCGAATGGTAGATTCACTGTGGACTATGAACGCGGATGTGATTGGAGTGCAAAAAATGAGACTTCCATTATCCGTGAAGGAGATCCTAGAACTGAACGCTTGAATATGATGTTAATGGAATCATCCGATTCTACTAACTGGCAGGCTGCCATAAATGTAGCTTCGGAAAGTGATGTGATTATTGCTGCATTAGGAGAGAATCCTACCTTATGCGGAGAGGCTCGGCAACGTAAAGGTATCTGTTTGCCGGGAGATCAGGAACAGTTTTTAAAAGAACTGATTGCTACAGGTAAACCGGTTGTTCTGGTTATGTTTGGTGGACGTCCACAAGTGATTGACGAAGTAGAAGCAGGTTGTTCAGCTATTCTGCAAGCGTGGTATCCGGGCGAAGAAGGAGGAAATGCTGTTGTTGATATTTTGTTAGGCAATGTCAATCCGTCCGGAAAATTATGCGTTAGCTATCCTAAGACTGAAGATAAAGAACTTTATTGTTATAACAATGGTGAATTCCAAGAAAGAATAGCTTATCCGTTTGGTTTTGGGCTTTCATATACTTCCTTTGAATATAGTGATATAAAAGTTCCGTCTACTGCACAAACAACTGATGATTTGATTGAGGTTAGCTGTAAGGTGAAAAATACAGGAAAATGTGCAGGTACTGAAGTTGTGCAACTTTATCTGTCTCCTACTTCCTCGGAATTTCTCAAACCTATACAGCTAAAAGGGTTTGCCCGTGTGAATTTGAACCCCGGCGAATCGAAAATAATAAGTTTTAAGGTTTCTCTTCAGCAAATGGCTTATTATGCAAATAATGGATGGACTATAGCCGGTGGTCAATATACATTTAAAATAGGTGCGTCATCTTCTGATATCCGTTTGGAATCATCATGTCAGCTAACTGGAGAAAATGTGCGGATGGAGCGTAGAAATACTCTTTTTTCTATAAGTGAAATAGAATAGGAAAAATAAGAAAGCTTCAAAAAGCTATATTGCATTACCCTTTTTACTTTGGTCTTTTGAATGTAATGAAGAATCTGTTAACGCAAAATAGTGTGTGTATTCGGATTCTTCATTATGTTTAGAATGGCAAAAAGACAGAATGCCGGGATTTTCAGATTCCCTCCTGTTAGCCTAAATCGATTTATATTCGGATAACTCTGTTTTTGTTATTCTCAAACCGGATTTTATAAATCTTAGACTGAATAATGCAATATCCGGTTTTTGTTTTTATTCATCTTTGCAGTGCTAAAAACTTTAAATGATACTATAAATGAAAACAATGAAGAACATGAAACAAAGTAGGTTTATTTTGTTTGTGCTTTCATTCCTGGTGATGAGTGTCGGGAATGTTTATGCACAAAATGTTACCGTAACAGGTACAGTTCTAGACAGTACCGGTGAGCCTGTCATCGGTGCTAATGTGAAAGTGGCGGGGAAGTCATCTATAGGAACCATTACCGATTTCGAGGGGAATTTCTCCTTGTCGGTCCCTGCGGACACGAAAAAATTGGAAATCAGTTATATCGGTATGCTTTCACAAGAGGCTGTCATTAAGCCGGGAACTCCGGTAAAGGTAATTTTGAAAGAAGATACGGAAGAATTGGATGAAGTGGTAGTCATTGGTTATGGTACTGTAAAGAAACGGGACTTGACCGGTTCTATGACCTCCATCAAGCAAGCGGACATTATTGCTGTTCCTACGACGAATGCTTTGGAAAGCCTGCAAGGGAAAGTGGCTGGACTGGATATGACTAAATCAAGTGGTCAGACAGGTTCGGGCTTGTCCTTTTCCATTCGCGGTAATCGGTCATTGAACGCTTCGAATGCTCCGCTGATTATTGTAGACGGAGTGCCCTATGGGACAGATATTGATATCAATCCCAATGTCATAGAATCCATGGAAATTCTGAAGGATGCTTCCTCCACCGCTATTTATGGTTCTCGCGGTGCTAACGGAGTTATCTTGATCACTACAAAGAAAGGGGCTGTAGGCAAGACCAAGGTTTCATATAACGGTTATTATTCCATCAATTCCGTAGCTGCTTATCCCGATAGAATGAATTTGTCCGAATGGGCCGACTTCAAGAGAGAGGCTTATCGTACGGACGGCCAGTGGGGAGGTCCTGAAGATGATGCCAAAATTTTTGGTTCTGCTTATGATGCGGTAAAATCCAATCAAAATGTAGACTGGGTGGATATGCTGATGCAAACGGGTAGCCAGATGTCCCATTCTGTCAATATTTCAAATGGTACGGAGAAAACAACATTCAATCTGGCTTTTGAATATATGTCCGAAGACGGTTTGGTGAAGATGGATGATATGGACCGTTATAATGCAACCTTATCCTTATCGCATAAGCTCACTGATAACTTGAAATTGAATGCCAATGTGGTATATACCTATTTGGATCAGAATATCCGACGTGATCCTTTCAACCGTTCTATTTATTACGCTCCCTATGGAGATGTATATAATGAAGATGGTTCTATCAATGTGCTTCCTTTTAATGATGGGCAGACCATTAGCCCCATAGCCGAAGAAGTTTCCGGAGCCTATAAAAATAACCGGCTGACCAGCCATTTGGTGGGGAATGTAGGGGCTACCTGGAACATTATCAAGGACTTGACACTGACTTCTACTTTTGGCTTTGACAAGAAAGATATCCGTACAGGACATTTTGCTGATACATATACGTTAGACGGAGCGGGAAATTATTCGTTGGCGGATGCTACCAATCATAGTGACGTCAATTGGTCGTGGGAAAATACATTGGCTTATTCGTTCACATTAGGAAAACATAATCTGAGTCTGATGGCTGGTAACGCATTATATAAAAATGTGGCCGAGGAATATAAGGGTGCGGGGCATAACCTTATTTCATCCACTATGTTGTTTTATAATTTGGGTGGTTTGCAGGATAGTCAGCAGATATCCAGCAGTTATGTACAAACCACTATGGCATCTTTCTTTGGGCGTATCAACTACAAATTCAATGAGAAATACCTGATGACTGTGACTTTGCGTCAGGATGGTTCATCTGTATTGGCAAAAGATCATCAGTGGGGGGTCTTCCCATCTGTGGCTTTGGCTTGGCGTATGAATGAAGAGAATTTTTTGAAGAACGTAGAACAACTTTCCAATTTGAAACTTCGGCTGAGTTATGGTATTTCGGGAAACAGTGCTGTTTCTGCCTATCAGACTCAGGGAGGATTGGGAAAGACCATGTATGCTTATCTCATAAATAATACGGAAAACGGAGCCTATGGCTACTATCCAGCTTTGACACCGAATTATAATCTGGGCTGGGAAAAAACAGCAACGGCTAATATCGGTATTGACTTCGGTTTCTTCAATAACCGTATCAGTGGTTCATTGGATATTTATCAACAAAAGACATCAGATTTGTTGATGCAGAAGAAAGTACCTAGTTCTACCGGATATTCTTTGGCATGGGATAATGTAGGAAAAACTGAGAATAAAGGTGTGGAATTAGTTATTAATACCCAAAATTTCAATCAAAAGGATTTCTCTTGGAATACCGATTATACATTTACTTTGAACAGAGAGAAAATTACTGAGCTGGCAGATGGAACTGACCGTGATATCAGTAACGGTTGGTTTGTAGGGCATTCCATCAAGACACATTATGGATTGGAGAAAATCGGTATTTGGCAGCTTGACGAGGCCGCGGAAGCAGCTAAGTATGGTGAGAAGCCGGGACGTATAAAAATAAAGGACCAGAATAAGGATGGTTCAATAGACAATGATAATGACCGTATCATCTTGGGCTCGGAAACTCCCGATTTCGTAATGGGGTTGAACAATACATTCAAATACAAGAACTTTGATTTGCGCGTTTTCATGTATTGGAGACAAGGGCAAATGTTACATTCGGAAGCCAACGGTTACGGCTCATACCGTATTCAGGGAGATCCGGGTATTAAAGTAAACTATTGGACTCCGGAGAATCCTACTAACGAATTTCCCCGTCCGGAAAAAAGTTATTCGGATTCTTCCAAATTAGATGCATTGGGATACGTGGATGGTTCGTATTTGAAGATTAAAGAAATCACTTTGGGATATCAGTTGCCTAAATCATGGATCGGGAAGATTCATGCTTCTAATATCCGTATCTATTGTTCATTAAAGAATTTCTTTACTTTCAGTCATTTAGACAATTATGATCCCGAACGAGGAGGCTCCTTGAGCTATCCGATGACAAAACAAGCAGTATTTGGTATTAATGTTGATTTCTAAACAAGCGAACAGGTATGAATAAATTATATAAATGGTGTTTGCTCAGCTGTATGGCGGCAACCTTGAGCTCATGTAATGATTTCCTGACAGAGGAAAATCCCAGCGGATTGACCGCTGATACTTTTTATAAAACCGAATCGGGTGCGGAAGCTCTGATTAACTCATGTTACACACCGTTGCGTTTTTGGTATGGACAGGAATATGCCACATCAATGACAGAGTTGGGAACGGATATATTTACCCGGGGAAATGGTTGTGCCGAAGCTGAGCTTTCCGATTATAACTCGTCATTACAAGGTTCCAGCAATGCGATAACTAAAGAGTGGGAACGTTTGTATTCGGCATTGAATACTTGTAACACTGCCTTGAACCGTTTGCCTAGCTCTGAACTTTCAGCTTCGGTTAAAGATATCCGTATGGGGGAAGCCTATTTCTTGCGGGCTCTTTATCTATGGCATATTGTAGAGACATGGGGAGGTGTTTATTTAACGACAGAAGAATGTACCGAGCCGTCAGGTTACGTTTACCGTTCGTCCGAAGAGGATTTTTATACTCAGATTATAGCCGATTTAAAAGAGGCGGTGGCTAAATTACCGGTTTCCACTTCCGATTACGGGCGTGCTACCAAAGGTGCGGCAGAAGCGTTTCTGGCACGCGTTTATCTGTATAATAAAAATTATGAGGAAGCGTTGAAATATGCTCGTAATGTCATTAACAATTATGGTTATAGCTTGGCAGAAGATTATTCGGACCTTTGTGATATTTATAAATGTAATGATGTAAAAGAGAATGTGTTTGTTTGTATGTACACAAAGAGTGAGATATTCGGAACTTCCATTGAAGAAGGTCCTGACGGGAACCCCATCATTTGGAGGACACCGGGTAATAACCCTTCACATCTGTTGTGGGTGATGTGTTATGATCAGGTACTCGATAAAGACGGTAAGAAACCTGTTACGCGCTCCATAGAATATGGTCGCAGTTTCAACAGATATATGCCTACGCTGTATTATCTGAACCTGTTCGATGAAAAGATGGATGCCCGTTATGATGATGTGTTCCAGCAGGCATGGATTTGTAACAATACGAACAGTACTTATATCTCACCGGGAGATACGGCTATTTTCTTTACTAAATATAGTGTGTCCGATGCAGAGGAAGCTAAACACGATTATATCACCATAGACAAGGATTTTGTTTACAATGCCGATGGCTCTGTCAAGAATAGGGTTCAGAATGTGACTTTCAAAAAATTTCTTGATCCGTCTCGTGAGTCAGTGAATTATACGGGAAGTGTGAGACATGGTGTGGTCATTCGTCTTGCTGAGTTGTATCTGATAGCTGCCGAGGCTGAATTATTCTTGAACGATAATGCCTCTGGAACATCTTATATCAATGAGGTAAGGAGAAGAGCAGCTATTCCCGGCAAGGAAGCCGCCATGGAGATAAAGCCGGAACAGTTGACATTGGATTTTATTTTGGATGAACGGGCCCGTGAGTTGGGAGGAGAGCAGCAACGTTGGTTCGATTTGAAGCGTACCGGTAAGCTGCTGGAAAGAGTAAAAGCATACAATCCGGATGCGAAAGTGAATATAAAAGAGCATCATTTGCTACGTCCTATTCCTCAGACTCAACTGGATGCCATTATCAATAAAGAAGAGTTCGGGCAAAATGCCGGTTACAATTAAGTGTGCCTGTCAGGCTGAAGTTTGATTTCCGGTGAAGGTGTATCTTGATGATTGGCAGAGAAGTTATTTAGCTTGCAAAAGTTGGTAAATAACATAAGTTCGTTTTTTAAAAAGGTCTTGTTCTTTTTTTAAAATGAACTTATGTTTTTAAAAAACATCCTTATCTTTTTTGCATAGGAACTTGTGTTTTTGTACATGAACAAAAAATTGATGATTCCCACATATATATGTGTAACCTCACGCGGACGTATATATAGTCCTACGTGAACGTTCATGAAGTGCCGCATGAACATTCGTATAAAACAGGTTGTCTTTCCTCGGAACATTTTCCCTTTCACGACGGGAGGTTTTTACAAACTGACAGCATAAGTTTAGGAAGTTTCTTCCATTGTTTCCGAAAGTTATGCCGTTAACTTTCGGGACTACTCCTATCAATGCAAAAAACACATTTTATCTCTCATGCTCTCATCTTTTATCACTTTCCCCCGATGAATAAAGCGTTTAAAGGGTGAGAGATGAGGTGAGAGATGCCCCAAAAGGTGAGAGCAACTGCTCTCACAAAGCCAAAAAATGTCTTGTTATGCAATCTGGGAACAGAACATCTCTTTCTTTTCGGCTCAGTCAAGATATATGCATGAAACTATTGAATTACAGATACCCTTATAGTCTTGAATTCAATCCCGGCTGTCATATCGTTGCTATTTTTCTCGAAAAGAAAAGGAGGAAAAGACATATTGAGGTTTCCGATAAAAGGTGATGATAGTGTTAACAGAGTTAATAATTCTGTTGTGGAACTTTCCGGCAAATACAGTCTGTCAGATGATCGTTGATAAAACCTGAAGCTTGCAAATGGGCGTAGCAAATTGTAGTCCCGAAGAACTTGAAACCTCGTTTTTTCATATCTTTACTCATGGCATCGGATTCGGGAGAGGATACCGGAATCTCGCTCAATGACCGGAATGTGTTGATAATCGGCTTTTTGTCGGGAAAGAATGACAGGGTGTAATTATAAAAACTGCCGAATTCCTTTTGTACGGCAAGGAATAGTTTTGCATTCGTGATTGTCGATTTGATTTTCAGACGGTTTTTTACAATTCCTTCAAATTGCATTAGCCGCTCAATGTCTTCATCGGTCATTTGTGCTACCAGTTCGGCATCAAAATTATAGAAAGCTTTACGATACCCCTCTCTTTTTCTAAGAATCGTTATCCAGCTTAGTCCTGCTTGGGCACTTTCCAATACAAGAAACTCAAACAGCGTCTTGTCATCGGTAACTAACTTTCCCCACTCTTGGTCATGGTATTTCACATACAATTCGTCTGTTCCGCACCAACCGCAACGTCCGTTTGTTATATCTTGCATAATTCTAATATTTGTGATATAGAACAAATGTAGTGGATTCATGGCATTATGCCAAATTTAAAAGGACTATTTTGTGGCATAAATACCTATAAAAAGTTATTGCATAGTATATATATTCCGTAAAATGGGGGAAAAGATTACCTATATCAGGTGATTGTTTCCTCTTTTCTTTTTACGGACCTTTGCATTCTCAAAAATTAAGAATTTAGAATTATAGGTATTCATGGTAAAAAGACAGTTACAAAGGATCAGTTTAGGCTCTCTTTTTTTTATAATCGGAGCGATATCTATTTTTGCACAACCTAAGACAATGGTATCCGGTAAAGTGATATCCAAAGAAAAACAGGAAGTCGTAGATTTTGCAACCGTATATTTGAAGGGTACAACTTATGGCTGTACAACGAATGAAGAAGGTATCTATCATCTTCATGCACCGGCAGGGAAATACACGCTGGTTGTTTCGGCTATAGGATATAAGACTATAGAAAAGCCTGTAACTTTAGTTCATGGTGAAAGAATTAAGATGAATGTAATGATTGACCCGTCAGTGACTGAGTTGGGTGAAGTGGTAGTGGTGTCTAACGGGGTTTCCCGTGTGAAACGTTCCGCATTCAATGCGATAGCTGTAGATACAAAAGAATTCCAGAATTCTACCAAGAATCTGAGTGATGCTTTGGCTAAAGCTCCGGGGATGAAACTCCGTGAGTCGGGGGGTGTAGGTTCGGATATGCAATTGATGTTGGATGGTTTCAGTGGCAAACATGTGAAGATATTTATTGACGGTGTACCTCAGGAGGGAGTAGGGAGCTCTTTTGGTTTGAATAATATTCCTGTGAATTTTGCAGATAGGATTGAAGTGTATAAAGGGGTGGTTCCTGTAGGATTTGGCACGGATGCTATAGGTGGTGTTATCAATATTGTAACCAATAAGAAGAAACGTAATTGGTTTTTGGATGGCTCCTATTCATACGGGTCGTTCAATACGCATAAATCGTATGTGAATTTCGGACAAACTTTCAAAAACGGCTTTACTTATGAAATAAATGCTTTTCAAAACTATTCGGATAATGATTATCAGGTGGACGCACCGGTAGAGGACTTTGAAACCGGAAGAATTGATAAAGATAAAAGGGTACGTGTGAAGCGCTTTAATGATACCTATCATAATGAGGCGGTTATAGGTAAGATGGGTATTGTGGATAAGAAATGGGCAGACAGATTGATGTTGGGCTTTACTTATTCACACATGTATAAGGAGATACAGACCGGAGTACGTCAGGAAATAGTCTATGGGGAAAAACATCGTAAAGGACATTCGTTGATGCCGTCATTGGAATATAGTAAGCGTGGCTTATTCATCAAAGGTCTGGATGTGGCATTGACTGCCAATTATAATAAAAATGCAACGACAAATATAGATACAGCTTCCTATAAGTACAATTGGTTGGGTGATAGAAAATTAATGAACTCACCCGGTGAACAATCCAATCAATATTCACGGGCGGATAATAACAATTGGAATGGAACATTAACCGTTAATTACCGTCTGGCGAAAATACACATGCTGACCTTTAATCATGTGTTGAATACTTTCCGCCGTTCTAACACTTCTTTATTGGCTAAGATGGAATCGGAGGATGCCATAGCTAAAGAAACCCATAAGAATATCTCCGGATTGTCCTATCGGTTGATGCCGTCTGATAATTGGAATCTCTCAGTATTTGGAAAATATTATAGTTTGTATGTGGCAGGTCCTATGGCTACGACTACGAATCAAGATGATTATGTCCGTACTACCCGAAACATGAATTCCATAGGATATGGAGCTGCGGGAACTTATTTCATTCTACCCGGTTTGCAGGCGAAATTGTCATATGAAAAAGCATATCGTCTGCCTACTATTGAAGAAATGTTTGGAGATGAGGATTTGGAAATGGGAGATATCAGTATAAAACCGGAGAGTAGTGACAATTTGAATTTTAATTTGAGCTATAACAGAACATTTGGCAGGCATTCTGTATATATGGAAAGTGGAGTGATTTATCGGAATACAAAAGATTATATTCAGCGTAATATTGCGGATTTGAGTGGTGGTAAATATGCTGCGAAATATATTAATTACGGTAAAGTATTGACGAAAGGATATACTGTTTCTGCTCGTTACGGTTTTGGTAATTGGGTGAGTATAGGAGGTAATTTTACCAAAATGGATGTACGGGACAATATGAAAACATCTATTTCCAGCAGTGCGGAAAATCTGGCTTATAAAGAACGGATGCCGAATCTGCCCTATATGTTTGCTGATTCGGATGTTACTTTTTATTGGCGGGATTTAGGAAGGAAAGGCAATATGTTGACCGTGTCTTATGATAATCAATATCTGCATAGCTTTACTTATTATTCTTCCCGAATAGGCTCAAATAAAGGGGACTATGTGGTACCTGATCAATTCTCACACAATATATCCTTTTCTTATAGTTTGCAAAAAGGACGATATAACGTATCATTGGAATGTCGTAACTTCACAGATGAGAAGTTATATGATAATTTTAGTCTTCAGAAGGCCGGTAGGGCTTTTTATGGTAAACTGCGTGTTTGTTTCGGTAATTAAAGAATTGGAAAAAGGAGTTTATAATTAATTGGATTTAAAATTAAATAGAAGAATAAAATGAAGAAAGATTTCTTTTTGAACGGATTTGCTGCTATTGCCATAGTAGGAATGGCGTTGAGTGCATGTACGGATAATGAGCCGGATTACGGTTCGGGTACCGAGGCTAAAGGTGAGTATGTTATTGCATCGTCGGTCACAGCGTCTGGAAATACAACGAATGTGCTGCTTACTTCTGAAACGTTGGATAAAGGTACTGTTTCTACAGTGAATAATGGTCTTGTGAATGATGGTGCAACTCAATGGGTGTTTTACAAGAATCAATATCTTTATGCGCTGACTTATAATCAAGGGAATGCAGGTACGACCCGTTCTTATAACATGGATTCAAATAATGAAGTAAAGGCTCGTTCGGGGGAGTTTGCCGTAAAGAGATTTACTACTTACGGTATTTATGATAAATATATCATGACCTCGTCTACCGGTGACGGACCCACAGCGTATGCTGATGAGAATGGATATTTACCAAAGATGTTTTTGCTTTCTTATTTGGACGTATCTGCTGAAACATTTACAACGAATGATACTCAAAATAAGGCTTATATGTCCGAAAACTTCTTGGGAAATGGAGAATATGTAACATTGGCCGGCATATTGGAACGAAATAATAAACTGTATAGCGCTGCTATTCCAATGGGGTTAAGTCAATATGGTTCGGCTACTGACGGGGGAAAGTGGATACTTCCCGGCAATGAGGATTTGGTAAAGACAGAAGATGGTGGTTCCAACAGCAGCAGTTATAAAAAAGGTGAATTGCAATGGACGCAATATCCCAATAAATGCTGGGTGGCTATTTTTGATGATGAAACGCTGACAAATAAAAAAATCATAGAAACAGATAAGATCAGTTATGCTTGCGGGCGTTTTAAATCACAGTATTATCAAACGATTTGGGCGGCAGATAATGGTGATATTTATGTATTTTCTCCTAGTTATGCCAAAA
>ENA-OWPF01001891-OWPF01001891.1-human-gut-metagenome-genome-assembly--contig:-NODE-1891-length-16653-cov-5.383600_pt1 | contig 16653 bp, 15 predicted proteins | sample MGYA00248261_ERZ651840 | MGnify/ENA primary metagenome ERZ651840 (study PRJEB26924, sample SAMEA4378268) | human gut metagenome | biome: human gut; feature: human-associated habitat; material: faeces... | reverse complement strand
CCTGCTGACCCATGTTTTCGTACGGTCAGCGCAGTAAATGCGCAGACCTACTGAATAGTTGCATAAACAGTTACAAAAAAATAGATTGGAGAATATAGAATATGGGAGAAATTAAACAGGCAAACTTTCGAATCGATTCCGATACAGCGGATGCTTTCCGTGCATTTTGCGAACAAAAAGGAATGAACCAGGCCCAGGGCTTTGATCATGTGATGCAGGTGTTTGAGTTAAATCAAGCCAAATCCTCAATCCCGGGGAGAAGTGTCGAGATTGAGGAGTTTGAAACCATGGTTAAGTCCATCACCTCCGCATATCTGTATAGCTTGGAATTGAACCAGAATGCAGAAGCCAGAGCACGGGAGGAGTTCTCTTCTGAACTCCAGAGAAAAGAACTGCGCCTCACAGAGTTACAGAAAAAAGTAGAACAACTTCAAGCAGAAAAGAAAAAAATGGATGCGGAGTCCGCTTTGCTGACCAAGCAGGAACAGACACTCACCGAACAGCTAGAATCGCTCAGAAAAGGTGCTGCTGACCAGGAACAGATCAACCAGATGCTGAAGGAGAAACTAGAAGAGGCACAAAATCAGCTGAAGGAAAATGAACGATCAAAAGAATCAGAAGAAATGCTTAAGAATGAGCTTCTGCAATGCAAACAGGAGCTTCATGATACGGTACTTGCTCTCTCTCACTCTCAGAAAGAACAGGAGGTAAAGTCAGAGTCCTATCAGCATGCATCCGATCGGATTCTGGCACTTGAAACTGAAAATAAAGAGCTACAGCAAAAACTCACAGAACTTACCCAGGAATTATCAAAACAAAAAACGGATGCTGATATGGGTCTTCAGCAATGCAAAGCCCAGGCGGAGCTTACGATGGAGCGCGCACTATTCAAAAAAGAACGGGAAACGCAGGAACTCCTTCGTCAGGCAGACAAAGAAAATGCCCGTCTGGAAGTGCTGCTTGAGCAGGCAAGAGAACAGTTAAAAAAAGAAAACATTGATAAAGACGAACAATAGTTTGCATTTTGCCCGAACATATGTTACTATATATAATATAATAAGGGCTTACTATAGGCCAAACCTTTCAGTGATTCAGCTGCTGGTCCCATCAGGTGGGCGTTCGACTTATATCCTGCCAGAATCACTGTATATCCGATATTAAAAACATTTTATATACTTCATCGACAGGAGGAATCTATATGGCACAGGGACGTATTACAGATAAACAGAAAGAGATCTTGGAATTTATTAAAGCATGCATTTTAAAGAAAGGTTATCCGCCGACGGTACGTGAAATTTGTGAAAAGGTACAGCTTAAGTCTACCTCTTCTGTCCACTCTCATCTGGAACAGCTTGAGAAGAACGGATATATTCACCGGGATCCGACGAAACCGAGAGCCATCGAGATCGTTGATGACACCTTTAACCTGTCCCGCCGCGAACTGGTAAATGTACCCCTTATCGGTACTGTGGCAGCCGGTGCGCCGATTCTGGCTGATGAGAATGTGGAGAACTATTTCCCGATTCCGGCAGAACTGCTTCCGAACAGCGAAACTTTTATGCTGAAGGTCCGCGGCAATAGTATGATCGATGTGGGCATCTATGACGGAGATCGTGTTATCGTGGAACAGACCAGTGTCGCAGAGAATGGCGAGATCGTGGTTGCACTCATCGATGATTCAGCTACCGTTAAGCGTTTTTTCAAGGAGAACGGTCACTATCGTCTCCAGCCGGAGAATGCAACCATGGATCCGATTATTGTGGATAAAGTACAGATTCTTGGGAAAGTAATCGGCCTGTTGCGCCTTATGCGGTAACACATTGGTTTGCTGTCGCTTACCTTTCATGTATTATCTGAAAATGGCAGAAGCATTATGTGACAAAATTTAACTCAAAAGCTCTATTCGTTGACGTCCGGAGATACGGTACGCTCAATTTTATAGAATAGAGCTTTTTTGTTCGTATGATTCATTTTTGCAATATGCTTCTTTCGGTGATTAAACCGGTGCATACCGCTCAAAAAGCCAGTCTTCCAGTGCATTTAAGTTATCATCGGAATGTTCTACTTCCCGGGCATATCTCCAGGAGATTTCTTCCACATCCTTCATGGAAAGTTTCTTTCCATTTTCCAGCCATCGGACCATCAGAAATTCCTGTATCCAGCGGACAGAGAACAATGCCAGTTCCATCTTGGAACAGACCATATCGTCGTAGACAGCCCCGCAAAAATAGGTATAGACAAAAAACATTAAAAGCTGCTCGCCCAGATTTTCCCATTCTTCTTTGTGACTTCCTAAGCTTCCATATGCCTTATGAAATTCTTCGCAAATTTTATGATAGGTTTCCTCACTTCCCTGATACAGCCACTTTTCAGCACCATCCAGCACATCATCCCATTCCGGACGCAGGCGTTCCAGACCGCGTAGTACTTGCAATTCTTCTATCTGGCGTGCCCACCGATGGAGAGATGCTGCATCAATGCCTTTTTCAGCAAGACTTTCTGATACAAATTCCTGGAGTTTTTTTCTCTGATGAAGAGCTTCACAGCTTCGCAGAAGTTCATCAATTTCATATTCCTTCTGCTCTTCCACCCGGATCTGATATTGTTCTGTCAGCTGTTCGGATGCCGACATTCGGAGTGTCAGAGGAAGGGATCGATCCTGTAAAATCGAAAACAGAACATCTCTTGTATCTTCCAACTGGGAAAACATCATAAAATCGAATTCTTCAAAATCGTCCTCCAAATCGTCCTCTTCTTCCAGAAAACGGACCGGTTCTTTACAGGAAAGAATGATTCTAGCCGCCTCCGGACAGGACAGGGAAAGAGATAATTCCCGAAGTCCCTCGTATTCTTCCGTATGTCTCGGGTACATTCGACAGGTATCACAAAGAGAATCTGGTCCCAGTGCTTTATAAAGATCGCAGAGATTTTCTTCATTTAAAAATGCACAGCGCCGATTGTTCTGGTAAAAACATTCTTCATCCCAGTCAATAGAATTGCGTAATCGCGTTCCGAACTCGCTCTTTTCATTTCCATATCGCTCCAGAGAGGTTTCATCAATCATGATCTGCCATCCGGCACAGCAGCTATCCGGACAATCTCCTGCTGTACAGACAAATTTATCATAATAATGTGGTTTTAAATATCGCATTTATTTTCCTTCTTTCTTTTTATATAGATCCAGGCACATAAGGCAGTAAAAATAACAGCCGCAGCAATCCATACCGGCCATACCGGAATCGGACAGACTCTTGCGTTCATCATGTTCAGTCCCTGATGAAGTGTGAAAGCACCAAATATGGAAAAAATAACAAATGCCAGTGTATTCAGCAGCCCATCGGGAGTTTTGCTCTTTAAAAGATATCCAACCAGCATTCCGAGAATATCCGCTGCAAAAAGTCCCAGAGAGCACCCAATCCATACAACAAAGGCTGATTTCATGCCTTCATTGGCTCCGAACGTGATGGCTGTAAGCTGAGTCTTATCTCCCAGTTCTGCCACAAAAAATGTACAAAAAACAGCTAAGGGTGCAAACTGAATCTTTGATTTACCGCCCTCATCCTCTTCTTCTTCATCATCACCGGCAAGAGTCGATGCGGCGAAATACAGAAATGCAAGTGCTGCAATCATCTTAATAAGCCAGTCAGGAATAAATTCACTGACAAGTCCGCCCGCCAGAACCGCAAGACCATTCAGAACAAGAATCGCCGCCGCAGTTCCTAGTATAATATCTCTCAACTTATATTTTGAAGTGAGAGCAATCAGCATAAGCTGGGTTTTATCGCCCATCTCTGCGATAAATTCTGTAAAAAACACTTTAAAAAACAGCATCATTTTTCATTTCCTCCTAGATGTAATGCATGTTCCCTCACCGCTCACTGTCGATTATGATGTCCTCCCTTTTTTGCATCAATGCACAAAAGAAAAACTCATGTATATCAACTGACAGCTATGCATGATACAAAAACTGTCGTCCATCGATATACATGAGTCTCATTATTTAAGATTTGCCAGATTATACAGTTGCTATAATCAGAATGTTGACAAACCACACTTTCGCGCTAACTACTCCCTCATGGAATATTGAATTTACTTGATAAATAGTATCAAATAAAGAATGTGTTGTCAACGGAATTTAACGCTTTTACCTACGATTGTCTCATTCGGGTTATGATCTCATTTGCCTTTTTGTAAACTTCCTTTGGCTCCACCCCAATGAAGAATTTCTGGTTTTCATAGAGGATCTTGCCGTTGATCATGGTCATCTTCACATTCTGTTTGCTTCCGCTGTATACCAGGTTTTTCATCGGGTTGTTGATAGGTTGCATATTCGGCTGGTTCAGATCGATCATAATCAGATCCGCCTTTTTGCTTTCTGCAAGGCAGTCGCAGTCTGTCAGTCCCATTGCTTTTGCACCGCCGGTTACTGCCATTTTCAGAACTTCTTCTGCTGGTACTGCAGATGCATCCCGATCATGAAGTTTTCCCAGTCCCGTCACTAAAAACATTTCCCGGAACATATCCAGGCAGTTGTTGCTGGCTGGTCCATCTGTGCCGATGGCCATATTGACTCCGTGTTTCAAAAATGCCGTAGTGTTGGCGATGCCGCTTGCAAGTTTTGTGTTGGATCCAGGATTGGTTACCGCTGTCAGTCCTTTCCTGCGGAAGAGTTCTATTTCCTCATCGGTAAACCAAATGCAATGATATCCACCGCCCCCATGTTCAAATAAGCCCAAGGAATCCAGATAAGCTGCAGGTGTAGTTCCATGGCGCTGTACACACTCTGCCACTTCCCGTTCTGTTTCTGACATATGAGCAAATACAGGAGCCTTGTAGCGCTGTGACAGCTCGGCAATCTTTTTTAAGAGTTCTTCGGAACAAGTGTATTCTGCATGAAATCCCAGACAATACCTGATCAGCTCATCATATTGGTTGTAGGTATTAAAATCTGCCTCCACTTCCTCCAATGAAGAGGAAAAATCATTGATTCCGCTGACGAGTACACTCCGGAATCCACATTCTACCGATGCTTTAGCCATCATTTCTGTATTCAGATACATATCAAAGCAGGAGGTAATACCGCTGGTCAGGTATTCCATGATTCCCAGTTTGGAGAGCCAGTAGATATCATCCGGCTGTAATTTTGCTTCCATCGGGAAGATCTGCTTTGTCAGCCAGTCCTGCAGCGGCATATCATCCGCATAGGATCGAAGAAACGTCATGGCTGTGTGCGTATGTGCATTTTTAAAGCCCGGCATGATGAGATTTTTTTCTGCATCGATCTCACGGTCCCACACATTGCCGCATTCCTTATGAGGACCTACATATGTAATAGTGTTCCCTTCGACCCATACCTCTCCGTGGATGATATCCATATTTCCATTCATCGGAAGAATCTGGGCATTATAAAAACGAATATTCATGTTCTACCTCTTTCCTTTGTCGTAAATCTCTCCAAGTGCACGAGGAGCACGATTGTATTTTGAGAAGAAAATCAAAAGCAGCATTGTAACGATATAAGGCAGCGTCATGGCAAGATCCGAGTAACTGCTGGGCATCTGCATCTTCTGGACAAGATAATAGCCTCCGGATCGGGCAAAACCAAACAGCAGGCAGGATCCAAGTGTAGGAAGGATCTTCCAGTTTCCGAATATCATGGCTGCAATCGCCAGATATCCGTATCCCACATAGATGTTGGAAGAAAAGTTCGCTGAAATGGAATAAGCAAAGCTGATTCCAGCCAGACCGGACAGAGCACCGGATACAAGGACTGCAATCAGACGGATCCGGGTAACATTCTCTCCTGCTGCGTCTACTGCGTGAGGATTATCTCCACAGGCACGAAGATTCATGCCATAACGCGTTTTATACAGCACATACCAGGCAACAACTGCGATCAGAAGGATCAGGATCTCAAATGGATAGACATCTTTAAATGCGGCTCCAATTACTGGGATGCCGGAGAGCAGCGGAATTGTAAACCGTGCAGACACACCCAGAACAAATTTTTCCGAAGCTGCACCGAACACAAGGCGGTTTAAAAGTTTTGTAAAAAATGCAGTCAGTGACATAGCCAGGATATTGATCACGACTCCGCCAATGATCTGATTTGCCTTCAGACGGATACATAACAGTCCATATAAGAGCGAATACAGCATTCCACCTGCCATGGCACATACAATTGCGAGATAATAAGGAACCTGGGAATTGCTTCCAAAATAGCCTGCAGCCAGAACGGCCACAAAGGCGCCTATAAATGCCCCCATTCCCTGCAATCCCTCCAAAGCCAGATTCGTCACGCCGCTCTTTTCGCTGTAGATCCCTCCGATTGCCATTACGAACAGCGGGATCGCAAAGGATAAACCATCAATCAGGATTCGTTCCATCAGCTGATCCCCCTTTCTGTCTCTTCATTTAACTCTTGTTTCATTCGATTCACTTTGTAACGGATATATACACCGCAGGCGGAAAACAGCAGGATCAATCCGGTGATAACGGATGCGATCTCTGATTCCAGACCGGATGCTGAATTCATGTAGGTACTGCCCTTGCTGATCACTGTGATCAGAAGAGATGAAAATATGATGCCGATGGGATGGTTTCCTGCAAGAAGTGCCACTGCGATGGCATCAAAACCGGTGCTTGGAAGGACGCGGGGCTGAATCGAACCAAAATACCCCAGGTAGTACGTCACTCCTGCCAGGCCTCCTAATGCACCGGAGAACATCATCGCCATGATCATGCTTTTGCCAACATTGACACCTGCATACATGGCCGCTTTTCTTCCAAGTCCCACGCATTTGAGTTCATAGCCAAATACGGTGCGATCTAACACGAACTTCACCAGGACTGCAGTCAGAACTGCAAGAAGGATTCCTAAGGGAATATCCATTTTCAAGTTTCCGACGGGTGTGTCCATCAGAGTCAGGCGGGATGCTTTCGAGACGGCCTGGGACTGCCTGGAAACCGGATTGATATAGTACGTGTTGATGAAAAAGCTGATCACATACTGGGCCGTATAGTTTATCATGATCGAAGATACGACTTCATTGATATTAAATTTGTATTTTAACCAGCCAATAAGTGCACCGATGAGTGCACCAACGACTGCTCCGACAATCAGTACGCATGGCTTAGCCACCGCTGCCGGAAGGGAACTATATCCGATCACCAGAGTTGTGATAAAACCAGAGGTAAGCATCTGACCGGAGACACCGATATTAAAGAGTCCGGCACACATACCGACTGCTACTGCCAGAGACGCAAAAAGCATCGGAGTCCAGGCATTCATATAACTGGTGAAGTCGGTCAGCATATTCTTATATCCGGCATAACTCGGTTTCGGGAGGAATCCAGCCCCCTGAAGAAGGTTACCATAGGCCGACAGAGGATTCTTGCCAAGCGAAAGAATGATCACAGCTCCAGCCAGAAGGCTTAAGAAAATGGCCGACATGGGAATGGTGATACCCTGGTATTTTTCATTTCCCAGGAGTCTGACAAGCATCTTTTTCAATCTGTGTTTAATTTTCAGCATTTTGGTGCACCCCCATCATAAATTCTCCCACTTCATTTGATGTAAGCGTTTTTGCAGCTGCTATTTTCTGGATTTCTCCATTATATATTACTCCGATGGTATCTGCACAATTCATGATCTCATCCAGCTCTAACGAAATCAGCAGGATTGCCTTTCCTGCATCTCTCTGTCGGATAATCTGCTTATGGATATTTTCGATGGCTCCGATATCCAGACCTCTGGTTGGCTGCACAAAGATCATCAGAGGAGACTGAAGTTCAATCTCTCTTCCGATGATGGCCTTCTGCTGATTACCGCCGCTCATGGAGCGGACAATGGTCTTGTTTCCCTGACTGCTCCGGATGTCATACCGGTCAATCAGTTCATTTCCGTACTGGGAAAATTCTGCTTTATCCAGTACACCTTTATGGGAAAATGGTTCTCGGAAGTAGTTTTTCAATCCCAGATTTTCCTCCAGGGTAAAATCCATGACCAGGCCGCAGCTCTGCCGATCCTCCGGAATATAAGAGATTCCTTCCAGGGTTCGTTTGCGGATGGAGTAATTGGTGATATCGACTCCATTCAGAAGAATACTACCTGAAGCTGCCTTCTCAACTCCTGCAATCGCATCTGCAATCTCAATTTGACCATTGCCGGATACTCCGGCAATGGCAAATACTTCTCCGCCGTGGACAGAAAAGGATACATTTTTTACTACTTCAAAATGATCCTGATTTTTTACAGTGAGATTCTTTACCTCTAACACAGTCTCCCGGTAATGAGGCTCTGATTTCTCTACTTCAAAAGAAACTTCCCGTCCAACCATCAAATTGGCCATCTGCTTTGTAGAGGTCGTGGCGACATCTAGAACATCGATGAGCTTTCCTCTGTTTAAAATCGCACATCTATCTGCAATTTTTTTGATTTCCTCCAGCTTATGGGTGATCAGGATGATGGTTTTTCCATCATCTCTGAGGTTGCGGATGATCGTCAGCAGGGATTCAATCTCCTGAGGCGTCAGCACTGCTGTCGGCTCATCAAAGATCAGAATTTCAGCTTCCCGGTACAGCATTTTCAGGATCTCGACACGCTGCTGTGTCGATACACTTGTATTTTCGATCACATCGATCGGATTGACTTCCAGACCGTACTTCTTAGAAAGCGCCTCGATCTCCTGATCTGCTTTTTTTAAATCAACATAGGGAAGGATTCCAAACAGTTTGTCTTTCTTCTTTAAACCCAGAATAATGTTTTCTGTAATCGTGTAATTCTGTACCAGCTTAAAATGCTGATGGACCATACCAATATTGAGTTTTGTTGCGTAGCTTGGAGAATGAATCTGTTCTTTCTTACCCCGGATGAAGATCTCACCTTCATCCGGTTCATACATACCAAATATCATGCTCATCAAAGTTGATTTTCCGGCACCGTTTTCGCCAAGCAGTGCGAAGATCTCACCTTTTTTAATTTGAAGCGTCACATCATCGTTTGCCACGATACCTGGGAAACGTTTTGTGATGTGCTTCATTTCAATGATATATTCCGACATTTAAGCCTCCTCATTTTCTGGTACAGAACGTATTATTTCAATCCTGGGAAATCTTCCGGCTCAATTCCGTTAAAGTTTGCTGCCGGAACGATAGTTCCATCTTTTACAAGTTCATATGCTTCGTCCATCTTCTTCACGGTATCCTCAGACATGCTTTGACGTCCTTCCTCTGTTACATAACCAACAGAATCAGAATCTGCACCTAACAGAGCGTTTGCTCCCTGGAAACCTCCGTCTGCGATAGCATTTAATTGTTTCTCTACGTTCATGCTCATAACTTTCAGTACAGAAGTCAGAATAATGTTATCAGAACCGTTAGCACCATCATCATACTGGTCTACGTCACAGCCTACTACTTTTACATTGCCAGCTTCTTTAGCAGCAGTAAATACACCGTTTCCAGAACCGCCTGCAGCTACGAACAGAATATCACAGCCCTCATCGATGAGAGCTTTTCCAACAACTTTACCGGTTGCTTCATCTGCAAAGCTTCCAACATAGTTTCCACCTACATTTTTATTGGTAACGTCAACGCCTGCGTAAGATGGGATCTCTACGATCTCAACACCGGTATCATATTTCTCATTTGCGTAATTGACACCACTCTCAAAACCGTACTGATAGTTTACATTGCTTGGGTATGCAATACCGGTTACTACAGCTACCTTTTTGCTTTCAGACTCCAGTGCAGCTGCCATTCCCGCGAAGAAACCTCCTTCCTGCTCCTTGAAAGTCATTGCATAAATATTATCACATTCGATGTCATTACCCTCAGAATCGGTCGGATTCGTATCTACAAGGATAAAATCTACATCTGGGTTATCGGTTGCGATGGTTCCGATTCCGGAGAATTGGAAGCCCGGGCATACGATCACATTGTAGTCTGCAACGATATCAGCAACTGCCTGAATAACTGCAGCCGGATCACCGGTTTCCTCGCGAACCGGAGTTACGGTTGCTCCCGGATGAGACTCGATAAATTTCAGGATACCGTTGTAGTTATCCTGGTTAAAGGAGCCGTCATCTACACCGGATGGGCTGGTCACGATGGCGATCTTTAAATCTCCATCAGCGTTCTCAGCAGAAGCTGCTGCTGTTTCAGCCGTATTTTCCTTTGTCTCGGCTGTATTATTGTTTCCACCGCATCCTGTCATTAACGCTGCGGATACTGCTACACCTGCTACAATACCAAATAATTTTTTCATCAATCTTTTCCTCCTATTTTTTGTTTTTGCCAAACATATTTGCAAGACTCTCCGTATACGGTGGTCTACAGATTCCTTTTTCCGTTACAATTCCGGCGATCAGCGTGTGATCGGTTACATCAAATGCCGGATTATAACATTTGACACCCTCCGGTGCCATCGGTTTTTCATAAAATTTGCTTTTGATCTCTTCCGGACTTCGAAGTTCGATCTGGATATCATCGCCAGTTGCACAGTCAAGATCGATGGTTGAACTCGGTCCTAATACATAGAACGGAATTCCGTAATGTTTTGCAAGGATTGCAACACCACTGGTTCCAATCTTATTGGCCGCATCACCGTTGGCAGCGATACGATCACAGCCTACGAAGCAGGCCTGGATCCAGCCGTTTTTCATTACAATGCTGGCCATGTTATCACAAATCAATGTTACATCGATTCCTGCCTGATCTAACTCATATGAGGTAAGTCTTGCTCCCTGAAGAAGCGGCCTTGTCTCATCTGCAAATACATGGAAATTCATGCCCTGCTCTTTTCCAAGGAAGAGAGGTCCTAAGGCAGTTCCATAGCGGGAGGTGGCTAAGGGTCCGGCATTGCAATGTGTCAGAATTCCGTCTCCGTCCTTAATAAGGCTTAAACCATATTCAGAAATCGCTCTGCACATCTGGCAGTCCTCTTCCTGAATATCCATGCACTCTTTCTTCAGATATCCAAGAATCTCTGGTACAGAAGCATCGCTGTGGCTTGTCACTACCTGCTCCATGCGGTTTAATGCCCAGCTCAGGTTCACTGCCGTTGGACGGGAAGAGTTCAGATAATCCTTATACTCTCTGAATTTCTTTAAAAACTCATCGTAATCCCCGGTTTCAATCGTTCCGGCCAGAACATACATTCCAAATGCCGCACAAATTCCGATTGCCGGTGCTCCCCGGACTTTCAATTCAAAAATGGCATCATACAGATCCTTCGCCGTTCCAAGGGTCAGGTATTCGGTAACCGTTGGAAGCTTAGTCTGATCAATGATGGTCACAGCTTTGCCGTCTTCATGCAAGTACACATTTTTGATTGCTTCTGACTGATTGTCCACTTTATCATCTCCTTTGTTTTTTATTCATCACTCAGATCATTTTACCGATTCGAACTATGGATTCCGTAATCAGCTGTTTAAATAACGGTGCAACACGGTCAGCTGTTTCCTTCACTTCCTCCGCACTCAAAGGCTGATCAGTCATTCCGCATCCCAGATTGGAAATGCAGGAAATACCGCAGACCTTCATGCCCATATGATTGGCAGCTATGGCCTCGCATGCGGTGCTCATTCCTACTGCATCTCCTCCAAGTATCCGGCACATTTTTACTTCATGGGGAGTTTCAAAATTCGGACCGGACAGCTGGATATAGGTTCCCTCCTGAAGCGGAATCTGAAGGTCTGCAGCAGCACCCCGGATGATCCCACAAAGGTCCTTACGGTAAATCTCAGACATATCGCTGAAACGCTCTCCCAGCATCTCCTCATTGGGTCCGATGAGAGGAGACGGTACAAAATTACTGATCTGGTCGGTGATCATCATAAAATCACCGGCTTTGTAATCATAATTCACACTGCCGGAAGCATTGGTCAGAAACAAGGCCCGGGCCCCCATCATCTTCATGAGACGGGTGGGAAGAACTACATCCTCCATGGAATATCCTTCATAGTAGTGGACACGTCCCTGCATGATTACGACCGGGACATCTCCTACGTATCCAAAGACAAATCTGCCCTTATGTCCGCTGACTGTGGACACAGGAAAACCCTCAATATCATGATAATCCAAAACAGCTTCTACCCGAATGGTATCTGCATAATCACCGAGTCCGGATCCCAGCACCAGTGCCACCTCCGGCTTAAAATTAATTTTGTCTTTAAAGCACTGATAGCATTTTAATAATCGTTCATACGCCTTTGTCATATCAGACCTCCTCGTATTCTTTGATCACAACCGGATGTCCTGAACAGAGTGCAAGATGATAGATCTTTGCAGCATCCTCCACATAAACACTGTTTGTATATGCTTCCGGTAATGTTCCGCCGATAGCCACGACACCGTGATTGGCCATCAGACAGGCATTTTTCCGTTCCAGGATTGGAACTGCATTCAGACCAACCTCTGCACTTCCCTGCTGTGCATAAGGACTTACCTCCAGTTTCCCTTTTAAGAAAGGAATCATTTCAATCAGTACAACTGGAATTTCCTGATGGTTTACCGCAAAACTGCTTGCATAAGGAGAATGTGTATGCACCACCGCATTAGCATGGGACAGGTGACGGTAAATCTCAGCATGCATTTTCCACTCGGAAGATGGCTTGTGTCTTCCTTCGACCAGATTGCCATCCAGATCAATCACTACGATATCCTCTTCCGCCATCAAACTGTAATCATAGGAGCTGGGAGTAATTACGATCCACTGCTTCTCACGAAAGTAAGCACTGATATTGCCGCTTGTTCCGGCCATCAACTTTTCATCATGGGCCTTTTTCGCTGTCATCAGCACATTTTGTTTCAGTTCCTTCAAATCTGTCATAATCTTATCGCTCATCTCCTTTGGTTTTTGATTTTCTTTCCGCTTTCCCTTCCAGGACAGGGATCTGATGTGCCTGGAACCATTCCCATAGGTCCGGATTGGTTTTTCGGATGGAATGATCCACAACCACCTGACTGAGCTGCTCCAACTCTCCGATCACATACACCTCGTTGCGTCCGATCTTCGTATTGTCCACCACCAGGATCTTATGTTTCGCCTGCTTTAATACCTGACGACGGATATCTGCTTCTTCACGGGTGGAATCTGTAATACCTGCCTCCAGACTGCAGCCGGCACTGCTGACAAATGCATAATTGATAAAGCAGGTTTTCATCTGTTCCAGTACGGTCTGTCCTTCAAACGCTTCCCGATCGCGATTCAGCTCACCGCCAAATAAAATAAGACGAATCTGCGGATTCGCATCAATCTCCTTTGCCACTGCCAGAGAATTGGTCATGACGGTCAGCTTGCCGGGAAAATCCGCTAATTGCTTCGCAATATGAAGAGCCGTGGTACTGCAATCCAGAAAAATGGAACTCTTTTCGTGGATCCATTGCATGCAGAGAGATGCAAGAAGCTTTTTCTCTTCCTGCATCACCTTGCTGCGAACCGAGATGGGAGTTTCATTGCCAAAACCTTCGTTTAAGTAGGCACCTCCGTGAACACGGTTTAATTTCTCCTGTTTTTCCAGTTTTTCCAGATCCTTTCGAACCGTTTCTTCCGTAACTCCCATTTCACGGCTCAGATCCGTCACCATGACTACTTTATTCTTCTCCAGCATGGACAAGATGTATTCTGCACGTTCGATTGCATGCATATTACTGATAGTCCTCACCTTCCAGGTAATTATAGAAAGCGGTATTGCAGAAGCGTTCAACCGGTACAACTTCCAGGCCGTCGGAGATTTCCGTCAGTTTTTCAACAACCTCATCTTTATCTTCCGGTAAGGTAAATGGATGAATGGAATACGTATCGTTCGTGATTACGCAATCATAGATCTGATGATAATCAGTCTCCGGCATATCTGTTCTGGTTGAAGAATAAAGCGGCTGCCACCAGGATGCATAGATCAGGCCCTTTGCTTCTTCATTTCCTTCATTTTTCTTTGCGTACGTCTTGATTACTTCGTCAAAACGATTCATATCCTCAAGATTGTCGAACTCAAGCTCAAGGTCATATTCTACTGCATATACCAGTGCAAGATCTTCATATTCTTTTACTTCGTAGGTTGGAGTAGCCTCCGGGATCGGACCCCACTCCGGCAGATACTGGTAAATACTAATCTTCGGCTCAAGCTGAACCTTTGCTGTGATATTCTCGCTGTTCAGGAGCCCCATCAGCTGATGTACATGTTTGATATCAGAATGACCGTACTGTAAGGTCAGTTCCGGTAAAAAGCGGGCACTGTATGCAGCAGATTTTAATCCATATCCGGTGGTTACCTTGTTCTGTACAGCTTCTTTTCCGATCTCTGCCAGTTTGCTGTCATCAAATAAGATAAAGGAATTCCATGCCTGGTCCAGTTTCGCGTAAATGTCTGGATCATTTGACATGCCAAGGTAGTTTCTTGCGTCTCCATTTGCATTGGCAATTGCCATCAGAAGACTGATTTCATCCTCAGCTGTAAAGGCATCTTCTGCAACGACTTTTTTCGCAGTTTCGGAAGTGATGAGGCTGGTATCCAGAGCAGCAGCAACGTATCTGGCATATTCATTCGTCTCATCCATCTTTACCCCATATTGTTCAAGACGATCTTTAATCTTATCTTCCGGATAGCTAAGAGCAAGCTCTTCATAATCAGCAGCAGCCACAGCAGCTTTCACAGCAGAAAACCAGGTCATGTCCCCCTCGACAGCCGGTGCCTCATCTCCTGCTACCTTTTTCAGGTCAGCGGAAAAAGCAGCACTGTCCGGATCTTCTTTGATCTGTACATCGAAAAACTCTGCCAGGTATTCTGCCTCATGGGCATCAGCCTCTTTGGTTTCTTCCTGAGCTGCTTCTGTCTCCTGAGCAGCAGAAGTCTCAGCCGGTTTGGTCTCTGCGCCGGTCGGTGCTGCATCCTTTGCACCACAGCCCCCTACCATCGCGGTTGCGGCCATAGCAGCCATCATTACTGCAAGTTTTTTTCTCATCTCTTCTTCTCCTCTTATATGTATTTATTAGTTTTGCTACTAACTAGCAGCTGATTTATTTACATACATTATAAGCACCTTTTATAGGAAAAGCAAGTACTAATCTTTCTTTTTCTTTGTTTTTCTGTTTTTTGTTTTGTTTTTTTCACCATAGGATGAGGTTTTCTATGTCACAAAAAGATCCCCCGAAAAATCGAAGGGATCTTTCTAGGAGAGCTGAATTGGAATCCGAGCTTCCAGTTTGCAAGTTTAAGTTCTGATTTAGCTAATCACTTGCAAAAGTAAATTCTGGCAAATCAAAATATCATGATTTTTATGGACGTTAGTTTTGCAAAGTTCTTCAAAACTGGAATTTACTATTAGAAACAAGTTGTTTTATGCTTCATATGCTGATATACCCTTGAATAATGTACTGTTTCACTTCAAATACGTGACCGCAGCAACAACACTTAAGCTTTCGCATAACAACAATTCCCGGCTCGCCCAGAAGTAACTCCAAGGATGATTTTCCCTCACTGGCTGCCACATACGCGTCCATCTTCGCCTGTTCCTCATCCGTCAGCTGAATATGCCACCAATTATGTTCCTCATGGCACTTGGGACACGGCTGGTTGATTTTGTAAAGTCTTCCCATAGTCTGATCTCCTTTCGATTTTTTCTGCCCAACTATATCATCATCGAATTCGAATTTCCAATTAGCGGTTTCTGCGGATAACGTTTTGAGTCAAATTTTCGCTCAGACGTTCCTGCCTGAAATCATAAAGCGCTTTATCATAATTCCGGTTTTGGAATTCTTGTGACCCAATCCATTCCGTGTTTATAACCCACTTCAGTACACTATTTTTGAAATTTCCAAAATGGAGCGATTTTAAAAAGTAAGTTTTGAGTTAGGTTTTGAACTCTTTCAGACCGAAATCCTTCTTACCATGAAAAATGGCTACGGAATTGCTTCCGCAGCCGTTGTGCCTGAAAACCGTACCTTGGCACCGTGATCCCTCACAGGTTTTTTACAGGGTGATTTGAAAATCTGCATGATATGCTTTTCCAAAGCCGTCTCCATGAACCGAAACACATAACCCGATAACAAATAACCGATAAGCGATGACAATGAACCGTAACCACTCGTAATTTTTTGTTAGAAGTATGCCCTGTACGGAAATTCTACTTAGATATCCACCTCAAACAGCACCGTCTGATTATAACGATCCAGTGCAATCTGCATTTCCATGATCGTATTGGAGATGCGGTCATATTCCTGCCGGATCAGTTCCGGATCGTAGTTGATATACTTATACTCCGGTGCCGAACCAGAAGAACCGAAGGAGTTGCCATAGACTCGCGTTTTTGGAAGTCTCTTGCGCATATCGTCAAGCACCGTCTTTCTCTTGTTGAGCTGCGCCATCCGGATTAGGATGCCGTCAATGCTCATTTCCTGAGCGCCGACCTGCACTTTTGCGGTGGCATTGGTCAGATTCAATGTGTGCTTGATAGTAAGGATCTTCCTGTCAATCTCATCAATCGTATTCGCAACAGTCATGTAATCATATTCCGGAACGACTGGTTCCTCGTTGACCGCAGCCACGTAAGTACTGGATGTCGATTCCTTGTTTACCCAGAATGCCTTGTCTTCTTCTAGGCTTCTCAGCATCTTATTTGCATAAGCCGATGTAATTTTCTGCATGATTTTCG
>ENA-OWPF01001877-OWPF01001877.1-human-gut-metagenome-genome-assembly--contig:-NODE-1877-length-16749-cov-6.439619_pt1 | contig 16749 bp, 8 predicted proteins | sample MGYA00248261_ERZ651840 | MGnify/ENA primary metagenome ERZ651840 (study PRJEB26924, sample SAMEA4378268) | human gut metagenome | biome: human gut; feature: human-associated habitat; material: faeces... | reverse complement strand
CTCACTGAAAAATGCATAGGTAATGCTCTGATTTCATTCGCTTGCGGAAATTAGGGTATATAAAAATTTAGTTTCATACCGTTCTTTTTTATTCTTGTAGAATCCACATCAACTTGTTTACTTCGTCCGAACCGTTGAATTGCCTTTGTACAGCCGCTTCTACATTTGCCTTGTTATAATCATATTCCGCACTTGGATATAACCAGCGTACCGGCATTTTGGTTGGTTCGTTAGGATTCTGGTTAGTCAGCGGATTGATCGGGAATTCCGGATAACCGGTTCTTCTGTAGTCATAATAGGCTTGATAGGGTGACTGCATGAAATTGGCCAGATATTTCTGAGTTATGATCTTTTTGAGATCCTCCTCGAAAGTTCCATTAAGCTGGATACCGGGTTTTGCTAATGTTTGGGCAATGATGTCACTAGTCATTTTGCGTCCGTGATGATACTTCTGTGCATCCGGCGTATTGTCAGCAACGAATTTCATGCTTGCTTCAATTCCTTTTTTATAATATTCGGCTGCATCTCCGGTGATCCATGTGCGTAATGCCGCTTCGGCAAGAATAAAATTCTGTTCAGCATAGCCTATACGGATATAAGGTTCTCCGGGTTCGTAAGAAGTATACCTGTTGTTGAACTGGCAGAATTCTTTCGTCTGATCGGCTATTAGCTTTAATTCGTCTATCGGATCCGACGGGTCGATTCCTATGTAAGCATCCCAGTCGTTTTCCTGGCTACCGGAATTTAATTTCCCTTCGGAAGGATTTGCGTAATAAAAGAGGCGATAGTCCTCATTGGCTTTCAGTGCGTCAATAACCAGACCGGATATCATTACGTATTGTTTGTAGGAATGCAATGATTCATTAAATGGATATAGCTGTCCTTCTTTCGTGGAGAAAGTGATTTGTAAATTATCAGCGTTGGAACGTAACAACAAGTTACGGTCGAGTACTTCATTAAATTTGGATTTAATATTGATGTCAGTGGAATTAATCTTCTTGGATAAGTTGATTAGAACTCTTAATTCTAAAGCATTCGATACTCTGTGCCACTGTTCTACCTTTCCGCCAAAGATAGGATCACCGTTAAATGTTGTCTGGTTGGCGTTCTGGAAGTATTCGTGTGCCTTATCCAGATCATTGAGCAGGAATTTGAAAACATCCTCTTGTGTGTTGTAGGCTACAGTCAGATTTCCTTCCTTGCCCTCGAGGATTCCTTCATAGGGAATATCACCTACATTGAGAGTGTATTCGAATAGCCGGTAAGCCTTCAGGAAAAGTGCCAGACCTTTGTATGCGTTCCTTTTATCTTCATTCATTGTCTCGTCTTTGTCTGTCAGTTCCGCCATGAGCTTATAGTTGGTCAGCGAGGTGTAGCCGCTGAAACTTTCGCGTCCGAAGTTGTTATACTGCGTTCCTTCCAATGCTTCCGACCAGCCGATATATTTGCAGGTCATTTGATTATAAACGAAATCTTTCTTTTGGGAAGGTTTCATAAGCCCTACAATGGCACCCGTTGCCAGAAGCTTAGGTGATACTTTGGTCACAGAGTCCGGATTCGTATTGATATCCTCAAAGTTATCGCATGAAAATAGGGTAATTCCGGCGAGCAGGCTCGCGATATATTTTATTGCTTTCATATTATTCATTCTTTTAGAAGTCAAACTTAACGTTAAATCCCATGTAACGGATAGAAGGTGAGGTTAGTGCATCCTGCACTTTATCGGGGTCACTGAAGCGAAACTCTTTTGCCCACATCAGCAGGTTCTGTCCGACAAAGCCGACTGAAGCACCTTTCATTCCTATTTTCTGGCAAACGGATTGTGGTATTTCGTAACTGATAGATAAGTCGCGAAGCTTGATAAACGTCTTGTCGAACCAGTTTTGCGCTCTTTTATTATCACCCGATGCGTATGGATTAGTATTCATCATATAGTCTTGATACGAAACGACTTTATCATTGGGAGCAAATACACGGTTGTCCATAATTACATTTCCGTTTGCATCCCATTCGGCTTTGCCTGATACCACTTTGACCCCTTGGCCTGTAAATGTCTTATTGTTGTTGACTACTTCTTCGTAACGATATTGATTGTCACTGTCTATATGTGCACCGGAGTTCCACATGGCTTGGTCTGTCATAGAATAACCGACACCTCCTACACGTCCGTCAATGGTGATACTCAGGGTGATTCCCTTCCAGTTGACCGATGTGCTGAGTCCCCATATCCAATCAGGTTCGCTATATCCTTTGAGTGTCGTAAACTTATTGACGAGAGGGAATCCGTCACTTCCGTGTACGATATTTCCTGCCGGATCCCTTTGGTAGTCGTAAATTGCTACCCAGTCCCAACGTTCCCCTTCGGCTACCCAAGGTTTTTGAGTAGAGTATACCGGGTCTATTTTATGGTAATAGTAGCGGTCGCGTGACCAGTTGAACATGGCAGACCATGTCAATTCCCGATTCTTTATGATATCACCGGAAATGGAGAGTTCCATTCCTTTTCTTACTTGTTCTTCGTCCATGTTGACTTGTGTATTGCTGTATCCGCTTACAGAACTGAGTCCGGCGTTCCGGGTATTGTTAAATTTGAGTGTATTATAATATGTATAATCCAGACGCAGGCGGTTCCCAAATAAATGAATGGCTGTACCCAGTTCGTATGAACGTGTTTGGGAAGGAGAAAGCAGGCTGTTTCGAATTGTTGTAGGAGAGTAGGCGGCACTCATGTTGTCCCATACATCGGTATTGATAGAATAAACATCATTGATAGCATATACATCCATATCATGTTTGGTGGTTGTCCACGAACCTCTTATTTTCCAGAAGTCGATAACTTTGGGCATTTTGATGAATTCGGAGAGCACTACGCTACCGGAAACAGCCGGATAGAAATAAGAACGAGTCTCTTCCGGTAAGGTTGACGACCAGTCGTTACGTCCCGTTGCTTCTACAAAGACCGCACTTTTATAAGCTAAACCTATTTTTCCGTAAATGGAATTCGTTTGTTTGCTGTTATAAGTTTTACTGGTTTCGGCAGGGTCTACCGATGCTTTTAGCGAATAATACCCCGGAATGATTAATCCGCCGGCAGTGTTTGAGCTTAAATTGTCATTCTGGTAATAGTAAATATTTCCTCCGACGAATCCGTCCACACTGATATCACCGAATTTATGTTCGGCAGTCAGCATAATATCATTATTGGTACTGAATCCTCTTTTTTGATAGACAGAATAATATCCTTTTTTCTCTCCCTTGCCAGTCACGGAACCTACCGGAGCTTTGGTTTCGCTTTTTTCCGTATACATATCAGCACCCGAACGCAGGGATAGTTTCAACCAGGAAGTAATATCATAAGAAGCATTGACAAAGGCATTGACTACATCGTAATTGTCCGAACTCGTTAACTCGTTGGCTATATAATAAGGGTTGTCATACCAACCGCCCCGGTCCCACCAATTGGATTGTTCGTCTTTTATTTTCCAGTAATTCTTATAATCCCGTATATCGTATTCACTGCCCGACCATACTAGAAGATTGTAAATATAGCCTGTACCGTGATAGGCCGATCCGCCCATATTGGGATAGAATCTCTTGTTGTAAGTGATTCCGGCCTCGGAACTGAATTTCTTATATTTCATGTCTCCTGATACGGTATAGGTTATTTTGTTTAATTTCTCGTTGGGCCATTGGCCTTTGTTGTAGACGTGTGTCAATGAGGTACGGATACTTCCATATTTGCCTTTCTGAGTGACGCTTACGTTGTTGTTGGTGATGAAACTCAGTTCCTGGAAGTTTTTCAGGTTATTTTTCCCTCTGGAAGTCAGTTCTGTCATTTCCCGTTCTTGAGTATACGGGTTGTATTGCATGGCTTCATTGCCGATGTCCAGTTTGGCTCCCCATACATAACTGGAATTATCGTTGTATATACCATTTTTTCCCGAACTGTAAGATGTTTGTACTTCCGGCAATTTTAAATATCCGGCATTGAACATCGTACTGCTGTTTACGGTTACCTGCAACCCTTCTTCTTTTCCTCTTTTGGTGGTAATCATGACGGCACCCGAACCACCCCGCGCACCATACAAGGCGGAAGCCGTAGCCCCTTTCAGTACATCAATGGATTCTATATCATCCGAAGCGATATCCCGTAGCGACATATTTTTGTAAGGAACCCCGTCAATAACAATCAGCGGGTTTTCGCCGCGCAGCTTTAGATTGGGGGCTTCATTGAATTCCGTACTGTTTTCTACCTTCAATCCGGCAATTTTACCGTTCAGTCCGGAAGTCACATCTACGCTTTTTATGGTGGTCAGTTGGTCGCCGCTAACTTTCTGTACGGCATACCCCAATGCCTTTTCCTCTCTTTTGATACCCAAAGCTGTTACTACAACTTCATCTAAGACTTCGGCATCATCCTGGAGTTTTATGGTAAGTGGTTTGCTGCTTGTGACTCTTATTTCCTGATTCTTGTATCCGATATAGGATATTGAAAGGGTAGAATTGGCGGGGATTTCCAATGTGAACCGGCCATCGATATCGGTGATCGTTCCGGTACCGGTTTGGTTTTTAACGGTTATGTTAGCACCGATAATGGGAATTCCTGCCTGATCAACAACTGTGCCTGTAATCTTGATTTTACTTTGCTGGTTGATTGCAGTCTGTACTTTTGCAGACGGATATTCTATGGCTTCCGCCTGTGTCGTGATACTAAAAGCAAATAGTATCGCCATTGAGAGTTGCATTATTCCGGATAATGCATCACTCTTTTTTGAGTTGTGAACGCATGACGTTCGTTGAGTGCTGTTCTTCATAAGTTTATAATTTAAAAATTAGTTATAAGTATGTTTTATAATTATGATTCTTTTCAGATGATTAATGATAGTGCAAAGATTGTGTATTTGAAGGTAGATTGCCTAGGAAGATTGTACCGAAAGTAGGGTAAAATTGTCATGGGGTACAATTGTATATGCTTAATTCTATGGGGATAAACGTAAAAGAGGCCGGAAGTGATAACATTTCCGGCCTCTTTTGTGGGAGAAGGGTGGATAGGGGGACCACCTTCTTTCTGTGTTAAGTTCTTATTCTAATATTCTGTCAAAAAGCTTACTTTATACCTTTTGAATTCTTATATCTGTGTAGTGCTTCCAGGAAGTAGTAATCGGCATATACTAACGGCACGTCAATTTCGTTTTTGTGCGGGATACTTCCTACGCAATGTTTTAAGAGAAAGTTACCGTTGGTTCCTTGGGTAGCCAGATAACTTGGCGAAGCCAATGATTTTAACGTTTTCACTGCTGCCTGGTAATATCTTTTTCCTGTTTTCTTATCTACATATTGATAAAGTTCAAGTAGGGCGGAAGCTGTGATAGCTGCGGCTGAGGCGTCTCTCGGTATCTCTTTGAAGTCGTTTGCGTCATACTCCCATTCGGGGACATAGCCTTCCTGTCCGGCATTGAAATCCCAGTAAGGCACCATGTCTTCGGGCAGATTGGAGTGGTTGAGCCAGAATTCGGCGGTGTGCTGTGCCATTTCCAGAAACTCGGGTTTCTTTGTTTCTCTATAAGCCATTGTGTATCCGTAAATGGCCCATGCTTGTCCGCGTGCCCAAGCGGAATTGTCGGAGAATCCCTGACAGGTTTGTTTGTGGAGTACTTTCCCGGTTTCCGGGTCGTAGTTGACTACATGATAATTACTGTAATCTTCACGGAATTGTTCCCGTGCGGTGGTGATAGCGTGCGAGTTGGCTATTTCTGCATAATGCGGGTCACCGGTCACTTTGCTGGCGAAATAAAGTAATTCCAGATTCATCATATTGTCGATGATAACGGGGTAGAACCACTCGTCTTTACCATTCCATGATTTCCGGTAATTCCATGATTTGATGCAGCCTGTCTTCGGGCTGAAACGGGTGCAGAGTGAGTTTGCTGCTTCTATGATGATCTGTTTGTATTCTTCCTTTTTTGTAAGGCGGTATGCATTGCCGAAGCTGCAATAAATAAGGAAGCCGATGTCATGGTGTCCTTTCTGTTTCTTTAGCGGCTCCAAGGCTTCTGTCCAGCGGATTGCTTCCTGTTTCCATGTATTTTGCCCGTTGTTTTCGTAAATATACCAAAGGCTGCCGGGATAAAAGCCTTCCGTCCAGTCATTGAGTGGAGTGGTACGCAACTTTCCGTTGTTATCGGTAGTACGCGGATAAGCGGTTGGTTCGGGTAAGGCCTTCAGCATGGCAGTATATTGTTGTTCTGCCCGGTCGAAAGAATGGGTTATTATTTTATTATCACCTTTGCCGTACAGAGCCGAAAATGTTGACAATAAGTAAAAAGATAGAATGGATACTAGTTTCATATATTTTTAGGTTTTTGTTAGTTAATGGTGCAAAGATTGCGTATTTATTGCTTAGAGGACATACAAAATTGTCCCGAATGTCCAGTGTTATTGTCCTCGGGAAAGATAAATCATGTTTTATTGGATTAGTCAGATGTATCTGTTGCGGCGGAATTGGACTTTCGGAATGTAAGCGGTGCCATTCCGAAGACGGATTTGAAACATTTGCTGAAATATTGGGTCGTTGAGAATCCTAATCGGTCGGATATTTCGGAGATATTCAGTTCCGGGTTGTTTTTGAGCAGGCGCATACTTTCGTCGAGTTTCATTTTAAGCGTAAATTCGTTAGGAGTCAGACCAGTGATCTCTTTCATACGTGTATATAGCTTGTTGCGTCCCAATCCCAGTTCGGCGGCAAGCACATTCATATTGAACTCCGGGTTTTCAAAGTTGTTGGAAATGATTTCTGTCGCCTTTTTGATAAGTTCCCGGTCGGCTTGGTTGACGGCAATATCCGTCACAGTGGGCGGCTGTTGATTTCTGAACTTCTCAATCAGCTTTCTTCGGCTTTTCACCAGATTGTTGCAGCGTGAGACGAGCAGTTTTACGTTAAACGGCTTCGTGATATAGTCGTCCGCTTCATACATATATCCTTCTATCGTATATTCCACAGATGTCTGCGCAGTCAATAGTACGACAGGTATATGTGACAGGTTAACCGTGTTCTTTATCTTATAACACATTTCCTTTCCGGACATTTCGGGCATCATGACATCGCTTAGTACAATATCCGGCTGTATTGTCAACGCCTGTTCAAATCCCTCTTTTCCGTTTCCGGCGGTGTGTACTTCATAAATGGGATGAAATATTTCCTTCAGCATTTCGAGGATATCGTCGTTGTCCTCTACGATTAGTATGACCGGCTTTTCTGTGAGTGCATGTTCTGCCGTCTCTTCTTCCAATGGCAGCTCCTCTAGTGGAATCAGCTCCGTGCTAATCATGCACGCCGATGTATTTTCCGTTTGTAGCTGGTCCGCTTTAAAATGGCTGTTGCCTGTTTTCAGGATTACGGTAAAACAGCTTCCTTCATCCACCTTACTTTCTACACGGATATTTCCTTGATGTAATTCCACGATATTTTTGCTCAAGGTCAGTCCGATGCCCGTTCCCAAAGATAAATTGGATCTTTGTCCGTCTATCTGATAGAATTGGTCGAATATTTTATGGATTGACTCCTGTGGGATACCGGTTCCGCTATCCTTGATTTGGAGCAATACCTGTTGGGAGTGCATGCGGATACTGACTGTGATATTTCCTTCTGCGGGAGTATATTTGAAAGCGTTGGATAGTAGGTTGATAATAACTTTCTGCATCTGCACCGGGTCGAACCATAGATTAATATTTGGTTCGGAAGTCTCGAAACGATATGCGATGTGATGCTTGAGTGCGTATTCATAGAATGACATGTAAACTTCCTTGGTGAAGGTGACAATATCACGGCATTCCACCTTCAGTTTCAGATAACCCTGCTCTTGTTTACGGAAATCCAACAGCTCGGAGATGAGCGTGCGCATGTGGCTGGCGTTTTTGTAAATACGCAGCAGACGGTTGTACATGGAGGGAGAGAGCTTGTTTAATTGCAATAAGTTCTCTATTTGTCCGATGATAAGCGTTAGTGGAGTACGGAATTCGTGTGAGATATTTGTGAAGAAACGCAGCTTGACCTGGTTCATTTCTTTGATTCTTTCTTTTTCTTTCTTCTCAAATTCCAATGATGCTTTCAGTTTAGCTTGCCGGGTGTTAAAACGGATGATAGCATACAGTACAAGACAGAGAATCAGTATATATAATAAATAGGCATAGAGATTGGCATAGAAAGGGGGGCGGATATAGATATGAAGCGAACGTTCACCACAGATTGTTTGCGAATCGTTTTTCTCGCGTACAGTCAGTTTATAATGTCCCGGGTCGAGGTTGGTATATACTATTTTCGGGGAGTGTAGCGGAAGCCATGTCCGGTCGAACCCTTCCAGTTGATATTCATATTTGTACTTGTTTTGTGTATAATTGGAGGTGGCTACTTCCAGGATAAGACTGTTCTGATTGTGTGCCAACTTGATAGATTCCGTATAAGGCATAGTTTGTGACAAGATGTGTGACTCATCTCCGGGTTGTATCACTTTATTGTTGATAATCAGTTGGTCGAAGTAGAATTGATGATCATTCGATGTGGGGAGATTCTGTATTCCCGGCAGAGAAACCAAGCCGTTGGTTCCACCGAGGAATAATTCTCCGCTTTGAGTAAAATAGATACATGAGCCTTGTCCGAAACTCATATATGGAATAACGTATGTATATGTGAGTTCCTTCTTTTCAGAATTCAGGCAGGAGATCCCCCGGTTGTGGAGTACGAACAATTCGTGTGAAGGCGATTCGGCGACATAATAGCAATAATTACTCATTAGAAGATTGTCCTCCATGGCGAAGCGGAAGAAAGAATCTGTTTCCGGTTCATACTTGAATAATCCGGATCCTGCCGTACTGAAGAATAATTCGCCCAAGTGGTTCTCGAAGATATGTAACACCTTGAAGCGTCCGATGTTATGTTCTTTTTTGAGGTCATGCCGGTAATTCTGTCTTTTTCCTGTCAACAGGTTCACCCGGGTCATTCCGCCGTTGCCGTTGGCTAACCAGATATTGTCATTCCGGTCGATATGAAATGTTACATAAATATAGTTCTCTATAAGACTCCGGACGTCCGTCAGGGCGGATAACGGCTCGAAAGTTTCCGTTTCCGGATTCATGGCTACGATTCCTGCTTGGGTAGACAGGACGAGTTTTCCTTTATAGGGTTGTAAGTCATTTATCACATTGCTGGGTAAAGAGTTGGCTTTGTCGGGGATATTTTTGAGTGTATGTGCCGTTTTCTTTCGAGTATCAAAGATCGTGAGTCCCCCTGTATGCGTACCGATATACAGTTGTCCGGTTTCTTTGCGCAGCCAGATACATTTCAGATTATTGTGCCCGATTCCGGACAAGTCTCCCTTGTTGTGGACGTATCGGGTGAATTGCCGGGTTTGCCGGTCTAAGAAATTCAGTCCTCCTCCTTCGGTACATATCCATAAATTATGTTCGGAATCTTCCTGCATTTTACCTACAACGGGGAAACTGAGTGCATGAGGAATATCGGGATTGGCTTCGTAGTAGCTGGTATGATCATCAGTGGGGTTGTAGTAGTTGACACCTCCGAAATAAGTCCCTATCCAGATTCCTCCTTGCGTATCTTTGTAGAGAGCGAAAATGGATGAGTGGCTCAAACTATGGGATATATTATTTTGATGAACATGATTCTCCCATACTTGTGTTGACGGGTTGTATTTATTCAGTCCATAAAATGTGCCGAACCACAGATTTCCTAAGTCATCTTCGATAGCACAGCGCACATCGTTGTTCGATAATGAGTTGGTATTATCGGGAAGGTTGCGGAAGTTGAGGATAGAACCGTCGGGAGCCAGCCGATACACTCCCTGGTGGGAGGTACATATCCATAAGTTCTTTTGAGAATCCTGATAAAGACTTTGCACTTTGATGTCGGGCAGGAGAGAGTATTGGCGTTCGGGTTGTGCACGGTCGATTCGTAGAAGTCCCTTGTTCATACCTATGTATATATATCCGTCATCAGTGCAGCAGATAGGTGAAGAAACTCTTATATTTTCTTTGAAAGTGGTGAGCAGGCGGATAGTAGAGTCTCCTTCCACCCGGAACTCCAGTTTGTTACGCCCGGCAATCCAAAGCGTATCGTTCTTGTAGTATATGTTGGAGACATTATTTGCGCGTAATTTATGAAACTGTTGTGTGCGGGTATTGTAGCACACCAAGTCATGCAGTGCCTGTATGTATACATTCCCTTTTTTATTGCCGCAAATGGCCATAATTTCATTTTCGGTCAGACCTATGTTGTCTTGGGAAGGGTGAAATACAGTGACGGACTGGCCATTATATCGATTGATTCCTTCAAAAGAACCAAACCATAATGCTCCCGTCTCATCTTGATAAATGGATATTATATTGACCTGCGACAAGCCATCCTGTACACTTAAGTGTTTGAAATAAGCCGTGTTCGCATAGGTCTGTATAAGCAGAAGTAAAAAAGAAGCTACTAACAGAATCTTTTTTATTGCCATATATTAGATTTTACTTTTCCAGCAACTCTTTCAGAAAATCATCCAACTCTTTATCCAATCCTTTCAGTAGCTCGTCATTCACCAGCATCGTATCGTCGTCTACCAACAATAGTTCAGTTACCGTTTCTTTGTCCTCATCCACTAGTACAAACGAATAAGGTTTCAGGATAGTCACCTTGTCGAAGTCACCTGCATCTTTCATTCTGCAAAGGATACTACGTAAGCCGGGCTCGATATTTTCCAGGAAATCATCGCCGTCGTATGTTGCCCATTCTTCCACCATGACGTTTGCTAGTTCTTCATCATCATCGTTGTAAATATTCAGTTGCCCTGACGGCTGGTCAGGTTGCAGATGAATATCGGTTACGACTGTCTGTTCACAATTGCATACATATTTGCCGACTGCCTTTTGGATAGCCGATTCGATGATAGATAATGATTGTTGGCTCAGTTTCATAGGTTCCTTCTTTTTGTCAGTTCAAAGGTATAAAAAAAATAAGATTTGATACATGATTTCCTTAAAAATCATCATTAAATCGGCTCATTTGCATCTTTAATTTGGATATTTGAGCATTTCTCTCCTTCAATTCGGCCAAATAGAGGCTGGTGAGGTAATAATTCGGCACATCGTCAATACTCGCTTTGACATTGTTGACAACATTCTTTTTCTCTATCTTCTTGGCTAGTTGCTGTGCCTTTTCCGCCCATTTCACTGCTTGAGACAGACTATCTTTCGTCTCATAATACACGGCAATATTGAAGGCGGCCCTCATCTGCTTCTTTGTGTTCTTGGTTCCTTCGAAAGCCTGATGCCAAAGTTCGAATGCATTATCCCATGAATTTTCGCGGACGTAGATAGCTGCATCGCGCATCTGAACCGAACCGCCGGTGTATAAATACCGTTTTCCCGTTTTCCATATCGGAACCAGATGCTTTACCGGAACTGTTCCTGCAAATTCCGCAGCTTCTTTCAACATTTCCCTTTCGGGAATGATACGGGCAGCCGCTTCTGTGACCGAACCTCCGAAATCTTCCCAAAAGATACTGTCATTAGGGTGAAGGGTGGTCATGGGCTTGCTTCGTCCCGGCACATAAACCCGTACTGTGGGATATACTTTTACATCCATAGCTCCCTGATAACAATTGAAATCGGGTAGATAACGAATGGTCTTGGTTGCTTTGAATTGCAGATTCTCTAATGCAATAATAAAATCAACTCCTAAATCGGAAGCTAACTGGCTGACTTCCTCTTGACTTAGCATATTTTCACGCGCTAACTTGTCATTGGCACGTAAGGCGGAGTCACAAATGACAACTTCATCAAAGTAATTCTGGTGGGCTATTTCTTCAGCCAACGATTCGGCAGCAATCTTGGGATCACCGTTGGCATAGGCTGTGGCGCGACTTACTTCCGGAACGTTTTCCTTCGTTTTCTGTACTTCTGTAATCAATTTGTTATCCGGTGCATCGCTGGTGTTATTCACAACAGCTACCTTGCGGAGCTGGGGTGGAAAACTCAAGTCGGCGGGTTGCAGATAATCAATGGAAATCTGTTCGATGCTCTGGCAACTGTTGAATAGCAACAGGAACAGAGAGATGAATGCCAGTGAATAAGATTTTGCCATAGTTTGATTCATTTAGTAGTTTGAACAAAAGTACTATTTTACACGAATAAAAGAAAGAGGCCGCCTGACAAGTCGATAGTATCTAAAGTTCTCCTCCTTTGGGAAGGAGGAGTCCCCGTAGGGGGAGGTGGTAGGTGAATATATAAGTCTATTATTATCAGCATTGTGTATCCACCTACCACCCCGGCTTTCAGCCACTCCTTCTTCCCGAAGAAGGGGAATTGCAGATACTACTGACTTGTCAGGCAGCCTTTATTATTTAGTAAAGTAGTTAGGACTAATTAACTACTTGAACTCTTCTTTATCAAACGTTCTTTCCGTGACAGTTTTTATACTTCTTGCCGCTTCCGCATGGACAGGGATCATTACGTCCTACGGTCTTTTCGGCACGAATCGGTTCACGTCTCTGTTGCTCGCGCGTATCCTGACTGGCAGCAGCCTGCTGATTCGGATCACTCAGGTCCTGCTTGTTTTCACGATACTTGCTCATGTCCTGACGCTGTTCCGGTGCAGCCTGGCGTACTTCTACGCGACGGGCAGCCTGTTCATCCGGAGCTTCCTGTACAGGAATTTGTCCGCGCATCAAGATAGAAACAGTCTGATTGTTAATCTTATTCACCATTGAGTCAAACAACGTTACAGATTCCAGTTTGTAAATCAACAACGGGTCTTTCTGCTCGTAGCTTGCATTCTGTACAGAGTGTTTCAGCTCATCCAGTTCGCGCAGGTTCTCTTTCCATGCTTCGTCGATAACGTGCAGCAAGATTGACTTTTCAAATGCTTTTACTACCTCTTTGGATTCGGATTCGTAAGCAGCTTTCAGGTTACAAGAGATATTGTACATACGTTTACCGTCCGTGATAGGAATCAGGATGTTCTCGTACATGTGTCCCTGGTTCTCATATACCTGTTTGATAACCGGATTGGCAATCTGTGCCAGGCGTTCAGTCTTACGTTTGAAGTTCTCCATGGCAATGCCGAATGTCTTTTCAGCCAGTTTCTCTTTCTTCTCGTTGCGGAATTCTTCTTCGGTGAACGGAGTTTCCATAGCCAACGTCTGAAGCAGTTCCATTTGGCAACCTTCGTAGTCGTTGTTCTCGATAGCGTTGGCGCAACGGTCCCAAATCATGTTCACAATATCCATACCGATACGTTCGCCCATTAAAGCATGGCGGCGTTTCGTATAGACAACCGTACGTTGCTTGTTCATCACGTCGTCATATTCCAACAGGCGTTTACGGATACCGAAGTTGTTTTCTTCTACCTTCTTCTGTGCACGTTCGATAGAGTTGGAAATCATCTTGTGCTCAATCATTTCACCTTCCTGGAAACCGAGTCTGTCCATTACGCTGGCGATACGGTCGGAGGAGAACAGACGCATCAAGTCGTCTTCCAGTGACACGAAGAATACAGAAGAACCCGGGTCACCCTGACGTCCTGCACGACCACGCAACTGGCGGTCTACACGACGGGATTCGTGACGTTCCGTACCGATAATTGCCAAACCGCCCGCAGCCTTCACTTCCGGACTTAACTTGATGTCGGTACCACGACCAGCCATATTGGTAGCAATGGTTACTGTTCCGCTTAAACCGGCGGTAGCAACGATGTCCGCTTCTTTCTGGTGCAGTTTGGCGTTCAATACCTTGTGCTCAATCTTACGCATGGTAAGCATCTTGCTCAACATTTCGGAGATTTCTACCGAAGTAGTACCCACCAATACCGGACGTCCTGCTTGAACCAATTTTTCGATTTCCTCGATAACAGCTTTATACTTTTCGCGTTTCGTCTTGTAAACGCGGTCGTTCATATCCTTTCTTGCAATCGGACGGTTGGTCGGGATCACGACTACGTCCAATTTGTAGATATCCCAAAGTTCGCCTGCTTCCGTTTCAGCAGTACCGGTCATACCGGACAGTTTGTGATACATACGGAAGTAGTTCTGCAAAGTAATGGTAGCGAAGGTCTGTGTAGCAGCTTCCACTTTCACACGTTCCTTAGCTTCGATAGCCTGGTGCAATCCGTCAGAGTAACGACGACCTTCCATAATACGACCGGTCTGTTCGTCTACAATCTTCACCTGACCGTCGATTACTACGTATTCATCGTCTTTTTCGAACATCGTGTAAGCCTTCAACAGCTGATTGATGGTGTGTACACGTTCCGATTTGATGGCATAGTTAGTCAATAACTCATCCTTCTTTTCAAGCAGTTGCTCGTTGGTCAGATTCAGGTTTTCCAATTCTGAAAGTTGTCCGGCGATATCCGGAAGCACGAACAATGTCGGGTCTTCAGAGTTACCGGTAATCAGGTCTACACCCTTATCAGTCAGGTCTACGCTATTTAGTTTTTCGTCAATTACGAAGTACAGCGGATCAGTCACTTCATGCATACGCTTGTTGTTCTGTTCCATGTAGATCTCTTCCGTCTTGAGCATACCTGCCTTGATCCCCTGTTCACTAAGGAACTTAATCAACGGTTTGTTTTTCGGCAATGCTTTATGACTGCGGTATAGAGCGAGGAATCCTTCTTCCACCTCTTTCTTATCGTTGGATGCGATCAGTTTTTTTGCTTCGGAAAGATATTTGGTAGCCAGTACCTTTTGTGCTTCTACCAGACGTTCCACTAGCGGACGGAGTTGCTCGAACAACTGGTCATCGCCTTTAGGTACAGGACCGGAGATAATCAACGGAGTACGTGCGTCGTCAATCAATACCGAGTCGACCTCATCGACGATGGCATAATTGTGCTGACGTTGTACAAGGTCTTTCGGGCTGATAGCCATGTTGTCACGCAGATAGTCGAAACCGAATTCGTTGTTTGTACCGAAAGTAATATCCGCCAGATACGCCTGACGACGTGCGTCGGAGTTCGGCTGATGACGGTCGATACAATCTACGCTTAAACCGTGGAACATGTAAAGAGGACCCATCCATTCGGAGTCACGTTTGGCGAGGTAATCATTCACGGTAACTACGTGTACGCCGTTTCCGGTCAATGCGTTGAGGAATACCGGGAGTGTAGCCACCAATGTTTTACCTTCACCGGTTGCCATTTCCGCAATCTTACCTTTATGCAGAACGACACCACCAAAGAGCTGTACATCGTAGTGAACCATGTTCCACAATGTATCGTTACCACCGGCTACCCAGTGATTCTGATAGATGGCCTTGTCGCCTTCGATGCGTACGAAATCTTTTGTAGCAGCTAGTTGACGGTCGAAGTCGGTAGCCGTTACAACGATTTCTTCATTTTCTGTAAAACGTTTGGCAGTAGCCTTTACGATAGAAAAAGCAACAGGCAGTACTTCGTCCAGTGCTTTTTCATATTTTTCCAGAATTTCTTTTTCTGTCTTATCGATTTGTGCGAAGACTTCTTCGCGGTCTTCCAGTTCGAGAGTTTCAATGCTTGCCTTCAACTCTTCCACCTTCGCACGTTCAGCAGTAGCCGATTCATGGATATATTTTTTGAGTTCTTCCGTTTTGGCACGGAGGGCGTCGTTGTCTAGTTTTTCAATCTCCGGGTAAGCAGCTTTGATCTTTTCCACCCAGGGCTTGATTTCTTTCATGTCTCGTGTGGATTTGTTTCCGAAAACCGAGCTTAAAAATTCATTAAATCCCATGTTATATTATTTAGTTTATTATTTATTTCAATTTCAACGCGGATTAACGCCGATTTACGCAGATTAAAGGAAAGATTAAATTGGATTTTTTTTAATCCGCGTAAATCTGCGTTAATCTGCGTTGGGGAATCTTTATATCAAGAAACCTCCGCAAAGTTACATTAAAATGCTGATTTATTTATGTTTTGCTCCCTGTTTTTGTGAGTAAATTTTTACCGCAGGTCGGTAATAGGAGCAGAAGTACAGGCGTTGGGAGCCCGGATGCGCATAAAATGTGCCAGTGTAGGCGCAATATGGTCGATGGTTACAGGTGTCTGGATAATGGCCGGTTTCACGGAATGTCCCATGAAAATCAGCGGTGAGGGAATATAGGAATGACGTACCACCTTGTTGTCGCCGCCGTTTTCGTTGACGATAGTCCATCCGGGGAGGACATCGATTACGAGGTCACCCGAACGTTTGCGGTGGTAGCCGTTACGTATTTTGTAGATTTCCGGAGTCCATGAACCCAGCAATAGCCGGTTAGCCGAATAGGCTTCGTTCACTCCGCTGAACTGCATCAGGAATTCTGCTGACTTTTGTTGGATCTCTGCCAGATTCAGTTCTTTCTTTTCCAATAACTTATGATTCAGATAAATCTGCTGGTTATGGTGAGCTTCCACATACTTTCCTTCGCCATACGTAGCCATCAGGTACATATTCAATAGAGCCGCACAACGGTTGAGGTAAAACTCTCCGCCGGGCACTTTGTACAATCCCGAATCAGGCGATTCGCTGTCTATATATCCGGTGGAAGTGACGAAAATAAGTACATTTTGCAGTCCTACTTTCTTATCAAGAACTTCGAGCAGGTCGGCAATGCTGCGGTCAAGACGCACGTAGGTGTCTTGTATTTCCATAGCACATTCCTGTACGGATTTGTGCGCATAGTTTCCAGCATAATAAGTGAGTGCCAATAAGTCAGTAATGTCATCCATGCCGATGGAGCTTT
>ENA-OWPF01001875-OWPF01001875.1-human-gut-metagenome-genome-assembly--contig:-NODE-1875-length-16763-cov-3.034235_pt1 | contig 16763 bp, 14 predicted proteins | sample MGYA00248261_ERZ651840 | MGnify/ENA primary metagenome ERZ651840 (study PRJEB26924, sample SAMEA4378268) | human gut metagenome | biome: human gut; feature: human-associated habitat; material: faeces... | reverse complement strand
TGAAATCCGGAGCCGGATGGATCAGTCTGGATTATGCTAAACGAGTGTAAAAGAAAGTGAAAAGTGCCGGGCAGGAGAGAAACAATCTTCTGTCCGGCAAAATTTCTGCAAAGGATAAGTTTGGCGAGAGTGGAAGCAAAAAACGGTGGAAATGGTGAAACTGCTTGACTTTCAGGGGATTTAGAGTGATAGATAGACTACCAAAAAAGAAAGGAGAACTTGTAAGAATGGTAATAGCAGGAAGGAGTTCAACCGTCTGAAACAGGAAATTTCACAAGATCAGATTGATGTAGTGGTTTCTGTCCGGGCGGCGATGATCGCCAGGGATTGGGGACAGTTTATGGAGTTTATGGAAATCTGTGAAAAGGCGCAGGTGGAAGTCCTCTGTTTGGATGAAGTGGAAGATGCAGGGCGTATTTTTCAAAGGATTCAGAAATTTATTACGGCTTATTTTGGGGGAAGTGAAGAAGTATGCGGATAAGGATTATCACTGCGGTTCCTACGGTGGAAAAGAAAAAAAGAGTTTGCGCTTATGCCAGGGTTTCCACTGACAGCAGAAGGCAGGAGGAATCTCTGGAAAACCAGACGGCAACCTACGAAAGGCTGATCCGGTCGAATCCGGAATATGCGTTTGCTGGTGTCTATGCAGATCAGGGGATCTCCGGATATTGTGAAAACCGGCCGCAGTTCCAGAAGATGCTGGAGAGAGCAAGAGCAGGGGAGATCGATCTGATCATAACAAAGTCCATATCAAGGTTTGCACGAAATACCGTCACCGTTCTGAAAGTTGCGAGAGAACTGAAAGAACTGGGTGTCGGTATTTTTTTTGAAGAACAGAAAATCAACACTCTTTCAGGGGACGGTGAGATGATGCTTGCCGTCCTCGCTTCTTTTGCACAGGAAGAAAGCAGAAGCATGAGTGAAAACAATAAATGGAGCATCAAGAAGAAATTTGAGCGGGGAGAGGTGATGATCACCACTTCCCGTTTTTGCGGCTATGACAAAAACGAATACGGGGATCTGGTGGTGAATGGCAAAGAGGCAGAGATTGTCCGGCTGTCTTTTGACCTTTATCTGATGGCCGTAGGAAGTACCAGAATTGCGAGCCTGCTGGATTATCTTGGAGTTCCCACAGTGGCAGGGGGAACCTGGGAAGGCGGGACCATTGGCGGAATGATTGCCAATGAAAAGTATAAAGGGGATTTCCTTTTACAGAAATATTATACGCCGCCAGACAAGCGGAATTTCACACGGAAAAATCGAGGGGAAGTACAGAGCTATTACATTTCCGAAAACCATGAGCCGATTGTTTCACCGGAAGTCTGGCAGCAGGCGCAGGAGATGCGGGATTACCGGAAAAAGATCCGAAATATCGGACAAGACGGAACGAGGAAGTTTCAGAACCGGTATCCCCTAAGTGGAATGCTGATCTGCCCATATTGTGGAAAGACACTTCGGCGGAGGCAGGTTTACAAGAAAAAGATCCAATGGCTGTGCAGCACTTACATTGAGCATGGGAAACAGGCGTGCAAGGGAATCCGGATTGATGACGATGATGGTCTTGCCCTTTTTGTGAGCATATCTCACGGTATTCCCGGTACTGCTGGGGCATCCATTCCATACTGCGAGAATATAATCGGCGTGATCGACCATGTACCGATTTCTCTTGTCCATGCAGTCCGGTGTGTACTCCCGTTGCAACATGGTTTCCTTGTCACACTTTGCCGCGATATTATAATACCGTTCCCGTGAAGCCACAGACCATTTGATCGCTTGTGTCTCACAAGGGATTGCGCTTTCCAGAGTAATGTGAGGGTATTTTGATTTCAAATCGAGTACAATTTCCGCAGCGTACATATCGACGCCAAGAGCCATGCCGGTAATAAAATGCGTGACGCCCTCGTTCTCGATGAGTGCTACAATCTGATCCCGCATAACAGACTTCAAAGAAGTACAACGCTTATCGGATTCATCAAAGCCGAACGGAAGACTCTGCGGTCTATGACCGGTAAACGCACAAGTCTTGCCTTGAACAGATTGCTTTTCAGCTTTTTGAGCAGACTTTCTAAACTCAATAATGCGCAACATGATACCCCTTCTTTCACTCTTTTGGTAGGTAACTCCATTCTATCACCCTCATCACGGACAGTCAACGCATTGTCGTTAGTAAAATCAACGACGTCGTACCGTGGATAATGACACCGCCGTTAGGTACACTAAATGCAAAGGTGGTGAGGCTATGCGAGAGAAGAAGGACATCAATATTGAAATCGGCGGCAATATTCAAGTGGCAAGAGAACAGGCGGGCTATACGCAGGATACGCTCTCAGAAATGCTTGGCATGACGCCGAATCACCTGAGTGCTATTGAGCGTGGTGCTTCCGGTATTTCTCTTGAAGCCTTGCAGCGCCTTTGCCGTTTGCTCGGCGTCAGTGCGGACCGAATTATCTTTGGGACTGACGCGCCAGAAGCGGAAGCCCTTGCGCTTGCCAGACGTATTTCGGATATAAAGCCAGAATACCGGCAACAGGTTCAAGAACTGCTGTCCGCTATTTTGAATATGCCATAAAAAAAGAGCCTCTGCCGACACCCAAAACGGGCATCGACAGAGGCTTTTGGTTCGTTTTCCGGGCATTCAAACAAGTGCCGAAATCGACACTTATTTCTGCGCTAAAGAAGAAATTGCGCAGGGAATACAATCACTTAGGTTGGTCAATTTGCGCCGCTCTGGGGCTTGCAATCACAGGCTTTTTCGACCCCTAATTGTCCACTCTGCGCCTCCTTCCGGGAGAAGTGCGGACAGGCGATGAGATCCGCACGGAAGCTCTGCTTGCAGCTATGGACACAGCGGACGCAGAAGCGGTTATACTTCCGGCGTCCGCTGTCCCCGATGAAGAATGACCACTCCTGCCGCCATTTCTGACTTCTGCTCACAGCTCAATCTCTCCTTTGTGCTTTTGGGGAGTGCAGCATTCCTTCTGCTTTTCAGCCTTTGCAGACTTGAGCCTGTCCATGATGGAGGACTTTTCGCCGGTGTCGGGGGCTTTGACCTCTGCGGTCTTGTCCTCCTTTGGACCGTTGTTGATGATCCCGTCAATCATGCCGTAGTCATCCTCCATCGACATCTCCGCTGCCTTGAGATAGTTTTCCTTCTCAAGAGCTGCCATCCAGCTTTCCTTGCTGATACCGAGCATTCCGCCCTTAGCCGCATGATCGGCAATCTCTTTGGCATCTACGCACAAGCCCTCGGTGTTATCGGAATAGAGACGGTAAACCTCGCAGCCCTTCTCCAAAGCCTTCTCAGCCGCCTCCTGACCGGCGGGAAGAACGCCAGCCCATGCGTAGCCGTAGTCCTTCATATCCTGAATGGAGAGCGTGGGATCCGGCATCTCCGCCACTTCCTTGACCTCAAGGTCGAGAAGGCGGAGCGTGTCATCGTCGAAGCCGTTGTAGACATCATCGAGGACGAGCTTGCCGCGCTCATCGACGATGATGCAAGCCGCCTCATCGCCGTAGGCGTCATGTTCCATCAGGTAAAAGCTGTGACCGCCGACCTCGTGCTGGTCAATGGTGTGCCACGTCCCGATGTGACCGGCAACCGTCAGACCGGAGGTATCGGCGTTCATCTCAAAGTCCTTCTGCTCGGTAGCTTCCTGCTTCTGCTGTTCCTTCGAGATCATGGGGATCGCCACAATCTTATCGCCCAACTTAACAAACTGCTCCGGCACTTTGAAGTGGTCAGAGAACTTCTGCATCTGCTCTACGGTCAGAGAACCGAAGCTGTCATCCGTCAAGCCTACTACCAAGAATGTTCCGGCAACAACGTCGTAGATGTCACCGTCCTCATCACGCAGAGCGCGGTTCAGGGGCAGCCCTTCCAGCTTGCCTTCCTCATTACAGACTAAAGCAACAGGGTCTTCGTAGGGATAAATCGCCTCGATGCAGCCGCCGACCTCATGCTGCAAGGACTCCAGCCCGGAGTCAATCTCCTTCACATAAGGCTCCTTGCCCGGCTCAACGATGAGAACGGCAATGGTGCTGTCACGCTCGGCGGCTTCCCCTGAGCCGGTGATCCGGTATTCGTCGGGAATATCATCAAGATCGCCGTCGAACTGTCTGTCCCACCTCTCGCTTGCGACGCGGACATAGCCTTCATCGGTGAAGCGTCCCTGCTCATCCATCGCAATATCGCGCCCATAGCGTTCATAGTCGATGTAATTTGCCAGTGGACCGAGATCCTTTTCAGAGTAGATACCGGCTTCGTGGGCGTAATAATAGCCGAGGTCGGATTCATCGTTGATACCGGGCATGATGTCGTAGCAGTCCAGATTGAACGTCAGGTTGATGAGATCGTCGATGTCGCTGACCTCATCGCAGCCAGCCTCCATAATGGCAACGAGCTTTTCCTGATCGCTCAGGGAAAGCTCGTCAATCAAAGCGGCAAGGTAGTTGAGCTTATCAAGGCTCTCGTACTCGCCAAGCATCTTCTGAACGCCATAGATCGGGCATTCGTAGTCGGTGATAAACCACTCTTCGTAGGGCTGACCGAACTCATCCTGCTTGCCGATCCCGATACGCTCAAAGACCTTCTGCATCTCTTCCTCGGTGGTGGGCAACTTCACCCACTCACCGATCAGCATACCCTCGTTGTACTTGCCAAGGTTCGTGACGAAGGCTTCAAAATCACCGTCTAATACGGGCATAGGCATCCTCCTTTCAGTCATCCACCATGCCGTCCGGCATGATATACAGTTCCTCAAACTCCGCGTCGGTCATGGCTTCGAGCTTCCGGACGGTCTTATACATCAGCTCCGCAATCTCACCGTCCATGTCGTTCAGGGTGACGCTCTTCATATCGTCGATCAGTCGCTTCCGGCTGGACGTGTTGAAGCAGCACATCAGGCTGATTTCTTCCACGGTAAAGTTCTTCATATCAGAGTTCCATATCCTTTCCTTTGTTTTTCTGCGGCTTCGGTGTGTGGGACGGCTGGGCTTTCTGCGCGGATTTCAGCTTGTCGCGGATGGATTCACGGGCAGCGGGCTTCTTCGGGATGGTGTCGTAGATGGCAGTTCCGGCATCCTCCACATAGGCGCGGACATACTGGATGCTCTCAGAAAAGCGAATGGGGCGGTTCTTGTCCTCGATGTTGGTCAGCCGGACTTCATCAGCTGCAAAATCAACCGCGTCGATTCTGCACTTGATCCCATCCACATTCAGCGTTGCGCCGACAGGAATGTAATCTGAGCCTTTGAGTTCCTTGAAGGTCTCGCCGTCCTTGCTGAGAAAGACATCTGCGCCGGACTGCCAGAGCTTCTTAGATGCTGCTACCCACGCGGCTTCACGGAAGCCGGTCACCGGCATGGAGGGCTTGCTGCGCACCTTCTTCTCAAGGAGTTTCGTGCCGAGCAAGGGCGCGGCTTTTTCCGCGTCCTTGCCGTACAGCTCAAAATAGCCGTTCTGGGCAAAGCAGACCAGCGCGTCGGGATGAGCCTTTTTGACTGCCTCGTACTTCCGAAGATCTGCAACGGGCAGAGGCGAAAGCGCCTCCGTCCTCTCAGCCTCCGGCAGTCTGTCACGGCGGCTTTTCTGCTTGGTCAACACTTCCGCCAGAGTCTCCGCGTCCTTCGGGAGCGTCCGGTGGATTTTGACGCCGCCATGCTCACCGACCAGAGCCATTGCCTCATCGAAGCTGCTGCGGCAGGGGGCTTCCAGCACAAAGCCATCCGCGAAGGTCAGCCGGTCATGATCCGGCGCAGCCGAGTTCTGTGCCACATTTGCCGCCTGTTCCCGGTAGTTGATCTCAAAGACATCTCCGAACACCTTGCCGCGCTTGACGGTTTTCGGGACAATGACGCGGGCAACGCACTCGTCGTAGGTCTGTTCCGCATAGAAACGGAAGGTGTTGTGATCCCGCGTTCCCTGAATGAAGACCTGATTTTCGTTGAGGCAGTGCGTTCCATGCGGGCGGCAGAACCACATCAGCGTCTTGTCTTCGGGATTCTGGCTTTCGGCGGCGCGGCGGATGATGCGCTTGTCGATGTCGAAGTCTTCCTTGTAGCTGTCTACATGACTGTCCACGAGCTTCTGAAGCTCCGCGATGATGTCAACGTCTGTGTATTTCTTCATGCGTCTCCCTTCTCACAACTCCATGTCGTGTGTTTTGGATTTGACCGGGGATTTCTTCTCCGGCTGTGTTTTCGCGGCAGCTTTGAGCTGATCGCGGATAGAGGGCTTTTCCTGCTTCTGCTCCTGCTTGACGTATTCCAGCGTCGGCATCAACTCACGATAGCAGCCCTGTGTTTTCCGCGTCGCATGACGGCGATGGATTTTGAACAGCGGCTCACCGTTCTGCGTAACCGTGTTGCCCTCGATCCTGACGCCGTTCCGTGCCAGCAGATTGAAGGAATGGTTAGAGGCGCGATAGGACGCCCGCATACCGTCGTTGTTATAGGCAATCTGCCCCTTGAGCGTGTCCATGACGGCGGCTTTGATCTCCTTCTCTTCGGCAGTCAGGCGGTGCGCTTTCGGTGCTTTTGCCGCTCCCTCCGGCAAGGGGGCAAAGGGAGACTTGACCTCCACGGTTTTTACCTCAATAGAGGTAATCTCATCATTCTCCCATGCAACAACCTCCGGGTCTCTTTCCTCTGTTTTTTCAGGCATGACTTCCTTCTGGGGTTCGGTCTGCTGACGGAACGCATCGACGAAAAGTGCCGTCAGTCCGGGATTGGGTTTATCCACAAGGAAGCGGGAGGCGTTTTCGGGGCAGACATCAACGGTCTTCGCCCATTCCTTGAGGGGCTGGGGAATGCGCCCGTCAAAGTCTTTCTGCTGAATGGTGTTTGCGAGGACATACCGGACGCGCTCCGGAGAGAACTGCTCAAGGACGCTTTTCACGGCAGAATCCGCATCCAGCCGGTTATCACCGTAGTTGGAGCTGATCGCCGCTTCAATCGCACGGCGGCATTCCACGTTTGCGGCGAGAGAAGCACGATATGACTCCAGCTCACCGGCTTCATAGGCATAATTCGCCGTCTCGCGGTAAATGGGGACTTCCGGCTTTCCCTCCGGAACAGCTTCCTTTACGGGAGCTTCGGCTTCCTTCTCTGCGGACTGCGCTTTTTCTGCCAGCAGCACCTTGAGCTTGGCGTCAATGCCCTCGATCATTTCAGCCGCCGTCTTGCGGATGGTGTCCAGAGAGCTTTTCAGTTCCTTGGTTTCCTTGCCGGATGACCAACCGGCGATGTAGCCGAAGGAATAGTCCGAGGTTTCAATGCCGTAACGCTGGCAGACGGTGTAGGCAACGCTCTCCGCCTCAACCTCCTTGGTGTGACGATCCTTCTTATCTTCTGGCGCGGCTTTTTCATCCGGCTTGACGGCGTGGAGCTTTGCGTGAGCAATCTCATGAATGGCGGTCTTGACCGTCTGGATTTCGCTCATGCCTTCCTGAATGGCAATGCGGCTTTCAACCGGAGAGAAGAATCCCTTTGCGCCGCCCGGAATATCCTCAAAGGATATGGGGACGGGAGATTCCTGCTTGAGCGCATCGAAGAATGCCTCGTAGTTTTCGACGGTGCCTTTCAGCTCATCGACGATGATGTCCGGAAGCTCCTTGCCGTCCGTCTGAGAGACATCGAAGACGCTTACCACCTTGAAGGCAGGACGTAGGACTTCGACCGTCTCTGTAACGGTCTTTCCGTCTGCACCGATCACCGGCTTCTGCGTTACGGGGTCAATCTTCTCACGCTCTTCCTGCGCCTTGTACGGCGCTGGTGCGAGAATCTTGATGCCCTTTTCGCCCTTCATGACCTGACGGTCAAAGTTGCGCTGCCACGAGGTATAACCGGCAACATAGGTTGCCTCCGGCTTCTGCATCGCAATGAGCAGCGTGTTGTTGAAGGAATAGTTGTAGAACTTGGACATCGTGCGGAGATATTCCTTGAACCGCTCGGATTCAAAAAGCTCCTTGATGCCCTGTTCCAGCTTGTCCGTGATTTCGCGGACTTGCTGTGCATTTTTGTTTTCAGCCATCTCAAGCCTCCATTTCTTTTTTGTTCTGGGCAGAAGAAAACCCCGTCTGGGATTTGCTCAGTAAACGAGCCTTTACCTCAGACGGGGTTTCTCTGCGCGTCATCCGACGATGGAATATGTTGTCTTCCTTCTCCCATTCAATCAGCCGGTCAAACATATCCGGGTGCTTTGTGACCATGTGCAGCAGCTCCAAGTCGCTTGCGTTGGGACAGAACCAGCAGCCGTTTCTCCGGCAGTGAGTGTAGATTGGGGAAAGCAGCCCGTGTTCCGTACAGAGCTTGTAGGCGTCCGTCTCGGTCATGCCGTACTTGGCAAGCAGACTGACCTTCTTCACACCGTCCAGACGCGCAAGGCGTTTTGGCTCATCCTCCGCGATGCCGACATAGCTCACAGTGTCCGGCGAGAGTGCGGCATTGTACTTGCGGACTGGCGGGATTTTGCAGTCACGATTGACTGCACACATACCAGCCCATGCAAAGCCGCGAACCTCGCCCTTGTGCGGTCCGCGGGTGATGACATGATGGAACACCTCATCGTAGGTCTTGTCCGCGTGGAGAATGGTGAACTTGATGCCCAGCTCCTTTTCGCAGAAGGGCTTGAGCCGGTCATAAATGAAGTCCCGGTGTTCCGGGACTTCGCCGCTTGTGTCTTTGTCGAACATGACCTCACTGAAAACCGCCTCGTCAAGCGGCTCATTGTGCTGTGCAGCCAGCAGGAGCGTCGCTACGCTATCTTTGCCTCCGCTGCATGAAGCAACATACTTTGGGCGGGTCATCGGTCAAACTCCATCTTGAAGCTGACGTATTTGCCGCCGCTGTCATCCAGACGAATCACCGCATCGTAGAGCTGAGGCTTCTTCGGCGTGTAAAGCCCGGTCACTCGGCACCAGCCCTTGTCCAGCAGCTCCTTTGCGATCTTTTTGGTCAGCTTCTTTTTCTTGCTGGAAAAGAACTTGTTGTCTTCCCACAGGCAGAAGGAGCAGTCCTTGTTCGAGCAGTAGAAGTTGCCCTTACCGACGTAGACCGGAGAGCCGCAGCGGGGGCATTTGCCGATTTCCTCCTTGCCCGTGCCGAAACGCTGGGCTTCGGCATCGGAGAGGAACGGATAGGATTTCACAAGATCGCCGGTCATCCGGACAATGCCGCTGAGGAAGGCGTCCGCATCCGCATTGCCGCGCTCAATCTCCATGAGCGTATTTTCCCATTCCGCCGTCATTGCGGGAGAGGTGATCTGTTCCGGCAGAACACAGACAAGGTTGCAGCCGTCCTTTGTGGGAATGAGGGATTTGCCTTTGCGCTCTGCAAAGCCGGATTTCACCAGCTTTTCAATGATACCGGCGCGTGTCGCGGGTGTTCCAAGACCTTTCTTCTCGGTGTCATCGTCGAACTGATCGTTTCCGGCAGTCTCCATCGCAGACAGGAGCGTGTCTTCCGTGTACTGCTTCGGAGGCGTCGTGAAGTGTTCCGTAACGCTGGCGGACACACTATCCAGAACATCACCCTCATGGACTTCGGGCAGGAACTTCATGGGATCGTCCTTTTCCTTCGTCTTGAGGGAAGCCTTGAACAGCTCTTCGATGGCTTTCCATCCGTTTTGAACGACGGTCTTCCCCTTGGTTTTGAACTCGTAGCCCTCGCAGGAGAGCGTGATCTGCGTTTCCGCGTAGGTGTGCTTCTCGCCGGTCGCACACAGAAGGCGCATCCCGACAAGATTGAGGATTTTCTGCTCTGACTGAGGAAGCGCGGAAACCTCCTGCTTTTCAAGCTGGACGGTCGGGAGAATGGCGTGGTGATCCGTGACCTTGCTGTTGTCGGTTACGCGGGCAATGTCCGGAGTAACCGAAACACCGGAGAAAAGCGGAAGCTGGCGGCAGACAATAGAAATGACCTGACGGGCGGTGTCCTCCATATCGTCCGTAATGAACTGACTGTCCGTGCGCGGATAGGTCAGGAGCTTCTTTTCGTAGAGTGTTTGTACGAGATCGAGCGTCTGCTGGGCGGTGAAGCCGTAGTATCGGTTTGCCTCGCGCTGCAAGGTGGTCAGATCATAGAGCTTCGGAGGATTGACGGTTTTCGTCTCCCGCTTGAGAGAAGAAACGACGGCTTGCTTTTTCTCGCAAGCCGCCGCAATTCTTTTTGCTTTCTCTTCGGTTTTGACCTTTTCCAGATCGGCGGTCAGATCGCCCTTGCCGACGTGGACGTTGAAATACTTCTCCTTTTGGAACATGGAGATTTTCCCGTCGCGCTCCACCAGCATTGCAAGGGTCGGCGTCTGGACGCGCCCGACCACCAACTTCTTGTGATAGAGCGTGGTGAAAAGGCGGGTTCCGTTGATACCGACAATCCAGTCCGCCTTCGAGCGGCTGAGTGCCGCTTCATAGAGGCGGTCATATTCCTTGCCGTCCCGGAGATGGTTGAAGCCTTCGCGGATGGCGGAGTCCTCCAATGAGCTGATCCACAGACGCTTGAAGGGCTTGGTGCATCCGGCTTTGTTGTAAACCAGCCGGAAGATCAGCTCACCCTCGCGCCCTGCATCGGTTGCGCAGACCAGCTCGGTGACGCGCTTGTCCTTCATGAGAGAGGACAGCACCTTGAACTGCTGGGCTTTGTCCTTTGTGACCTCGAACATCCAGTTTTCCGGAACAATGGGCAGATCGTCATACCGCCACTTGGCATACCGCTCATCGTAGGAGCTGGCGTCTGCCAGCTCCACCAGATGACCGAAGCACCACGAAACAATGTAATTGCCGCCCTCCATGTAGCCGTCCTTGCGGGACGTCGCGCCCAGCACCTTTGCGATGGACTGGGCAACGCTGGGCTTTTCAGCAATGACTAAGATCAATCTTCATCACCATCCGTTTCAGCATCCTCCGCGATCTGCGGCTCTTCATCCTCGTTGATATACGGCTCTTCCTCGTAGCCTTCATCATCAAAGAAGTCCATATCCTCATCCTTGAGCTTTCTGCCCTTGACGAACTTGATGTAGTAATAAGCTGCACCCGCAGCACCGGCAAGAACGAAGATGACGAGGATCATGCCGATGTTGGATTTCTTTTCGGGTTTAGGGGCGGGGACATCGGTTTCCGCATCCTTGTCCGGCTCAGGTGTAACGGGGGCTGTGCCGGTGCATTCGCTCATGTTGGTCTTGCAGACCGGGCAGTCGGTATTGACTTGACCGGCAGCGCATTTTTCCTTGCAGTTACAGGTGGTCAGAGCAGCCGCAGTGTCATCATCCAGCAGCGCAAGCAGATCGCTCTCATCGACCATGTTCAGGAAGTACGTCTGATACTGTTCCTCGTCCTCGTTGATGGGCGCATCGTAGTCGATGACAATGAAGAAGGTGTTGCCGTTCTTCGTCTGAACAGTGATGAACTGCTTGTTGGTTGCCTTGTCATAGAGCAAGTCACGGGTGTAGGCGTTGCCCTCATCGTCAATCGGCTCACCCTTCGGCTTTTCCGGCGTGGGAGTGACTGCGGGCTGCTGTTCGGGCTGAGTTGCCTCCGTAACGGGAAGGTTCTGCTCGGTATCATCGGCGTAGGCAAACGCCGTGACAGAGAAGCAGGACAGAACCATGACGCAGACCGCAAGGACGGTCAGAAAACGAAACTTCTTACGCATTGTCGATTACCTCCGTATTTTCAGCGGGCTTGGTGCCGTCCTTCATGGAAGACAGGAACGCCATGATTTGATCCTTGTCCATCACCATAGAGCGCACGGTATTGATGATTTCAAGGTTTTCCAGCTCTGTCTTCTTGTCGTACAGCTCCTTGAGCTGACCTTCGATTTCGGACTTCTTCTTTTCAGCCTTCTCAATGTCGGAGAGGACTTTCTGATACTTGGGATTCATGCAAAACTCCTTTCTTTTAATAGGCGGGTCTTCCGAAGGCGTAGAAATGCTGCTGCCAATAGGAAGAGTTGATAGATGTGTACTGAATGGGATCGCCGCAGTGGATCATGACCCCATCACCAACGTAGATGCCGACGTGGGACACGCCGGGGGTGTCATACGTTCCGACAAAAAAGATGAGATCACCGGGCTGTGCATTTGCCTTTGAAACCGGCGCACAGACGTTGTAAAGCCCTTGTGCGCCAAGCCGTCCGGTATTCACAAGACCGCTGTTCGTGAGGACATAGCTGACGAAGCCGGAGCAGTCAAAGGACGTGTCGGGATTGGAGCCGCCCCACACATACGGATAGCCGAGATACTTTTCCGCCTCGGTAATCAGCGTTGCAAACTTCTCGTCGTTCAGGTATTCCGGGTTGACATCGTAGTCAGCGGGCGGATTTGTGATGTACTTGTCCACATAGGGAGAGTCACCGAACAGGTCCTCACGGTTGCCCAGCACAGACATATACGTTGCGTACATGGAAAGCTGTTCCTGAGACATGATGTAGACCGGGATGTGGGAGAGATTGAAGTTTTCGAGCTTCACGTTGCAGATGTAGTAGTCATACGGGACGCGGTAGGTTTCCGTGTGCGTGTTGCCGTCTGCGTCCGTCCATGTGTCGGTCTCCGTGCGGTATCTGGTTTCGACGATAACCTCTTCGGTGAGAATGTACTGCTTTTCAAACAGCATTTGGAGCGTACCCTGCACCTCATCCAGCGTGAACTCGCCCTCGTGGAGAGCCGAGAGAATGGAGATCAGCACATAGGGGTCATGCTCAATATCATCCAGATCGAAGTGATATTCGTCATAGTCATGAGTGCCTTCATAGTTATCCAGATAGCTTTGCAGCTCTTGCTCCATCCGGCAATACTGCGCTTCCGCGCCCAGCATCGCGTCATCCTCACTGAGATAAGAGGAAGCGATAACCGTCGAGCCGGTAGAAGTAAGCATCGAACACGAGCTGATTCCGGCACCGAGCAAAACGAGAAGGGCAATTCCGACGCCGATCCAGATAAAGACCTTCTTGTTCTTCTCAAAGAACTCCTTGATCTTGTCGGACGCCTTCTCACCGAGCTTCTTGCCGGTATTCTTTGTGGCAGTCCCGGCGGTCTGAGACCCGGCATTTCGAGCGGCGGCATATTCCTTCTTGATGTTCTGCTTCTGGTAGTGCTTGTTCATGTTCTGCTTCTTCATCTCAGGATGCTCCTGCTGATTTCTCTCATATTGGAGCTTCGCATCCGCAGCATCCGCCTTATGTTCCAGCTTAGAGACCTTCTCATAAGGTTTGTTGATGCTCTTTTCCCGATGATGACTGAAATGCCGAGCGGCAGTCTCAGCGGCGATCTCCGTTTTATGCGCCGCCTCAACCGCCGTGTTTTCCTGTTCGACCTCATGGATTTTGCCGTGAATGCCGGAAGCAAGGGTGTCACCGACCTTGCGGACGGTTTTATCTGCCTCAAATTGCAGCTTGCCTTTGCTCTTGGGCTTTTTCAGCTCATCCTCAAAATGAAGGCGGGTTTTGCCCTTGCCGGTCTCTTCATCGAAGACACGCTCTTTCTTGAGAACCTTGTGCGTGGGCAGCTTCTCACGGGCGGCATCCAGACGCTCATGCGCCTTCTCGGACTTCCTTTCGAGCTTCTGCATCCGCTTCGTGGGCGGGACGGCATCGTCCGAGACCGGCTTTGCGGAGGAAGTCTCCGCCGCTTGGGAGAGAACGGCATCCGCGTCAACTGTTTCAACCGCCGAGGTCTTGCGCAGCTTGTGGGTGACAACCGTTTCAGCAATCACTGTGCCGGTATGAGAAGAAACGCCGTGCTGCTCCAAAACAGGGGGCTTGAACGGAGTCTCTGACACGGGCAGCGGTTCGGGTGCATTCTGGGGTGGATTTTCTGCCTTTTTCTCTTCTGCGACGGACGTTTCCGAGGGCGGCTTAGTGTCGTTATCCTCGGTGTGTTCCGCCTGAAACTGACGCTGTTGACGGCGCATCTGCACCTTTTTCTGTTCCTCCGCAGAAAGGGCTTCGGAAGGTGCGGCTGTCTCAACCGGCTTGACCAGCTCTGTATCTTCCAGCCGCTTTGACACTCTCTGCCCGGTGCCAGCCGTCAGGTTTTCCTCGACCGCGCCCTCCCGCGTCATCCGCAGAACAACCTTGTCGCGGGCTTTAAGCTCCGGTTCCTTGGACATCAGATTTCACCTCCAATCCGCTTGTAGGCAAGCTCGGTGTACGCCGGATTCAGCTCGATGCCGATGAAATGACGCCCCATCTGTGAGGCAACCATGCCGGTTGTGCCGCTTCCCATGAAGGGATCAAGCACAATACCGCCTTCGGGACAACCAGCAAGAAGGCAGGTTTCAACCAGCTTCGGAGGGTAGGCGGCGTAATGACCGCCCTTGAAGGGAACGGTGTTGATCTTCCAGACATCGCGCTTATTGCGAAGCGGATTGATGTCTGCGTCCTTGATCTCACCATGCTCACGCGGGCGGTTGATGGACTGCGGCTGAGGCTGACCGGGAACGGGCTTGCCGTATTTGTTGCCGCCCTTCATGCCGCGCTTGAGGCGTTCTGCCGTTGCGGGAGCAATCGGTTCGGAGATCGCCTTGTAGTCAAAGAAATACTTCTTGGACTTTGAGAACAGGAAAATATGCTCATAGCAGCGGGCGCAGCGGTCTTTGACACTCTCCGGCATGGGGTTATCCTTCATCCAGATGATGTCGTTGCGCAGATACCAACCGGTATCACGGAGGGCAAAAGCCAGCATCCACGGAATACCGATCATGTCCTTCGGCTTGCAGCCCTCAACCTTGTTGTTGAGAGCCACAGCCTGACCGTTTCTGCCGTTGGGGTTCTTCGGGTCAATAAAATCACCCTGATTGCCCTTTCCAGCGTAGGTGTCCGAGATGTTCAGCCAGAGCGTACCGTCTGGGCGTAAAACGCGCCTGACTTCGGTAAACACTTCCGTCAGGCGCGAGATATATTCCTTCGGCGTTGTCTCTCTGCCGATCTGAGCATCCATGCCGTAATCGCGGAGCGCGTAATACGGAGGGGACGTCACACAGCAATGAACGCTGTCATCGGGCAGGGCTTTCAGGATTTCAAGGCAATCGCCGGTATGAATGATGTCAAGCTCTATAAAAACCAGCTCCTTTCTTCGGATTTGAGCGCATATCAGTCGGAGTAATACTCGTCCGGCTCGTAGTCCTCGTCTTCCATGAAGTCCTCGTCGAGATCGTCAATCCCGTCCGCCCAACGGTCGAAGATTTCCTCTGCTTCCTTCGCTGCCTCACGATAGAGGCTCAGGCGGTTCTTCTCGAAGGCAGCGAAGGCGGGGACGAACTTGCCAAACTCGCGGATTGCCTTCACATCCTGCGTGCGCATATCTGCGACGCACTGAATGATTTCGGACATCGTGAGCAGATCGTCGATCATCAGCTCATACTCGCCCTTGGGGATAGAAACGGTTTCATCATCCGCCGCGTCAGCGAAAGGGGTATTCTCATCGCTGTTGCTGCACTTGGGAACATCAACCTTGAAGTAGAAACTGATCATATCCACAGATACCTTGGTCATAATCTGACGCGCCTCCTTGACCTTTTCGTCGATGTCCTCCCTCACATGGAGATAGGCGCGGTGATGCTTCTTGAGGTCGCTTTCCAGTCGGATCAGATCGGTCAGCTCCCACAGAGCCATAAACAGTGCGGAGGTGTTCTCTCCGTATTCGATAGCGTCCGCATAGGGAATGGTAATCATCTTGTTGGTCATATTCAAAAATCCTCCTATCAGTTCTGTACGGTTTCTTCTAAGCGGGTGGTCATGATGCGGTAGAGCTGGGTGTCCTTCGGGAAATCGTCCTTGAAGGGAACGATGGTCGAGCCGTAGAAGATCAGCCCCTCACCGGCGTTGGAGTTGGTGATGTAGTTCTGCTGGCTGGGCGAGATGTTCAGCGCCTTCGAGAGAATCTGCCGGTCGCCGGATGCCTGATTCAGAAGGTAGACAAAATCCGAGTTTTCAAAAATGTTCTCCACCTCGCGGGAGGCAAGAAGATCCTTGACGTTCTGCGTGATTCCGGTCGGGATGCCGCCCCATTTTCTGAAACGCTTCCAGATTTCCACGCTGTACGCGGCGGTCTGTTCCTCTTTCAGCAAAAGGTGGAACTCGTCCATGTAGTAGCGCGTTGCCTTGTGCTGGGCGCGGTTGATGGTAACTCTGTTCCACACCTGATCCTGCACGATCAGCATACCGAGCTTTTTGAGCTGCTTGCCGAGTTCGCGGATGTCATAGCAGACAAAGCGGTTGTTGACATCCACATTCGTTCTGTGATTGAAGACGTTCAGAGAGCCGTGAACGTAGATTTCAAGGGCAGTTGCAATGCGCTGTGCCTCCGGCTCCTTCTGATTTCTCAGAATGTTGTAGAGGTCTTCGAGGATCGGCATTTTCTCCGGCTTGGGGTCTGCAAGAAACTCCTGATAGACCATGCGGACGCTGCGGTCAATGATGGTCTTCTCAACCGGCTGCAAGCCGTCCTTGCCGCCGACAATCAGCTCACACATGGAGAGGATAAAGTCGGATTTCAGCGTAAGCGGGTTTTCCTCTTCGGAGTAGTTCGTGTTGATGTCCAACGGATTGATGTAATCCGTGCTGACCGGTGAGATGCGAATGACCTGACCACCGAGCTTCTGCACAAGGGGAAAATACTCGGCTTCGGGGTCGCAGACGATGATGTCATCCTCCGTGATGAGGAAGGCGTTTGTCATTTCGCGTTTGGCGGAGAAGGATTTACCGGAACCGGGTGTACCCAAGATCAGCCCATTCGGGTTCTTGAGCCGCTTGCGGTCAACCATGATCATGTT
>ENA-OWPF01001871-OWPF01001871.1-human-gut-metagenome-genome-assembly--contig:-NODE-1871-length-16792-cov-4.077075_pt1 | contig 16792 bp, 24 predicted proteins | sample MGYA00248261_ERZ651840 | MGnify/ENA primary metagenome ERZ651840 (study PRJEB26924, sample SAMEA4378268) | human gut metagenome | biome: human gut; feature: human-associated habitat; material: faeces... | reverse complement strand
GCTCAGAAGCGAGGGCCTTGCCGTCGTCGGCATGCGCGCGCTGCTCGCGGGCGGCATCCTCAATCTTGCGCTCACGCCCGCCTTCATCCTCGGACTGGGCTTCGGCATCGAGGGCGCGGCCTGGGCCGCCGTCCTCTCCCAGGCGGCGGGTCTGCTCATCCTCGTCAATCACTACCGCAGGAAGGCGGGGCTCCTCAGGATCATTCCGCCCACGCTCGAGCGCTTGCACAGGCTCTCGCCCACGATTCTGCGAAACGGCATGCCGAGCCTTCTGAGAAACGCGCTCGCGGCCGTCGCGGCCTCGATCCTCAACCTCACCGCAGGCGGCTTCGGCGACGCGGCCGTGGCGGCGATGAGCATCGTGGGCCGCGTACTCATGACGGTGAACGCCGTGATGGTGGGCCTCGGCCAGGGCTACCAGCCCGTGGCGGGCTTCAACTGGGGCGCGGGCAACTACGCGCGCGTCAAGAAGGCGCTCGTCTCGACCATCGTCGCGGGCACCGCCTTCACGACGGCGGCTGCGATTCCGGGCTTCATCTTCTCGGAGAGCATCGTCTCGGTGTTCGCGGGCGGAGACCCCGAGGTGATGGAGACGGGCACGACGGCCATGCGCTGGGCGTTCGCGGGCTTCCCCTTCATCGCCGTCTCGATGATCGCCAACATGACCTATCAGGTCCTCGGCCGCCCCAAGGCCGCGTCCTTCCTCTCGAGCCTCAGGCAGGGCTGGTGCTTCCTGCCGCTCATCCTCACGCTCCCGGGATGGTTCGGCCTCACGGGCCTGTGCGCCTCCCAGCCTCTCGCTGAGGTGCTTGCAACCCTCGTGAGCCTCAGGTGGATTCGAGCCATCGTGCTCGAGGCCGACGACCTCACGGCGAAGAAGAACGCCTCCCGCAAGGCCTGAAAACCCTGCCGAACGTCGCGCGGCCTCTCCTCCATAGTGCGTAGTGGATTCGCTACGCCTGACTGATGCCGACCGAGGCGTGCTGGTCTATATTAAAGGGCAGGACAATCAACGGGGGGCATTCATGGCGCTTGACGTACTAGACGACCGATGCGAAGTGCTCGTGCTCGGCATCGGCAACATCCTCTGGGCCGACGAGGGGTTCGGGCCTCGCTGCGTCGAACACTTTCACAGGCTCTATGAGGACAGGCCTGAGGTGCGCGTCGAGGACGGCGGCACGCTGGGCTTTTATCTGATGAACCTCATCACGTCCGCGCGCCGCATCCTCGTCTTCGACTGTTGCGACTTCCACGAGGAGCCCGGCACGATGATGGTGCTGCGCGACGACGACGTCGAGCCATGGCTCACCACCAAGATCTCCCCGCATCAGACGGGATTCTCCGAACTGCTCGCCACTGCGGCCCTGATGGGCCGCGCCCCCGAGAGCCTGGTCGTCGTGGGTGTTCAGCCCGAAAGGCTCGACGACTACGGCGGAAGCCTTTCCGACACGCTCAGGAACCTGCTTGATGAGGCGGTCGAGCTCGGTCGTGCCGAAGTGGCGCGCTGGGGCTTTGATCTTGCCCGCCGTCCCGAAGGGGCCGAAGTCGCGCCGCTCATGGCCGCCTGCGTGGAGGAGGCGCCCTATGAGGAAGGCCGTCCCTGCGAGGCCGAGGCCTGCCGCATCGGCGACGAGCGCTTCCTCGTGAGGCCCGCGGGCGTACACGTCGAGGATCCGTCCTTCGAGAGAAAATGAGGCCTCCCGCAGGAGGCCCGCATAAAAAGGAGGCATGGCATGTGCATTGCCGTTCCCATGCGGATCGTTGAGGCCGAGGGCCTCTCGGCCGTTGCAAGGCGCGAGGGCGCGCCCGACCTGAAGGTCGACACGTCGCTCGTGGGCGAACTCGCGCCGGGCGACTGGGTGCTCGTCTTTCGCGAGAGCGTCATCCGCACCGTGAGCGAAGAGGAGGCCGAAAGGATCGGCCGAGCGCTCGCGTGCGTCTCCGCCGTGATGGCGGGTGACGAATCGGCGGCGGCCTCGGCCGCCGGCTTTGAGGACTTGACGGGCGAGCCTCGGCTCCCGCCGCATCTGCAGGCGCTCGTCGGAAAGAAAGGAGCCTGATCCATGGCAAAACCCAAGCCGCCCGTCGAGGCCGTCGTCGACACGGCCGTTCATCCGCTCTTTGCGCGCCTGCGCGAAGAGGCGGGCTTTGCGGAATTCTCGGGCGCCACGCTCGAGACGATGCTCGAGGCGCCCGGCCTCAAGATGGTCCTCTTTGCGGAGGATCCGAACCTGAGGCGCGAGACGCTCGACATCGCCGTGATCGGCCCCGAGCTCAGGAAGGCGCTCGGTGCCGCCGTCGCCTCGGGCTGGTACACGGCCGTCTCCGAGGGCAGGGCCCTCGGCGCACGCTACGGCATCCGCAAGTTTCCCGCCGTCGCGCTCTTCAGGGGCGCGGAGTACCTCGGCGCCGCCGAGGGACTGATGGGCTGGGACGAATACATTCAGGCGCTCGTCGAGATCGGGTCCCGTGAGAAGGGCCCTTCGCGCACGATTGCGATCCTGCAGAAAACGGAAGATTGAGTTAGGAGATCCCCCATGTCCAGTCTGACTTTGGACGGCGCCGGCCGATGGGCCGAGGTGCCGCAGCTCCCGCCCGAGGTAGAGCGCGCAGCCGCGCGGGCGCTCGTTGACTTTCTGCGCGAGGTCGAGAAGGCCGTGCTCGAGGCGAAGGCCGCCGGGCCTGAAGTCCTCGAGGAGCTTCACCGCGTCTGGGACTTCAGGAGCTTCGACCGTGCCTGGCTGCCCTTCATCCTGCCGATGCTCGGCAGCGGTGAGGTGCGCATCACGCTCCACGACGGGCTCGCCCGCATGGAGGAAACGGGCATTCCCGCCCTCTGGCGCCTGCAGATGGGCGGCCACGACTCCTTCATTCTCGGACGCATCCCGCGCTGCGTGTGGCTTGCCGCCCGGAGCGGCGAAGATACGGTCGGCACGATCGTCAACAATGGCTCCGACGTCTTCGCGGCTCCCGCGATTCTGGAGGAGCTGCGCGCCGCACAGCAGAAGATCGACTGGTCGAGGCTCCCCGAGAACCCCGCCCACATGGTCGAACTCACCAAGCAGCCGCTCTCGCCGGGCGACTCCCGCGCGATTCTCTCCACGCTCGGCACGGGCGACATCCGGGCCGAGATCACGGGCTTTGCGAAAAGCACGATCAACCGCACGGGCGTGCGCGGCATCTGGCACACGAAGATGCTCAACAATGCGGGCAAGCCGCTCCTTGACGCCTACGTCTGCGCGGTGATCCCGCCCGAGGTGGCCTCGCCCTGCGAGGCCTTCGACGACACCGTCGAGCGCTGCCGCGAGATGGTCGACTGGGTCGAAAAGGACCTCGAGCGCGGCGCCATCGGCGGAGAACCCGTGGAGGAGGCCCGATGAACGACCATGAAGTGAGCGACGACGTCCTTCCGACGAGCCTTTCAGGCTCGGACGTGAGCGACGGTCTCGACCGCCTGATGCGCGCACGCATCACGCCGGAGATGCACATGCAGTGCAAGGTGTGTTGGTTCGTCTACGATCCCGAAGAGGGGCTTCCCGAATTCGGCATCGAGCCGGGCACTCCCTTCAACGATCTCCCCGAGGACTGGACCTGCCCCGAGTGCGGCCATCCCAAGGCGAGCTTCATTCCGGCAGAAGGCTTCTGACGGGCGCTGCAGGGAAGAGGCGCATCATCAAGACTCATCGGGCGTCGCTGACAAGGCGGCGCCCGATGCATTTTCTGCGTTGTCGCGAGCTCCCGTTCCGCCTGATAAGATAACGAAACAGGCTGGAAAACCACGCAGCTTTCATTTTTTTATGCCAGTCGACCGTTCCAACCTCACGGGCGTCGCGCTAGTCCTCCTCGCAGGCATTCTGTGGGGCGCGATGGGCACGTCCGTGCAGTATCTCTTTTCCTCGGGCGCCTTCGAGACGCCGCTCGAGCTCGTAACGCTGCGCCAGCTCTGCGCAGGCTCGCTCTTCGTGCTCGTCATGAGCCTCGTGCGCCCGCAGGCGATATGGAGGCTCTGGACCGACCGCCGGATGGTGATCGACGCCGCCGTGAGCGGCGCGCTCCTCTTCGGCGCGCACAATGCGTTCTTCGAGTCCATTTACTATTCGAACGCAGGCACGGGCGCGATCCTGCTCGTGACCGTTCCGCTCTGGTGCGGGCTCTGGAGCGCGATCGTGAACCGAAGGCCCGTGCCGCGGCTTGAGATCGCGTGCTTCCTGCTCGCTGCCGCAGGCGTCTCCCTCATCGTGACCGACGGCGACTTCTCCGGGCTTGTCTTCTCGCCGATGGCGATCGTCTGGGGACTCGTTTCGTCCTTCATGGCCGCCGCCTACAACATCCAGTCCAAGCGCCTCGTCGCCCGCGCGGGCGTCGTGCCCGCGCTTGCGTGGGGTCTGGTCTTCGGCGGCGTCTGGGCGTCCGTCTTCTGCAATCCGCTCTCGATTTCGGCCGAATGGACCGCGGCGTCCGCAGGCGCCTTCGCCTTTCTCGTTCTATTCGGCACGATGTTCGCCTTCTGGAGCTTTCTTGCGGGCCTGAGGCACGTCTCGCCCGTGGTGGCGGGGCTGCTCAACAGCGCCGAGCCGCTTGCGGGCTATTTCTTCTCGATGCTCCTTCTGGGCGACGTGCTCGGCTTCTGGCAGACCGCGGGCATCGCGCTTGTCATCGCCAACGTGGCGCTCCTGGCCTTCAGGAAGAATTGAGCGAACGCATTGTCGTCGAGACTGATCGACGAAGACCGGAACGGGTGGGGAGACGCCCGAATGGCACCCGTGCATCCGGCTCGCTAGACTATTCCCGACAGTCCGGCGGACCCGCCCTCGGGCCGCCCTTTTTCGAGGAGTCCGTTCGTTCGCCATGCTCGCCGCGGGGCTCAGGGCGGCGAGGCGGTCTGAAAATCAAAGGAGGCTTTCGAGCGTCGCGGAGCGGCGCGCCAGGGCGACGGCTACTTCGGCCGCCTTTTCGAGCGATCTGACGGGAAGACATTCGTAGACGCCGTGGTAGTTGAGGCCGCCCGTGAAGATGTTGGGACACGGCAGGCCGCGCACGGAGAGCATGGCGCCGTCCGTGCCGCCGCGGATCGGAAGCTCGACGGGCGTGACGCCCGCATCGGCGAAGGCCTCGCGCACCAGAGCCATCACGGCGGGCGTGCGTTCAACGTAGGGGCGCATGTTCTCGTAGGAATCCGTGATCTCGAGGCGAATGCCGGCACGCGGATTCTCGGCCGCGAATTCGGCGGCCAGGTCCCTGAGGAAGGTCTTCTTCGCTTCAAAAAGCGTCTTGTCGTGGTCGCGGATGAGGATGACAACGCGTGCCTCCGTGACGCTTCCCGAGATTTCATGCGGATGCAGAAACCCCTCGCGTCCCTCGGTGGTTTCGGGGGCTAGGTCGACGGGCAGGCGTGCGGCGAAGTTCGCGGCGATGCGCGCGGCGTTGACCATCTTGTTCTTGGCGGCGCCCGGATGGACGCCCACGCCTGTCACCGTGAGCGTGGCCGAGGCGGCGTTGAAGTTCTCGCTTTCGAGTTCGCCGAGTTCGCCGCCGTCGAAGGTGCAGGCATAGGCCGCGCCGAAGCGGGCGATGTCGAAGTTCTCGGTGCCGCGTCCGATCTCCTCGTCGGGCGTGAAGGCGATCGCGATCCTCGCATGAGGAATGTCGGGATTCCTGACGAGATGCGCCGCCATCGTCATGATCGCGGCAATGCCCGCCTTGTCGTCGGCGCCGAGAAGCGTCGTGCCGTCGGTGAAGACGACGTCCTCGCCCGTGTAGCGGAGGATTTCGGGAAACTGAGCGACGGAAAAGACGATGTTCTTCTCTGTGTTGAGCACGATGTCCCCGCCCGTCACGCGGATGATCTGCGGCGTGACGCCCGCGCCGGGCGCATCGGGCGAGGTGTCCATGTGGGCGATCATGCCGATCGCGGGACGATCCTCAAGGCCGGTCGTGGCGGGAATCGAACCGTAGACGATGCCCGTGTCGGTGAGGAACGCCTCGAGTCCGAGTCCGCGAAGCTCCTCGAGCAGTTCGGCCGCAAGCGCAAACTCCTTAGCGGCTGAGGGCGCCGCAGTGCTCTCGGGATCCGACTGCGTGTCGAATGCGGCGTAGCGCAGGAAGCGCGCGAGCACGGTGTCGTCTGCAAATTCGTTGGCGGGCATGATGAACTCCTGGTCGTTTGCTGTAAAGCAAATCTAGCACGATGCGCACCGGATGGGAAAAGGCCTGCGGGCTCCTATAATATGGCGCGTTCCAAACACTCTGAGGAAAATCCCATGCTGACCGTCCGCCCCGCCGCGATGAGCGACCTTGACGCCATGACCGACATCGAAGCGCAGTCCTTCCCGCCCGAGGAGAAGGCCACGCGCGAGAGCTTCGAGGCTCGCATGAAGGTCTTTCCCGAGTGCTTCATGCTTCTGTGCGAGGACGGCCGTCCCGTCGGTCTCATCGACGGCATGGTGACGAACGACGCGACGATCTCCGATCCGATGTTCGAGAACGCCTCCCTGCACGACCCGAAGGGTGCCTGGCAGTCGATCTTCGGCTTCTGCGTGCTTCCCGAAATGCGCGGCAGGGGCGCCGCGCCGCTCCTGATGCGCGCCTTCATCGAGAAGGCGAGGGCCGAGGGCCGCCGCGGCCTCATCCTCACCTGCAAGGAAAGGCTCATCCATTATTACGAACAGTTCGGCTTCGTCAACATGGGCGTCTCCGCCTCCGAACACGGCGGCGCCGTCTGGTACGACATGACGCTCGAATTCTGAGCCTTCTGGTGATGAATCCTGAGCCCGCAGGGCACCTTCGGATGTGATGAGTGCAAATGCGGGTTTTTGAGGGGAAGTTCGAGTCAAAAGACGCTTGACGAAAGCTTCGTGCGGGCGTACCATAATATCAACCGCAGGACACAAGGTCCCGGTTTTCAAGAGTCCGGCTCCCCATCGCCGGCATCCCGGAAGGTACCGTAAGACCTTCCCACGATAGAGCCCCGTCGGCATTCGCCTCGGGGCTCTTCTCTTTTCTGACGGCAGCACAAAGGCCTCCGGATCCCTGGGATCGGAGGCCTTTGTCGCAGACGTCGCCTGATGGAGCTCTGAGGATCAGAGACGCTTGAGGAGGTTGACGATCATGTTGATGCGTTCCTCGACCGTTTCAAGGCGCAGGAACTCGCGTTCGGAGTGAAAGCCGCCGCCGGCGGGGCCGCAGCCGTCGACGACGGGGATGCCGGCCTCGGCCATGTGGTTGCCGTCGGAGGCGCCGCCGGCGTCGACCCACTTGGCGTCAAAGCCCGCTTCGGAGGCGGCGTCGGTGATCTTCTCGACGAGTGCCCTGGTGTTTTCGGAAAGCGGCATGGCGGGCGAGTAGCTCAGCTGCTCGACGGTCTGCGTGACGCCCTCGACCCAGGTCTTTTCGGCGAGCGCGCGAATCTTCGAGATGAGTTCGCGGCCGTCCTCGTCGTTCCAGAAGCGCAGGTCGAGCGTCACTTCGGCGTGGTCGGAGATGATGTTGGCGCCCGTGCCGCCGTGAATGAGGCCGGGATTGACCGTCGTGCCGCGGGCCTTGTCGTCGAGCTCGCAGGCGGCGAGCGCAAGGCGCATGGCGGCGACGTTGGCGTTGCGGCCGTCCTGAGGATTGTTGCCTGCGTGCGCGGTGAGGCCCTTGAAGGTGAAGCGGATGTTGGAGGAGCCCTTGCGGGAGCGCACGAGTTCGCCGCCGGCACGCGCGGCTTCAAAGACGAGCGCGGCCTTCGCGTGCGTGGAGAGCTCGCGGAGCCATTCCTTGGAGGCGCGGGAGCCGAGCTCTTCGTCGGGATTGAAGACGCACCAGACGCTCAGGCGCTCGAGGTCTTCGGGACGGGCGTTGCGGCAGGCGTAGAAGATGGCGAGCACGCCGCTCTTGCAGTCGGAGCAGCCCGGACCGTGAGCCGTCGTGCCTTCGATCGAGAAGGGACGCGCGGCGGCCGTGCCGTCGGGGAAGACCGTGTCGAGATGGGCGTTGAAGATGACGTCGCATTCGGTCGAGCCCGGCTTGTTGCGGCAGATGAGGCCGCGGCCCGCCGTCGGGCCCAGGTCGACGAGCTTGGCCTCCCAGCCGATCGATTCGAAGTGACGCTTCATCACCTCGGCTGCGGACGTGACGCCCGCACAGTTGGTCGTGCCGCAGTCGCGGTTGACGAGTTCGGCGAGGTCGCGCACGTATTCTTCAAGCATGCTCATGAATAATCCTTTCTTCAATCCGGACTTTGGGCCCGGGCGGTTGAGTCGAATTCCAAAAGGATACCAAGTGATCCGCAGGGCCGCATCGGGATTTTCGAGAACTGGGACGGGGACCGGACGTGAAGCGGGCCCGCAGGCGGCTGCCTGGCGGGCCCTGAGAACCTTGCGAAGGCGGTCTGGCCGTCAATCAAGCCACTTTGCCTCGATGGACTTGAGTTCGCCGCGGCGATCCAGAAGGTCCCAGAGATAGTTCATCACGCGCGTGTAGTGGGTATTGTGTAGCGGGACTGAGACGGACTACAAGGGACAAAAGGCTTGAAAGACACGCACTTTCGATCTCCCATGTGTACCTTATAGGGACAACGCACCCCTTCAGGGCACATCCAAGTGTATGAGCGCAGTATGAAGCCAACTTCTAAAAATCTCCTTCTTCTCCCCATCGGCATGCACCGCTATGAGCGCGGTCTTTATGTGCGCGTGACGGCCACGTCCCGCTCGTGGGTTTTCAAATACCAGCTCAACGGCCGCCGCCGCGAGATGGGCTTCGGCCCTGTCGAGGGGCAGGCTGTCTCGTCCATACTCGGCAAGGCGAGCGCCGCCCGCTTCCAGATTGACCGAGGCATCGACCCGCTTGCAGAAAAGGAAGCGAGGAGGGCGGAGGCAGTGGCGGAGGCCAAGCGTGCCAAGATGGTGACCTTCGCGGAGTTCGCACCGAAAGCCGTGGAACGCATTTTCAAGATCAGGAAATTCAGGGGCGACAATACGGAGTGTTCGTGGTTGAAAACGCTCGACCGCCTTGTCAAGTTGCTTGGAAAGCATAAGCTCGACGAGATCTCTACGCGCACGGTTGTCGAGGCGCTTGAGCCCGCGTGGGAGGACAGTGCCAGTGCCTCAGAGGAGCTTCAGGGAAGGCTCTCCAACATCCTTGACGTCGCGGTGACGGAAGGCTACATAGAGCTCAACCCCGCCGCGTGGGCCCGCCTCAAGATGTGGTTGCCGTCGCCGTCGACGCTTCGCCGTGCGAAGCCTGCCAAGCACCACGCCGCGCTTTCCGCGGAGGACCTAAGTAGCCTTGCGCAAAGGCTCTGGGCGGATGGGTCCAAGAACTCGCTCGCCATCCTCTTCGGAATCCTTACGGTTGGGCGCAGGCAGGAGTACTTGGAGGCGAAGTGGTCGGAGATCGACACTGAGGAGCTGACGCTCTCCGTTCCTCCGGAGCGGCGCAAGGACGGGAAGCTCGTCCCCCACGTGGTGCCGCTGTCGCGTCAGGCGCAGCGCCTGCTCGAGCGCCTGGACACATCGAGCGAGCATCTCTTCCCCGGAAGGGGGTGTGCGCACATATCGCCCACGAGTCTGTCGAACGTGGCGGCCTCGCTCTCTACGGAAGACAAGCCGTTCACGCTCCACGGCATCCGCTCCACTTTCTCCGACTGGTGCGCCCGCAACGAGAAGAACTTCGTCGTCTCCGAGAAGTGCCTGATGCACGCGGTGGGCAACGCCGTCTTCCGTGCCTACCAGCGTGATGACCTGCTGGAGCAGAGGCGCAAGCTCCTTCAGGAGTGGGCGGACTTCCTTCTCCCGAACGTATAAAAGAAAAGCCCCGCGAGGCAAAAGCCAGCGGGGCAATTTCTTGTTCGTAAACGAAGGAGGTAACCGCACGGAGTGAGCATCCACTGGCTTGGAGATATGACGCCTATATCCCAGTGCAGCTCTCCGGATAACCGGAGATCTAGGCTTGTGCGGTGTTGTTTCCTGTCTAGGAAAGCGAAGGTCAAAAAGGCAAATTTTTGAAAACCCCTCCGCTCCCTAGAGCCAGAATGGTAGCACAAAAGAGAAAGCCCCGCGAGTTTTACAGGCTTGCGAGGCATTCCCCCATTCGTTGACCACTTCTCTAAGGAGGAGACAGCGTTATTTTACCAACTGGGTTAGGGCGTCGTGAACTGCGGCGTGGCGCTGAAGTAGTTCTCCGCCCTCTCCAAGAAGTTCTGCACTTTCTCTGAGAAGGCCCTCGCACCGGGCGACTGCGGCTCGCTCATCTCGGCAGGCAGAGGCGCTGGCCTTTCGCACTCGATTTTCTGCGGAGCGCTGCACCCTGCGCAGGTCAGCATCGAGACGGTCAGCATCACGGCGAAGAGAAGCGATTTGGTTTTGTGCTTCAACGAGTTTTGCATAGTCCTTTTTCCCTTGATCGGCTCTGGCAATCGCGGCAGACAGCTCTCGCTCGGTAGCCTCTGCCGCCCAATGGCTGTTCGCCTTGAACTCTCCGACAATGAAGCCGACGACATAGGCGGCCAAGCAGAAGAGAACAGGTACCTTCATAAGTCCTCCGTTGTTCCATTAGTGACTGGCCCAAAGGATCGAGTTCGATTCGACCAGAAAAACGACGCCTCTACTGGCACAGAGGTAGACAGCAAAGCCAAGCGCGAGCCAGCCGATGCGTTTCAGATGCTTTCGCGTGGTTTCGTAGCGCCACTGCGCAATCCCTTCGCGGTCTCCTTCAAGCTCTTCAGGGTAGTTGAGCAACTTGAGGAAGGACGCGATCAAAGTAAACAGAATCGCCCCGTCGAGGAAGGGTGCGACCGCGATCTCCCATGGGTAGTAGAAGGCAACCAGACACGCAGGCAGCCAGTCGCCGAGACGCGGAATTGCGACACTTGCCCACTGTTCGCAGAACCACTTCCACACGACTGCCCACGCGAGAGCACAGGCAACAAGCGAAAAGGCGTATTCAACACCTGTCAGTCGCCTCTCGCCTTTCAGAACGCTGTACATCATCTTTAAGAAAAGCCCTACGAATGCTGATAAAATAAACTCCATCGAGTCTTTCCTCGGTAGCCAGTAGATAAAACCGCCTGTTGTCCGCTAAAACACAAGGCGGTTTTATTTTACCTGTCGAGGGCTTTCTTCCGGACCATCATTCTTCTCCGAGGAAAAGTTTTGCTTCTGCGCGTCGGCGTCTGGCCAAGCCTTGAAGCTCCTTGCCGTTGACCTTCGTCACGTCGAGGAACTGGTAGGCGGCTTCCTCTTCGTCCTGCATGTTGACGGCGCGCAGGAGCTTCGGGCACTTATGCACCACACCATCCACGCCGATGTTGTAGGCGAGCGAGAGGAGGGCGACGAACTGGCCTTCCGTCACCTTCACGTTGACCCATCGTGCGAGCCCCGAGGAGTAGCGCTCAAGATCCTTCACGAGAAGATCGTAGGCTTCGACGTAGCTAACCTTGTCACCTTCCCTGACGTCGCCCGTGTGGCCAAAGCCAATCGTGAGGACGCCTGCAGGGCATCGGTACGCCTCCTCGCGGAAGCCCTCCCACTGCTCGATGAAGTCGGCGGCAAGTTCCACCGGGTAGGCTGTGAAGTTTTTATATTCCATCGTTGGACTCCTTCTTTTTGCTGAGGCCGCGGCTCTCAAGCGCCGCGTCCGCTTTTTCCTCTAGGCGCTCGTTCAAGGTGTGGATGACGCGGCGGAGCACAGGAGGGACAACCCCGCCGAAGCCGCCGTACTCTAGGTTCTCGATCAGGGAGCCGAACTCGCCAGCCGCATAGGCGCAGATCGTGATCGACTCGAAGATTTGAAAATGGATGAGAGGCTCGAACATCATGTCCAAACCGTGGGATAAAGCCACGATGAGGAACATCAGGGCCTTCTTCAAGATGCCCATGTAGTTCTTGTGGCTAGACCTTTCGTGGCGATAGATGGCGACTGCGGAGCCGAGGAAGAAGTCGGCCACGCAGAAGATGACGAGCCAAGTGAGAAGCGGGCCGACGTCGCCGAAAGCAAAAGATGCGAGGCTTCCGACGACGCCACCGATGTACGCGAAGGCGCGTTCTGCGCCTTGCGGGAAGAGAGACTGAAGTGTGTTGAGCATTGCGCACTCTAGGTTGGCGGCAGGATCTCCTGCCGGGGTGCGCTCATTGCAGGTAATTTTAACGCACTGCGAAGCCGCGTCTTGCGATGGTCTCTCGACGGGCCACATAATCCGTCACGTCCTTTTCACGCCAGCGGCTGGTGCCGAGCACGTGAATGGGAGGAGGGAACTTTCCCGCCGCCACCCAGCGGGTTACGGTCTTGGTCGACACGCCGAAAGCCTCGGCAATCTGCGCTCGCGTCACAAGTTTTTCAAGATTGAGTGCCATGATCAGCCTCCGTTTTTCTTTTCCAAAAGAATGTCCATGACATTCCGTTTCGTTGCGATGCGCTCAAGGACTGCCTCATCGAGCGTGTCCTTGGCGACGATGGTATAGACAAACACAGACCTTGGGTGCCCTGACTGCGCTTGTCGTGTCGGCCCGATTCGCTCCACCATCTGGTCGTGCTCTTCGAGATTCCAGTTGGTCGAGTAGAAGACGAGTATGTTGCCGCCGTCCTGCAGGCTCAGGCCGTGTCCGCATGAAGCCGGGTGCGCGAGGAGCATCGGGATCTTTCCTGCGTTCCATTCGCGGATTGTCTTCGGGTTCTTGTCGAGGACGCGGGCTTCCTTGAAGGCGGCTCGCAGAACCTCAAGCTCGTGGCGGAAGTTGTACGCGACGAGAATCGGCATGCCCGCTGCTTCCTCCACGATGGAGCGGAGCGCCTCCACCTTCTCGCTATGAAGAGCGAGGTAGGGCTTGGCGTCCTTCGCTTCGGGGAGCATGCCGTCGGCGTTCTCGTAGTAGAGATTGCCGCTGGCGATTTGCAGACATGCGCTCGTCTTTGTTGCCGCGTTCGCCGTCTCCACCTCCTGCCCGTCGATCTCGGCGTAGAGCTTGCGCTCCATGTCGTCGTAGATCTTGCGGGCTTCGGCGGGGAGCGTGACGGAGATCGTGGAGTAGATCGGCTCTTCGAGGTCGAACCAATCCTCCGCATTGATCTTCAGCGTCACGTCGTTCAGCGCTTCCTGAATCCTCGCTTCGCTCCCGGGCAGGATCTCCCACCTGACTGCGAAGGCCGATGCGCCGACGCGGACGGGGCGGAAGTACTCCTGCTGGTAAGCGGTCATCGACTTGCCGAGGCGCTTGCCTGCGTCCACGAACCACAGCTGGCCCCACAGGTCGAGGTAGCCGTTGGGCGCGGGCGTACCCGTGAGTTCGATAAAGCGGTCGACGTGCTTGAAAGCGACGGTCGCAAGGGCCTTCGCTCTCGTGCCGCCCTGCCTTGTGCGGAAGGACTTGAGCCTTGTTGCCTCGTCCGCCACGACGATCTTGTAGGGCCACTTGTCGCCCCAGAAGTCCACGAGCCAATTGAGCAGGCCGTAGCTTATGGCGTAGACGTCCGCCTTCTGACGGGCGAGGGCTTCGCGCTTGCGCTTCTCTCCGCACAGGCACACGGCCTTCATGCCTCGCAGGTGATCCCACTTCTCCACCTCATCGGGCCACGAGGACTGAGCGACGCGCACCGGCGCGATGACGAGGGCAGGCCCCTCTCCCATCGTCTGCGCGATCCTGATCGCCGTGAGCGTGGACACGGTCTTCCCCATGCCCATGCCTGCCCATATTGCTATGCGCTTGCGGCTCAGGATCGCATCGATGATGAGCGCCTGATAAGGGCGCGGAGTGAACTTCCTCATCAGTCCCTCTTGAAGTAAAGCCAGACGGCAACACAGGTCGAGGCCCACATCACCGCATCCCACGGGAACGGAAGGAAGAGCGCAGGCAGCAACGCAACGACGGGGAGCATCAGTTTCCAGTTATCAGGGTTCACCATTGCGGGCCCTCCCTAAGAGCAAAGAGACGGTTGGTGTCGGTGCGCTCACGCAGGTCAAGGAGGATTCCTTCGACGGCATCCGTGGAGTCGCAGACGTAGACGGGGATGCCGCCGTTGCGCAGCACCTCGATCTCCCGAACCTGTTCGCGGCGGGGCTTCTGCCCCGGGGCCTTCACTTCGATCATGGCGAAGCAGTCGAAGCCGACGATCAGACGGTCGGGCGCACCACGCCTGCCTTCATAGGCGAGCTTGCGCTGGTAGAGTCCGAGCTCCTTGCATCGGCGGACAAGGAAGGCAACGATTTTTCCTTCAGGTGTCACTTACTTCTCCTTTTTGCCGCCTGCGGCGAGATAAAAGTCCCTGCCGATCTGCCAGATGACTGGCTCGATTCGACTGTCAAGAATCGTTTCGGCGTCCTCTGGGGTGGCGCCTTTCATTACCGGGTTGAGAGCGCGGTAGAAGCACGACATCAGCGAAGCGACGCCTGCATCAAGGAATCGCATTGCCCAGTGGGACTTACCCGCGAGAGCAAGGTAGATCGCGAAAGTCTCCCCGATGGTAAAGGCGGGAGCGCACAAGTCAGTGCGGTTGCGGATCGAATATTCGAGCGCTTTCCCAAGGGTTGAAATTGCCGAAGCCAAAAAGGCAGGCTGGCCGCGTTCCTCGAAGCGGCCGTCGCTCCATTGGCTGGCCGTACAGCGGTGCTTGGATAGAAGCGTCAGCAGTCCCTTGGCCTCGTAAACAGACATTGTGTACTCGCACGCGTGGAGCGCAAGGACGGGCCACCATTCTTCGGGCTTAAATTTGGTTGTCATTCTTCTTTCTCCTTCTCTTATGGGCAGGGCCTCCGCAGTCGGCAGACTCCCCTCGCGAGAACTCCGTGCAGGGGACTCGAACATCCGTTCGGCCACAGGCACAGTCGCAAAGGAAGACTGTCGTGGTCTGGCCGTCAGCTCTGTTCACGTCGAAACCATCGACGTTCTTCACGATCAGCGAACCGATGTGCCGACCGATGTAAGTGTCCGCAGTCTCGATTTGTCTCGCTCGGTTCTTGTACGCGAGTGAGTTGCGGTAGAACGGGTTGAGCTTTTTCAGCCGCTCCCGTTCCAGCTGCGCCGCATCGAACCAATGGGCGAATGCGTTCATTCGTCTTCTTCTCCCATGTATCGACGCGCAGCTATCTGATCTGGATGCCAGTAGTCGTCCGGCAACGGTTCGCACGGCTTCGGCCACGGCATCCAAGCGATCACGTCGTCGTACTTTCGACCCGATCTCGTGTCCATCCAACGGCCGCTCTCTTCGATGTAGTAGGCGCGATCTACGAAAGGCTTTGTGAACAGTTCGGCTACTTTGATGTTTGGAATCTTGATTCTGATTCCTTCGCTTTGTCTTGTGATGAGATACAGCCCCCTGCAAGGCGGCTTGTGCTTGGGAAAGCGCGACCACTTCGCTCGAAATTCATAGACCATGGCTTACTTCCCCGTGGAGCCGTAGCCGCCGGTGCCGCGAGCAGTTTCGGAAAGCTCATCAGCCTCGACGAACTCGACGTCTTCGAGCTTCTCGATCTTGATCTGCGCAACACGATGGCCAGCCTTCACTTCGAACGCGCCGTCGGTGCCGTTCCTCACGATGGCCATGATCTCGCCGCGGTAGTCGGCGTCCACGATAAGCGGGGTGATGATGAGGCCGCTCACAGCAGAGGACGAGCGGCTGTACACCACGCCGCAGTAGCCCTTCGGGATCTCCATTGCGAGGCCCGTCGGGATCTTGACCGTCTCGCCTTGCGGGATGACGGTGCTCTTCGTGCAGAAGAGATCGAGCCCAGCGGCGTCAACGGTTCCGCGCCACGGGAGCTTGGCGTCGGGGTGGAGCTTCTTAACTTTGATTTCCATGATGAATCCTCAATTCGGGGTGACAGTAAAGGGCACGACGGTAGTCGTAGGTTCTGGTGATCAGGTCTTCGAGCTTGTGGAGCTGGGAGAGCGTTACGCCCTTGACGTCTCCGAAGTCGACGACGACTTCAGGAAACTTCCCCGGCTCGCACTTGACGACGCGGGGCTTGACGACGAGGGACTCCTCGTCTCCGTGCAGGGCACAAACTGGTATCTCAATTCGTGGCTTGTGGTCGTATCTCATTTCAGTGGTTCTGCAAAAACGATCAATGTGTATTTGGTAATCGGGATCTGAAGTCCTTCATTGGGCGACACCCACTCGATGCGGTTCATCGTGTCATTCTTCTGGAGGTATCCCGAGCGGGCTTTCCCGTTGATGTAGGCGAGGCCCGGTCGGTTCATGAAGCGCTTCGCTCTCTCGTCCGCAGGGATCAGGAACGCAGACTTCGGATTGACTCTCAGTGAGAAGTTGTGAACCTTGATGGCGTCGATGCACCGCACCAGAACCTCTCGCTCCACAGTTCTCTGCATGTCGGAGATCACGCCGAGCGCTGCATCCACAGGCTCGAAAAGCTCGGGGTACTCCGTCCCGGTCTGCCCCTTCTCGATGAGCCTGAGCGCGCCGCCGATCCCTGCCGTCGCGAGCTGAATCAGCATCTGCATCTCCGTCTTGTTCTCAAAGGCGGCGGCAAGGACGAACCCGAAGGTCAAGGCAGTCTGCACGTTGGAGACGTTGTCCTTCGTGCCCTCGCCACGCTTCACGGCGTCGAGCGGAACGCGCGCCCAGAGCTCGATGTTGTCGAGCATGGCGTCGTCGAGCTCCGGCAGAACGCGGTAGAGGTATGCGCCTGCCGCCACGCGACGATGCTTGAAGGGCTTTTTGCCGACGCGCTTCTTCACGATCTTCTTCATGCCGTCGCCACCTTCTCAGTAAGGATGGAGCTGAAGATCTCTTCTGTCTTCACGTAGATCGGAAGAGCACACGTCTGAACTCCAGTCACTCGCCGTGATCTCGTATGCCG
>ENA-OWPF01001866-OWPF01001866.1-human-gut-metagenome-genome-assembly--contig:-NODE-1866-length-16812-cov-6.558453_pt1 | contig 16812 bp, 17 predicted proteins | sample MGYA00248261_ERZ651840 | MGnify/ENA primary metagenome ERZ651840 (study PRJEB26924, sample SAMEA4378268) | human gut metagenome | biome: human gut; feature: human-associated habitat; material: faeces... | reverse complement strand
CATGCAGTGGACTGACGACCGCCAAATTCATATCCACACCATCCTGCATCAGAACAAGAATGATGAACATGCCCGTGGTCACATTGGCACGGAACTCAACAACAAAGCGGAAACCATCATGCAGGTAGAAGTGGATAAAGATGATAAAACTATCAGCTGTGTCGAAGCCATTCATATCCGTGACCGGGAGTTTGAGCCTTTCGCTTTCCGCATAAACGAATGTGCCTTGCCTGAACCAGTGGAATCCTATATATCCAAAGAGAAGAAACTCGGACGACCGACCAAAGAACCTTTTGAACCATACAAGGAAATCCCGGAGAGCGTACATCGTGCTGCGTTGGATGCCATTTTTGCCGATGGCAATATTACCGGTTACGACAACTATCTGGAGCGACTGAAAAACGGCTACGGGTTACAGGGCGTAAAACTCGGTCACAACAAAGCGGTCAAAGTAGCTACCTTTCTCGGCAATAAACGGATGGTAATAAAGGAAGGGAAAGAATACCAGTTCAATCCTGACTACCATTATTAATCTTGATGCAATTAGTACAGCCGTAGAACTTTACTTTAGTGTCGGGGCGTATATATAGGAATAAAGCAAAGTGGTCAAGGATTACAATATGCGGTTTCATTCCCTACCCTTTTATAGTAGGATAGGTCAAATTCTGATTCCAATCCATTTGCCAATTCTGTATGTACATCCTATACGGCTTGCCGTGAAGCATCAACAGGTAACTGTTGCGAGATATGCCAAGGTATAACCTCACTGCGTTACGGTTGTACATTGGCACCCTTGCCTGCTCAGATACTTCGCCGGTGCGGTACTCGCAAGCTCGCACCTATTCACTATTATAACAATGATTTATATGGAACAAAATATTGAAGAACAAACACAATCTCCAGAGGAGAAAAAAGAGACAAGATCCGTCTTTATCGGAGCAAAAGTGACTCCCGGTCAGAAGGAGTATATAAAATCACAAGCTGAGCAATGCGGTATGACGGTAAGCGATTACTTGCTTGCCTGTGCATACAACTACCGTCCCAGACCGAGGCTTTCAAAAGAAGAAACAGACCTGTTGCAGAATCTGGACAACTGTCGGTCAGACCTTGTAAAATACACTTCTGCACTTCGTGGAATGTCCACAAAGCAACGAATGATATTGTTCAATCAGGTGCCGTTCATGGTAGGCTGGCTCAAAGAGCTTGGCTATATTGCTGAAAGCGTCTGCCAATTTCTCAACGCCGTAAAAGAGAGAAACAAGATTCCGTCCAACGAAAAATCCGAAGAAGTATGATAGCAAAGGCTAAAGCAATATCGCACGGCATAAACGCCATCCGTTATATTACCGGCGAATCTCTGAAGAAAAAACACCCGGAGAAAATCTATCGGGTATTGGACAATCTGATGCCGTCGCAACCGGACACTTTGGGGATATGGAACTCCATGCAACTGACCTTATCACGTTTCAAACCCATCAAGAACTCAGTCATCAGAATCGAGCTAAGCCCCTCTGCCGAACACACCCGTTTCTTCGACATCGAAGACTGGCAAAAGCTATGGCAGGATTTCGCTACGGAGTTTGACAAGCAAGTGTTTACCGGTAAGGACGGAAAAGTCCGCTCCTGCCAGACCAATCTGGCTAACAGCAAATACACTGTTTGGCTACATGAGGAATCCGATGGCGAAGTTCCCCACCTTCATGCTGCCGTCTGCCGTTTGGATGAAGACGGCAACATCAACAACGACCACAACATTCATCTTCGTGCGCAACGTGCTGCCGAGCGAATAGCAAAGAAACGTGGTTGGACTACTGCTGTACAAATCCGATACACCAATATCCATCAGGTAAATCGCGATTGCATGGATGCGCTGAGATCAATGCCTGAATGGTCTTGGGAAGAGTATAAAAATACCCTCACAAGAAAAGGTTACTCTGTACACGAAAGAAAGGATGCGCAACACGTTATCAGGGGCTACGCACTTGTAAACGGTAATACCAAATACAAGGCTTCCGAATTGGGAGTTGCTCGGAATCTGATGATTTCAAAACTTCCTAAAACATGGGACAAACTGCATCATAGGCCACAAGTTGTCACTTTAAGCAATCAGCCTAAGGAAACTCAAACTGAGCAGAATCTCAAACCGTCAGCATCCGCAGAGCATACCAGATATAACACTTATCATCCCGATACTATTTCCTATACGCTTAATCATGACGATAAGGAACATCGGTTCTATATTCCGGAAAAAGTGCTTGAATATTTCAACGATGAGTTTGACTACAGAGATACCGAGAACTGTCAGGAACTTACCGATATGGCTGTAGCTATTTTTGTCGGACTGCTTGAAACGCCAAATGTTGCCACCGGAAGTGGCGGTGGAGGTTCACAAAGTAATTTGCCGTGGAGAGATAAGGACGAAGACGATTGGCAATGGGCACGAAGATGTGCTCGTGCTGCCGGTCGCCTGCTCGGAAAGAAACCAAAATCAGGATTAAAACGATAATCAAATGAAAAAGAAATTCGACTTTTCCACAGAAATGGCTGAAGCGGAAGCCATAAAATCCAACCCAAAGAATGAGTCTTTGGAGGAAGAAAACCACCTATTCGACATCAATGTACAAGAACTTGCAAAGCTGAACAACAACGTGTTCAAGCTGAGAACGGAAGTTGAAAATTTGTCCGGCTCTATCCGAGAGTGTAAGCCTATCATTTCTTCAGAAATGCAGAAGTTAGCAGTGGAATTTGGGGCAAGACTTCTATGCGATTTTCTCAGTCAGATTGAAAGCAAATGCAAAGAAGCCGAGCGAAGAATGAAGAAATCCGGCAATACCATCCTAGTTCCGGTTACAGCATTTTACATCACTATTATAATACTGGTAGCCCTATCTTCTTTTTTCGCCAGCATGATAGTAGCAAACGTTGAGATATTGCATTCAAGCCTGATTTGGAAAGCAGTTGCCATCTGTGCCCTTATTGCAATTTCGGGGACTGTCATGGCTATAATCGCACCAAAGATTTTGGATAAATGGACGTAATTGGAAGTGACCAAATCTTTATTGGCATTTGTTTGGTCATATCAGAGGCTATAACAATCCTGTAACCGCCGTAACAGTTACGGTGGTTACGGAATTGTTGTATAGTTCTGCGATTTGACATTTGAATTAAAATGCATACAAGCCATACTTCAATCAACATAATTATTTCCTTTGAACTTGTCGGGTGCATGTCGGGTACTTGTCGGCATCTTCTACGTTTTATTTAATTCTATGATCAAACTTAGTACATTTACACTTGGATTATTTTTGCTAAACTTAGACCGTTTTCTTCAAATGATCGCACAGAAGTTACATACCAGTAAAATGTTATTTGCCAAGCGACTTGAACATCTTGGCGATACAACGTTTCTTTTGTTCCATATTTGGATGGACATAAAGATTGAGAGTGGTACTGATATTTGAGTGTCCCAGCAATACACTGACTGTTTTATAGTCACAATTACTTTCTATACAGCGAGTTGCAAAGCTGTGGCGAAGCCCATGAAATTTCAATTTTGGGATACCAAGGTGCTCCATCAACCGTTTGTAATAATTGCGATATGTTCGTGGTTCTGTGGGCGAGGGTTCATTGGTGAGTATGTAGTAATCCGCATTTACCACTTTTTTCAGTGGTTTTACCAAAGCAAGTAACTCCTTGCTCATAGGAATTTCACGGCAGGAGTTCTTTGTTTTAGGCGTATTAATAACCAGCTCTGTATGTTTCTTTTCTCCTTCGATAATATAAATACGCTCTATGGTACGCTGAACGCTGATAGTTCCGCTATCCACATTGATGTCACTCCAGCGTAAAGCACAAACTTCACCAATACGAAGTCCGGTGCTTAGGCTTATATAGATGCCTAAATTACGGAATGTGAAATTTTGACGAATGTAGTCCAATATTTTCTTGTGATGGGCTACAGTCAATACCTCCAACTCTTTGTTCGTTTCAGCTGTAGGATATTTTATGTCCCATTCTGAATAGTTCATCCATTCGTGTTTTACTCCGAACTTCATCACCATTTTGAGCACAATAAGAATGTCCTTTACCGATTTTACACTCATACCACCATTGAGTTTTTGTAGTACGAAATCTTGTACCGCTTTCTCACTTAACGCATCATTTTCACCAAAATATGGTAAAAGATGGTTCTCCAGAATCAACATATAAGCGGCAAATGTTGATTGCTTCACATACGGACGCTTGTCTTCTCGCCAAGCCATCGCAATTTCTCTAATTGATTTCTTTGTCATAATTACTTTTTTAGGGGTTTCCTATAATTAGAGAAATATAATGGGCAATGTTCCAAATCTGAGATTCCCGGAGTTTAGTGAAGAATGGAAAAAGATGAAAGTTTCAGAACTCTTGGATTTCTATTCTACCAACTCTCTGTCATGGGAACAATTAGATTATAATAACGGTAAAATCAAGAATTTGCATTATGGTTTAATTCATAAAGGAGTACCTACCATGGTAGATGTTGTTTGTGATTCTCTTCCTTACATCAAAGAGGAATCTATGCCCAAATCATTTACCCTATTCAAAGAAGGAGATGTGGCATTTGCTGATGCGTCTGAAGACACAAACGATGTGGCTAAAGCCATAGAAGTTGTTAATTGTGATAACCAACAAATCGTTTCTGGCTTACACACAATACATGGACGTGATAATTATGAGCAGACTATTATTGGTTATAAAGGTTATGCTTTTGCTTCTGATTCATTCCACAAGCAGATTAGAAGAATTGCTCAAGGTACAAAGGTGTTTTCTATAAGTGCTCGTAATTTCGATGAAGTGTATATCGGAATCCCTTCAAAAGAAGAACAAACCAAAATTGCAAAACTGTTAATAGCCATAGACAAGCGCATCGCTACCCAAAACAAAATCATTGAGGATTTGAAAAAACTAAAGTCCGCAATTATAGATAAGTCATTCTGTTATCCAAATGAATCTTCGCCACAAAAAAGGTTTATTGGCTTTACCGAAGAGTGGCATTTGGTACACCTTTCTGATATATGCCAACGTGTACGCACTAAAAATTTCAATACCCAATGTACTTTAGTCCTTACTATTGCAGCTCAGTTTGGTTTAGTCAGTCAAGAAGAATTTTTCAATAAATCTGTAGCAAGTGATAATTTGGAGGGGTATTACCTTCTACGAAAAGGTGATTTTGCTTATAACAAGAGCTATTCAGGTGATTATGCATGGGGTGCGGTCAAGCGACTAGAATGTTTTTCCGAAGGCGTGCTCTCTCCTTTATATATCTGCTTTAGACCCGATACAGCAAGAATTGATTCAGATTTTCTTGCACACTATTTTGAATCAAAGAAATGGTACAAAGGTATTGCAGATATTGCAGGTGAGGGAGCAAGGAATCATGGTTTGCTGAACCTATCTGTAATTGATTACTTCAAAACACTTCATCGTATTCCAAGCATTCAGGAACAAAAAGCCATAGCTAATGCACTCAACAAATTAACTTCAAAAATATCCATAGAGAAAAATCTTTATGACGATTTGCTTTTACAACGGCAACACCTACTCCAGCAGATGTTTATATGAACATTTGCTGGAGTAAGTATTGTTTCTGCTTATCTAAGTTTGCTACGTACATTTCTTCATTTTCAATCTTCTTCTTAAAAGCGGAAAGCAAAACGGTTAACTGTAATTGCTTGTCCAGTGTGGGCACAATGATACTGATTTTTGACAAGTCTTTCTTCTGAATATTAGGTAAGCCGCTACCTATTCGGAGTGCCATTATATCTGGTTCTTTCCACTTCAAATAGTGGAACAAAAAATGTGTCGCTATGGAGGAGGTCGGCTTTATACGTAAGGTGTAACAATGCCCACCGCTCCAAAATTCGGAACTGTTATATTGAACATAGCCACAAGAATTGCCACCCTCACTTATTGAAATTGTATCAGCCTCAGTGTTATAACTGTCATAATAACCTGACGGTGCTATACCGCCATTCATCACATAGTATTTTCCACTGTCACTAAGCTCACTTCCATTGATTTGTTGCCCTTTAATTATTTCAGCCAAATCTAAAAGTGAGCATTCTTCTCCTTGCAGATTGGAAAATATCTCCTGATAAATTGCGGACCTTTATGAATAACGATCCTTAATTTTATCGAAAACAGACGGTTTGTTCCTCAAATCATCGCATTGTTTATGACCTTATGTCCATCACACCAGAAACAGAATATTGCTCATTATATTATTCTCAAAGTGTGTAGAAGAGCTAAGCCTTAAGCTATATATTCTACTATTTTGCATAGTTGGCTGTGTAATATCTAATTAAAGATAAAATTTCCCGAATAACACAAATGGATTTTAATCTAAAAGACTATCTTTGTATTAAATTTATGTGTTATGAGTACAACAGAATATATACAAATCATTATCGGCATCGGTCAAATTATTGCTGTTGCTATTATTCCAATTATTGTTTGGGTATTAGGAATAAAATACCAAGATAGAAAAGCAAAAAAAGATGCTCAATTAAGAGTTTTCCTTACACTAATGGCAGATCGAAAATCAGCCCCAATAACAAAAGAATGGGTTGATGCATTAAATACAATAGATGTCGTATTTCAAGAAAATAAAAAAGTTTGACATGCGTGGAGAGAATATTTAGATAGTTTAAACGAAAAATCACCCCATTTTGATAGTAGTAATTCTTTTAGACTTGACTTACTTTCCGAAATGGCCGTTTCTCTTGGATATAAAAATTTAAAGCAAACAGAAATTGATAGATTTTATTCTCCTAAATATTTTGGTTCTCAAATGAGCCGACAGGAAATATTATTTCAAGAGAATCTACGAATTTTAACCCGATCCAAAAGTTGTGCTGAAAGTTTTACTGAGGAAGAATATGAACAGCACTATAAGGAGTTGATGGAGCAGCAAGGAGAGTAAAGAATATGGGAAACTTCCATTTTCTGTAAGATTATTGATTTTTCATCCTTAATTAGAGGGCTAAGCGACAATATCCATAGAGATATTAAGGGAGAAACAGTATGTTTCTCGGGTGTGGGTGAAGCTTATTCCGGATTAAGCGGAAAAAGTGGTGATGATTTCGGTGACGGTGAGCCATTTATCACCTACATGAATGTGTATCAGAACACTTACATTTCAGAAAAGGATTATGAATTTGTGCAAATAGCTCCCAATGAAAGGCAAAACTGTGTGCAGTACGGTGATGCTTTATTTACACTCTCATCTGAAACTCCGGAAGAAGTTGGTATAGGTGCAGTATATTTGGGCAACACGCAGAAACTTTATTTGAATAGCTTCTGTTTTGGCATTCATTTCTATGATGAACGTGTATTACCTCAATACCTTGCCCACTTCATTTCAAGTTTCTCATTTCGTAAGGCTATATATCCGTTAGCACAAGGGAGTACACGGTTTAATCTCCAAAAGAATGATTTTATGAAGATGAAGTTTGTATTGCCTACGTTAGAAGAACAAGAACGTATAGCTAAAACTCTTGACGCTTTGCATTACTGTATGGCAAATGAAAAGTCATTATTGGAGCAATACATTTTATTGAAGCGGTATCTATTAAGTCAAATGTTTATATAAGCATCTGTCCCAGCAGGTAGCGTTTTTGCCAGTTAAACGATGCAAGAATGCCTTGTTCCAATAAAAGTTTACTCTCCAATTTGTCAAGCACATTTGCGATATGCTTTTGTTCAGCAAGTGGAGGACAATATATTTTCGCTTTACCATAATCTTTGAAGTAGATATGTGGTATAGCCATTCCTGTTTTGTACGCTTGAAAGTTGAACACAGACAGTGCAAAGTACAGATACCGCAAATCATTGTTATCTATGACTGTAAGATAGTTGAGTGTGCCAATCGCCGAAAATTTGCCTTGTGCGTAGGAAACTGTACCAACACCCGAACCATCCTTGATTACCAGTATTGCATCACCGTTCATTTGTGGCACATCCGTATAACCAACCAATCCATTTGCGCCAAATACTTTATACAACCCATTAGGCAAAACCTCGCTTTCTTGAAGTGTTGAACTATGACACTCTAAACATTGAGAAATTGCAGTATTAAAGTTTCCTTTAGTCGTTAGTGTAACCGCAAGCCCTCTAATTAAGGATTGCAGTTTTTCAATGATTTTGTTTTGGGTCGCTATACGTTCATCAATAACAGACAACATTTCAGATATTTTTCTCTGTTCGTCAAGCTGTGGAATAAATACTTTAATTTTTTCAATAGTGTCTTTAGAAAGACTCGGAACACCAGAGGCTTCATTATATCGCAACCAGTTTATAGTTTGAAAAAGGCAATAAACGAACTTTGGAGTGGTCTTATTGAACGAATGGGTATAAAAGAGAGTATCAACAGTCCAAAACTTCCCATTATAATAGAACGGCTTATTGATACTCCCTTTTCGTCCAATAAATGTTGTTTCACCATCGTATATACATTCATTTACAGATGTCATATAACCACCTGTTCCAAATACAGGGATATTCCCTTTTTCAAGATGTTTGTAATCCCTCCCACTACCAATAGAAAGGATATTGGCTATTTGACAATTTTCCCATTCTCCACTAAACTCCGGGAATCTCAGATTTGGAACATTGAGGATTTTATTTTCGTTATTATTCTTCATAATCATCTATTCTTTATCAGGGTTAATATCAAACGGCAACAATTTGTCGCCATTATTAAACCGGTCGAAATCAGAGATAAAAGAACGGTCTTGAATCACTTTATATTTCTCGTACTCGCCATACGCCTTCTCTCGTGCTACTTCTTGTGAAACTTTACCGGCAGTATCTTGTGCCTTATAATCCATAGTGCCAAGAAACTGTTCAAGACGTTGCTTCCAGTCTTCCATCGTTGTTATGATGTGGCGCTGGGCACGAAGTTCTGCAAATTCAAGAAATGCGTTAGTTACGCCGTTAAGTTCGGAAATCTCTTTGTCAGACAAATAGTTCTTTGCCACAATCGTATCGGACTTCTGAACTCTACCATCGGGTGCTTTCTTCCACATTGTCAATCCCATGTGGGGCATTTCAGAGTCGGCACGTTCATACACTATTTCAGCAGCGGTACGATTAGTCACAGCCAAGTGCATCATATTTTGCACCATTTTGAAGAACAATTTAGTACAATCCGATTTCGGGTCGTAATCAGCACTGCATTCCGCATAAATGTCTGTTATCTTCTGGTAGTATCTGCGTTCCGATGTGCGTATCTCACGAATACGCTCCAGCAAGTCATCAAAATAATCTTTGCCAAAATGCTTTCCCTGTTTTAGTCTTTCATCATCAAGAGCATATCCTTTAATGACAAATTCCTTCAAGACAGACGTAGCCCAAATACGAAACTGAGTGGCTTGATAGCTATTGACACGATAACCTACCGCTATGATGGCATCCAAATTATAGAACAACGGTGTACGCTCCACATCTCGTTCTCCCTCTGATTGAACTATCCCAATTTTTCGGATAGTTGTCTCTTTGGTAAGTTCACCGGATTCATAAATCTGTCCAAGATGATAGTTGATGGTTCGTACATCCACCCCAAACAAGTCCGCCATGCGCTTTTGCGACATCCAGAATGTTTCACTATTGAATATTACCTCTACTCGAACTTCTCCTTGTGCGGTTTTATATAGTAACAGATTGGAACTATATGAGTTGAGCACCAATTCGTTGGTAGATATGGTTTGAGAAAAGTAATCTCTTGCCTGTTGTACCAATACTTTTTTTGCATCAGCATTTTCAGCAATAATCATACACGCCATACGTGACAAGCGGAAGATACTGACTTTACGGAACGAGCCACTGCCTATCTTCACCATATCAACCGCTTGGTTGAAATGCTCGTCAATATTCATTCCTTTTATGCCGGCTACTTTGATTGCTTTGTCTATGACTTTTTGGAATTTCCAATAAGCCGAATATCCCATAGCAGCGCATAGGTCACGTGAACTCCAATATTCATTGTCGTTCTCATCGTGACGACGGATATTGTCGAATGAAGGACGCATTTCCGGGATGTTATCTATCTCTGCCATAACACTATTATTCAACCAGTCCCAATTCTTTAAGATATACTTCAATCTCCTTATCGAGTTCGGCACGTTTGGCTTCCAACTCCTTGATTTCTGCCATTACAGCTTTAATGTCAATAGGTTCTTCCTCTTCAAAAGTATCGACATAACGAGGAATATTCAGATTATAGCCGTTATCGGCAACCTCCTGTAAAGTGGCAAGATGGCTGTACTTTTCTATTTCTTTTCGCTCGCGATAGGTATCAACAATCTTGTCGATGTGCTCTTTACGCAGTTTATTTTGTGTCTTGACTTTCTCAAACTCCTTGCTCGCATCTATGAACAGAATATTATCATCTTCCTTACGGCATTTCTTCATCACAAGAATACAGGTCGGAATACTTGTACCATAGAATATATTAGCCGGCAAACCGATAATGGCATCTATATAGTTTTTCTTCTCTATCAGGAAACGGCGTATTACCCCTTCTGCATTACCACGGAACAAAACACCGTGTGGAGCGACACAAGCCATCGTACCACCTTCGTTCAAGTGATAAATCATGTGTAGGATAAAAGCATAATCTGCTGTCTTCTTTGGCGCAAGTCGCCCTGCTTTGCTGAAACGGTCATCGGTATTAAATTTGTCGGCAGCACTCCATTCGGCAGAGAATGGAGGATTTGCGACTACCGCATCAAACTGGGTGTCGCCAAAGGCATCCCATTCAAGCGTATCTCCGTTTTCAATCTTGAAGTTACTGAATCTGATACCGTGAAGCAACATATTCATTCGGGCAAGATTATAAGTTGTCGGATTCTTTTCCTGTCCGTAAATATCAACTGCATTTCCAATGCTGGCAGCACGAAGAAGCAACGAACCACTACCGCAAGTCGGGTCATAGACATTGCGCAAACGCTGGTGTCCGATGGAAACAATTTCTGCCAAGATACGGCTGACTTCCTGCGGAGTATAGAACTCTCCGGCTTTCTTTCCGGCTCCTGCCGCAAACTGCGAAATCATATATTCGTAAGCATCTCCTAATATGTCAATCTCCTGTGATGCCTCTAATCCAAAGTCTATATCGTCCAATGCAAGTAGTACATTGCTGACAAGCGTATTTTTATCATCAGCAGTTTTGCCCAATTTAGGTGAAGCCAAATCAATATCTGAAAACAATCCGCCAAAATCATCTTCACTATCTTGTCCAAGTGTGCTGTCTTCGATACGCTTCAATGAACGTTCCAGCATAGGTAAAATGTTTTCTTTTCGTTTGATGGCCTCAATTACAGATGAAAACAAAAATTTCGGTTCTATGAAATAGCCTATATTCTCCAGACATTGATTCTTTGCCTCCTCTTGTAACTCGACCGCATCGGCATCATTCATCTCCCACAATTCCTTAAAGGTTATCTCATCATCCACCAAGGCATTGTTGGCATACTTTTCTATTTTCTCTGATAAGTATTTATAGAAAATGAAACCCAATGTAAAATACATAAAGTCGCTTGCCGACATATTGCCACGCAAACGGTTTGCGACCTCCCAAAGCTGGTCACGGAGTTTTTGTTGCAGTTCTTCGCTCATATCTTTATTTCTCAATATTATTCTGTATTACATCTTTTTCCGACAATGGTATATTGTTCTCTATTATGCTTCTAAGGTCATCTAATACTTTCCCTTGATATGAGAAATATTTTGCCCCTTGATATGCACCTGACGTATTTCGTTTTTCTTCTGGCATAAACGTTCCGACAAAAGGGGACAATTTATAAATACGACCTTCATATTCAACGGAATCATCGCTTGCCACTTTGACTTCCGTATTCGTAGGAATAAAGGTAACGCATTCCCCTATTTTAATACCTATCATGCTAAATTTAAAACGTCCCCGCTTTACGATTCGTTTCTGCACGACAGGCAATGACTCTTTTTCTGTAGCACAAACAGGTTTATTATCAACATAGACAGTAACAACAGCATCATCAATCATTTTGGCTATGTCATTGAATATATCCAAAGCTATTTGTGGCGGCACATTGAAAAACTCCCGATTCTGACGAATACGCAAATCCGTCAATCTATCGATAGTCTTGTGTACATGCTTTTCAACATCGTTATATTTGACAGTCTGAATAGTTGCATAAATTTCAAAAGGCAACGGAACTGCCGTATTGTCAAGTTCCTTGGAACGTATATCGACAGGGCGTGCGCTTTTGCCAATCTTAACCCAATCCTCACGAAAACTTGGATTAGTCAAGATATACACATATCCGGGTTCATTTGTCTTTACCATATCCGAATTTACTCCCAATTAAATGTTCTTATTATATTACGCAATCTCTCCATGATTCTCGTCAATGCTTTTCTTGTTTTTATAAGACCAAGATGCTTTTCTTTCAGTGCCTTTTGTATGATTTCCGGCTGTTCCTTTTGCAAATAGTCGTACTCTTTTATGTATATATTCAGCACTTCGGCAGAAATTTGTTCATCGTCCGCCAAATCGTTTACTGCCTTATTGCGTTCAGATACAATATATTGATTCAAATGCTCTTCCAATTCACTTGTACCATCAGCCTTACTACGTCCGCTCATGAAGTTTTCCTTATCTTCATCAACATTTTTCCGAATAAAGCCATCGATGAGTTTGGCTTTACCTCGCATCCCGGCATCCTTAATCATTGTGTCAATGATATGTTGCCGCTTTTCTGAGTAATCATTGCTATATGGGTCAAGTTCTGCAATAAGTTCAAGAATGTAAGCCACATTGATAATGTCGCTATGTAGAAGTTCAAGACAGAAATCTATATCCTCTAATCCCTGACTGTTCCCATACGGAACAGGATCTTCTGCAACTACAGATGGAATTACAGGCGGTTCTATAAACCCGACTGTAATGTCAAGATACTTACTCTTATAGTCGTTGAATTGCTGCTCGGTCATACCAAGGTCTTCCGCATCCTCACTATAATCTTCGTATATCTGGATTTCCGCATGTTTACGGATAATATCACGAAATGCAAGAACAAAATTTTTCTTGTCATTTTCGCTTTGCAGAAAATCTATACTGCCGGGTGTAGGATATTTTTTCAGGAACTCTGTTGCCAAGCATTTATATTCCTTTTTTACATCCTCAAACGGAGGGCGTACTATGTCTTCAGGGTTATCAGAGTTGCTGAACAATTTAATAGACGTATCAACATTGTTTTTCAAGTCACGGAAGCAAACGATTTTACCGAAACGTTTCTTTTCGTTCAATACTCGGTTGGTACGACTGAATGCTTGCAGCAAACCGTGATATTCCATATTCTTATCCACATAGAGTGTATTCAGTTTTTTACTGTCGAAACCAGTAAGGAACATCCCCACGACAAGACAAAGGTCAAGCGGTTTCATATCCGCTTTCTTCTTTTTCATGCGCAGATTGATGTCATCATAGTAGGCACGGAAATTTTCTGTAGTAAAGGCAGTGCCGAACATATTGTTATAATCATCCATAATGGCTTGCAGCTCATCCGCCTCGCCCACGCTCACTTTTGCATACTGCCCTGTGCCCATGCCAGTCTGTTCATCATCCTGACTATTGTTAGCAGCGTAAGTAAACACAGCACCAATACGGATTTTCGGATTCAACGATTTGAATATCTTGTAATAGCGTATGAGCATCGGCACGGATTGCACGGCAAACAAGGCATCAAACTCTCCGTCGAATGTGGATTTGTTGAAATTGTTAAGGATAAACTTGGCTATTTCCTCCATACGAGCTTGATTGTCGTTGTCAACAACTTCGTTACCATGATAATACTCCACAAGGAATCCAAGCACGTTTTCATCGGCTATGGCATCCTTAATAAGATATTTATGAAGACAATTTCCGAATATCTCTTTAGTAGTATGCCCATCTACCGCATTTTCAGTAAAGATAGGTGTTCCCGTGAAGCCAAAGATTTGAGCATTGTCAAAGAACTTCATAATCTTCTTATGACTATCCCCAAAGTGGCTACGGTGACACTCATCAAATATCATCACGATACGTGAGTGGCGAATAGTTTCAATCTTGTTGCTATACCACGTCTTGCTGACTGCAGCATTGAGTTTCTGAATGGTAGTGATGATAATCTTGGAATTGCTTTGAAGGCGTTTCACAAGTTCATCCGTATTATCAGTACTATCCACAGCTCCTGGCTCAAAGGCTTCATATTCCGATTGAGTCTGGGTATCAAGGTCATGTCGGTCAACAACAAACATAACCTTATCCACATCATCCAACTCTGACACAAGTTGGGCAGCTTTGAACGAAGTCAATGTTTTTCCGGCTCCTGTTGTATGCCATATATAGCCGTTATCGTTGGAGTTCTGCACACGATCCAGAATTTTCTCTACGGCATAGAACTGATAAGGACGAAGCACCATCAAACATTTGTCGCCCTCGTGCTGCACGATATATTTCCCTATGATTTTGCCAAGCGTACATTTTTCCAAGAAGAATACGGCAAACTTATCCAATTCATTAAACGGATGATTGGCAGCATCCGTCCAATTGAATGTAAACTTATAACCGCTATTAGGATTGTTGGCAAAATAGCGGGTATTGACACCATTTGATATAACAAACAATTGGATATAGTCGAACAATCCGTGGAACGAAGTCTTATGATAGCGTTGTATCTGATTATATGCCTGTTTGAGTTCTACTCCCCTGCGCTTTAATTCTATCTGAACCAATGGCAAACCATTGATAAGTATAGTCACATCATAGCGGCATTTTTTCCGTCCTTCAACAGTAATCTGACTTGAGACCTGAAACTCGTTCTGACACCACTGGGTACGATTAAGAAATTCCACCCAAATCCGTTGTCCATTTACCGTATCAAGCGGATAGAGGTCACGAAGTTTCTTGGCCTTTTCAAAGCGTGTGCCACCTTCGAGATAAATCAATATCTTCTCAAACTCTTCATCCGTAAATGAAGTACGACCAACTTCCGCCAGTTGTTTCTTGTTATGAATCTCCAACTGACGTTTGAAATTGGCATAAAGATTATCTTCCTCGACAATCTGGACATACTCATAGTCCATTTGTCGGAGTGTGGCTATCAGTCCGGCTTCCAATGCCGCTTCGCTTTGTGTTGACATATTCTTGTTCTGCTATGGTGTTGTTACTTATTTATTCTAGCTTGCAATATCTTGATGCCTAATGCATTTTCTATTTTGCATAAGGTTTCCAACGACAAATTTTCACGACCTTTCAACACTTTAGAAACATACTGCTGGGTACAATTCATTTTCTCAGCCAAAGCTCGTTGTGTCATACCAAGTTCCTCCATCCGGTTCGACATAGTTGCAGCTATAGCCTGTGAATGGCAAACCCAATCCTCTCTCTTGTTTTCCATTATATTCTTTCCTTCTCCTAAAGCGTTGTCTATCTTGTCTTCAGCCATTGTATGCATCAAAAATACCTTTGCCTTATTTTGTAGGCAAAGGTACTATAAATAATCGAGATTACACAACTTTCAGGTTGTTGATTGGTGTTTCTACTCTAATTTGGGTAAAACATTACGCAATATAGCGCGAGCATTTGGACAACTCTTTAAGTATTCTAATGCTTTCGAATTATAAGCTGAAATACCTAAGGCCTTTTCAATAATAGAATGAAGACCTTTATTATTGTATAGTCTAATAACTCTTGAATAATCGTTAGTTTTAATTACATCATCTAATTCCTGTTCTCGCATATTATACCACTCTTCTATTTTGATTTGCTTTACAAACTTGCCAAAATTCGCCTCTACTTCTGTTTTGTCTTTTCCATTCCGAACATGAGACTCATTAAAATTATAGTTAATTCGATAAATTAGATATGAAGAAATTTGTTGCTCTTTATCTCGAGCAAACGAAGTGAAAATTTGTGTTTTAATGCTATCTATATCGCAAATCTCATGTTTATATTCAGCAAAACCTTTAATAAAGTCCTCCACCAGAAAGAGATTTTCTATTTCAGCAACATCATACGAATAGACATTCTCCGTTACTAGTTTATCCAATTGTTCTTTTGTTTTAAAATCTCTATCAATAATACCATATGCCACTGCGTATTTATTACCTATTCTATTATAAGCTTTTGTATAATTAATTACATCTTTACACGATGTAAGTGGTATTATTGTAAAATTCTGGAATAATAATTCAAATATTTGCCTATCCAAACTACCTTGTTTACCCTCACAAAATAGTACTTTTTTCCTGCTACCCAATATTTTCATTAACAGTGCCTCTGGTATCTCGGAATCATATATTGGTTCAATTTCCCAATTTTCAAAAACACCAGAGACACTACAACTATAAGACTTTAACCAACGTTTGTTAGCTATTCTTGTAGAAGCAAAATCTATGTCATGGGTTAAATATATAAACATGCAATCTTTACGCTTTTCCTCCAATATATCCCACAGTTTATTAAGTATCGCTTTATGCAAATGCATCTCCGGCTCGTCAACGATAATCAAAGACGATTCTTTAGCAAGCATGACACGTCCGACAACATAAAAAATAACACGTTCTCCATCACTCATTTTATATGCAGGATATTTTTCGTCTCCGCACTCTATCTGAAGATTTCCTAAATTATCACATAATAAAGTTCTATGTTCTATAAGATGATTCCAAACTTCAATAACCTCATCTATATTACTTTTTATTGCTGTCCGCTAAAACTTTTTGAGCCTAAAAATTAGGGCTGGATTCCTC
>ENA-OWPF01001865-OWPF01001865.1-human-gut-metagenome-genome-assembly--contig:-NODE-1865-length-16824-cov-3.321904_pt1 | contig 16824 bp, 20 predicted proteins | sample MGYA00248261_ERZ651840 | MGnify/ENA primary metagenome ERZ651840 (study PRJEB26924, sample SAMEA4378268) | human gut metagenome | biome: human gut; feature: human-associated habitat; material: faeces... | reverse complement strand
TTCCCAATTTCTTTACTGACAATTATGACCACCCAATTTATGAGGGCGGTGTACAACTAATAGATATGGTATATTTGCAAAGACATATATAACTTCAAGCTTTTCGAATGTATGTTTGCGCCTGAGGAATTGGAGAGTGGATAATGAAAAAACCACCTTTGTACACTTTTTTAAAATGTGGATAACTTCTTAAAAACCACCTTTATACATTCTTGTAAAATTGGGAAAAAGCTCAAAAAACCACCTTTATACAGTTCTATGAAATGTGAATAATCACCAAAAATAACTTTTATTATTAAAAGACCACCTTTGTACAGTTTCTTAGATAAAAGATAAAGGAATCCAGAAAAACCACCTTTGTACAGTTAAAAACCACCTTTGTACACCTTTCGTACAAGATAGGTAATTGGCTTAAAAACCACCTTTATACACTAAAAAATTACCATCTTGCAAAATGCCTGATTTACCTAAAGAACTTGCTCGCACGGGATATGCACATATCGCATTTAGTGTAGGAAGTAAAGAAAAGGTTGATGCCTTGACCGTAGAGTTGAAAACTGCTGGTTATGAAGTAATCAGCGGTCCCCGGACAACAGGAGATGGTTACTACGAAAGCTGTATTGTTGCAATCGAAGGCAATCAAATTGAGATTACAGTTTGAACCCGTTAACTTCAAGTTTACCAAAATGACAACCGACAGGAAACGTGATATTTTTTACAACAAAGATATCAATATATCTCCACTAATTTCCATAAATTTATGGAATTAAAATTTCATGATACTTATAACATAGAAGGAAACGGACCGATGCAGGAGCTTACACCCGAACAGATAAAAGAGGAAGAACACAAACGCCGCAAACGTGCTTGGAATCGTACTTATTGGAGACGTAGAAAAGAGCGTGAACAGGCGGCAAAAGCTGCAAAAGAAAAAGAGCTATCTGAGGCAGTCGGCTAGACTGTCCCAGAAATAACCCTTAGATAATGAAACTTGCCACAGAGTCTTATTATCTGGCATAATCTGCTCCTGTCAGATAATAATGCTCCCAATCATATTTTCCATCCTCCGCCAGATCTTTTGCCGTCTCTGCAATATGATCTGCCCAAAGGCTCTCCGATAAATAATATTTATAATTTTCATATTCTCCGCCAACTGGATCATCCCAGGTACAATCAATATAATACCACTTTCCGTTAACCTTAACCTGATTCCATGCATGCCCACCTCCATCTGCCGTACCGGACACAAACCTGCATTCAAGCCCGGCAGATATTGCCATCATATAAAAAGCAAACGCATAACTCTGGCAGACACCTTCTTTATGTAACAATACTCCACCAGCTCCATATGCCCAGTTTTCCGCGGTACTATAATCTCCATTATTGACATAATTGGCATGATAGATTAAATAATCATGAATGGCTTTTACTTTCTCTTCCTCGCCCATTCCGTCCTTCACTACCTGATCAACTGCTGCAAAGGCCGCATCAAATACAGCTTTTCCATCCTCTGCATATCCTCTTGCGTCTTTTTTTATCAGCGTATCTTTGACCGAATAACTGACACCAATTTTTTTGCTATATATCTCTTTTCCGGCAATAACAGTAAATGTATGATCTCCCGGAGTATAAACAATCTGATCCGGCAATGCACTGCCATCCATCTGAATTTCGATGCCTTTATTTTTTAACTGTTTATAATGGAATGATTTCCCCAAAAATTCCCATTGCAGAGAATCTGCATCATAGTTTACCCCAGCCTTTGAATTCTCTATTAATCCATCAAAAATCACATCTTTATCACAGATGTACAGGGTAATATTTCTGGTAAACTGCCCATACGAATAATAAAGCGATCCACTTGCCTGATAACCATTGTATTTCTTGAAATTACAATTTCCCCTGTGGTCAATTTCCTTAAAGGCACTATCAACATACAGCTTTACCTGACTTGTATCATACTTATCGGATACTAACTTTAACTGAACCATCTGTCCGCCAAGAATCAGTTCCTGATTAAGTCTTACATCACTTTTCTTTTCCGGAACAACCGTGATCGTATAGCTTTTCTTTTTCGTACCGCTTTTTACCGTGATGGTTGTAACGCCCAGACGAAGGGCTTTTAATTTTCCCTTTGCATCTATGGAAGCCACCTTGGGATTCGTACTTGAATATTTACAATTTTTATATCCTGACGGTGCTTTCACCGCAACCGTCTTCCTGCATACAACCTTTGTTGACTTCGTAATATTTTGCACAGTGGCCGCATATGTCGTTTCCACTGTTGGTTTCACTGCGCTCATTGAAGTACATATAATTGTCAATGTAAGTACAAACGCCATGCACCGTTTCGTCCACCTGTTCATCTTTAAACTCCTCCATCTTTTCCTTTATCTGTTTTTTAATATTATTCTTGGGCTGATTTGATCGTCAGCCCAAGAAGTTCGTTAATGGAATCCGCCCCCTTTTATATCCATAAGGAGCATCACCACCACAATATTCTCCTGATTCCATTTTAATTTTCATTGCACTAGAACTCTTTGTAGACGCATCTTTCGCATACATATCATTTGCAAGGTTTGAAATCATAATTCCCAACATCTGGTTATCACATTCAGAACTAATACTATCATAATTAGTGTCTGCTGATTTTGAACCAGAAACGGTTTAATCAGCAGACACTATTTAGATATACATATTAATGGACACTAAGTTCATATCCCTTTTAGAAAAGACTTTTCAGTTACAAAGAATCTCAAATATCAATTTATTAGCTTTCGATCAATATACATTTAGAAATTTTCTGAATTATGTACAATATCATATTCTTTGCCCCATTCAACTGGTAAATACTCTATTTCCATTACTGGATCCCGCCCCTTTATCTGATCACTCCATAAATATACTTGAAGTTCAAGACTTGTAGCATAACCATAATCTGTAGAAAATTTAATAGATTGAAAAGAATTATCCTTACATTTCTTGATAAGAAGTTCTGCAAATTTTTCTTTATCTTCAATAGTATCTCTATTTGCAACAACAGTTAATGTTTCATCATGATTCATTTTCCTACTACTAATGACATCAGGTTCTCCCTCTATATGATTCTGTCTGCAGCCAGAAACTAAAAACACTACAAATACCAAGCATAAAATGCTATAATTTATTCTTCTCATGTTAAGTACCCTCTAACTCTTTTCTTAAAATATCTCCTTTTGATTTTTAAATGGTAAAAAAGGCGAAAATAATAGATTTTCCTACTATCTCCGCCTGTTTTTTCCCAATTTAAACATAACTATCCCCATATATTGAGAAATGATAACCATCATAATGGTTAACGCTATCAATGACACTGTATTGTATCTTTCTAAATAAGTGCATACAGCAGATACTACAATTATACCTGTCAAAACCTTCTTTGTAACACCTTTACAGTGCTTTCTTTCATATTGGTCTAATTCTCGATTAACATTTTCAACCGGTGCCACTTTCAATATTAAAATTGTTCCAATTAAAATAATTAGCCATGCTATAGTACATTTTAATGCATAATACTCATTGATAAGCAATATCATAGTCTGTACTGCAATAGAGCAAAAAAAACAACCAAGATAGCTTTTCAAATGTATACCACCAGCATAAGTACGTAATAACATGAAAACAACAGTGGATACAAAGAATTGTGGAATCATATGCATATATAAGGCTATAAATAAACTAACCAAAAAGCACCCTAGCATTTCAAGCCCTATTTGAAACCCATATTGATATATTGCATATGATTCCTCGGAAATTGCACCAGACTTAACAATATGATCTGTTATTTTTTCCGACAAAAACCTCATATTTATTTTCTCTTTAATCTTTTAAGTCCATCCGGTATTTTGGGCTGGTGAAAAATGTAGACACAGGCACTATCTGCAGAAAGTTGTCCAAGTTTTAGAGATGCTTTTGCTAATAATTTAGTGGGCTGAATTGTTCCATTTTTAGTCTTCATGTTTTATAAACTCCTTTCATTGTTTTATTAATACTTTATCATAAAATAGGCACCAATTTATTTTCATGTCATAATATCGAGTGTTCATGTAACTTTTTCTAATAAATATTATTTCATTTACATAGCGTACATTACTAGACAGATCACAAATAACTATAATAAATAAGCTGAGTATCATATTATGTTTTTTTAAATTTATTCAGATACCAATACCATAATGCCATCTCTTCTATTCTTTTCTTATATTTTGTCTTGTCTTCTATTGTGGTTATATAATCATACACACCAGATTTTAATACAGAATAGATTTCTTGTGGTGTTCCATCTATTATTGTTAAAATGGGAATGGACATTCCCATTTTACTCCTTACTTCTACAATTGGTAAAAATATACCTTCTAAAATTCTTACTCTATCAAAATGCATGATAACAATATTCGCAAATGGATAATGCACCTTTTGTAAATCACTATATTTCCACCAAGTTAATTCAAACCATCCTTTTGAAATTAATTTAGTCTTTTCAAACACACTTTTGCTATCACTAAATAATAATATTTCCACTCCACGCCCCCACTTTCTACCCTCTAGTCAGATTTAATCTACAATACCAAATTTCTTAAATATTATACTGATTAATACCGGACATTTATGTATTCCTTCCCACTGTTATGTTCCATACAGAACTACTCGAACCACAAAGCAATTAGGCATCGAATCATCAATGGCCATCGTCCCCTGATATTTTTCTACTGTTCTCCGAACAGAAGGAAGTCCTATGCCATGATTAACCGCATCTGACTTGGTCGTCCTCAGCACCTCTCCTTTACCTCTTATCAACTCACCTCTATAATTATTCTTTACCACTATTAGTAGATTCTTTTTATCATACTTAAGCTTAAACTGTATATACTTTTTTTGTTTTGCTTTATCAGCTGCTTCTACCGCATTTTCCAGTAGATTCCCCAGAATCAAGCTGATATCTGCCCCACGAAATGGCATATCCATCGGAACGTCTATCTCTATCTGAAACTCTATTCCTCTATCTTCAGCTGCTTTTTCCCAATAGCCAACAAGCGAATCTATTACTATGTTTCCGGTATTCACTGTATCGGATATATTCAATTTTCCTTCATCCATCACATCTCTTACAAATCGAATAATTTTCCCACACTCTCCTTTTTCTGCATATGCTAAAATAGACAGAAAATGATTCTTCATACTATGGCGTACATCTCTCATCTGTAATATTGAAAGTTCTGTTTCTTTTTGATGTCTTTCGCATAGATCCAATTGCTGTTCATATACCATATTAATATGTCTGACCTGTAAATCATCAGCCAACTTAATATATATGTAAAAAATCAGTATATTAATAGATAATATTATTACCGTAGAAATAAGGGAATGTACCTCCGCATATTTCCATTCTGTCCTGTAGGTTAAAATAAATACTGCGTTCATAATATACATACTGCCTATTGGAATAAGAATTAGCAGAATATTATGCTTAGGCGGAAGTTCTCTAACCTTTTCATTGGTAAATACCTTTTTCAAAGCAATAATCATGAAGAAAAAGAAAATCTTTGAGATGAGAGAACCAAGAGCTTGCATTTCACCAATATTTATATTATAGATCATGAACAGATCTCCAACTAATATTTCGGTCAGCATCCAGATGGCTACAAATGTAATTGCAAAAAAGCATTTCATCCAAATCCTTCCCTCGTATATGTTTGCTACTGCAAATATCGTTACCCCCATTGCGACACACAGATTCCAAGCTGATGGTAATATCCAAAAAATGTCCCAAATATCGAATTGCCACGCTAGAATTGCTGCCACTCCAATCAGAGCACGGATCTTTCCTTCCTTTCTTTGAAAAAATATACCAAAATAAAGGAAAAAAAGATAAACCGAAAATATTGCAAGTAATATTTCTAGGACTTCCATTATCCATCTATCTACCAACATAGAAAGTATCCTCCATTGTACAGTATTGTTCGCTAATACGTTTTCTCCTGTCCTCACTAATGGAGATTCTTTTTCCATTATCCATTACTACAAAATCATATCCCAAACCCTCTACATATTTATAGTTTACTAAATAAGACTGATGGACTCTCAAAAAAGCAGCTTTACTAATTTTAAGGCTCTGCTCTATCTCGTTCAACTTCCCATATAATTCAAAATCACCTTTTTGGGTAACTATCGATATTTTTCTTCTATTACTCTCAAAGTAGAGAATGTCCCGAATTGGAATCTTATGATTCATCCGTTGGTAGCTATACCGAAAATAACTATCATTACCACTAACCTCTTCATATGCCTCCAGGAAACATTTTTCCAATTTACTCTCTCCTACTGGTTTTACTAAAAAGCGGAATGGTCTTACAGCAAAAGATTCTTGCATATAACTTTCATGACTAGTAACATAAATAATCAGAATATTCTTATCCCATTCCCTGATTCTTCGTGCCACTGTTATTCCATCTTCTTTTCCCATTTCTATATCCAAAAAAATAATATCAAAGCAAGCACCCCTTTCTACCGATTCCGCCAATTTTTTTCCATCCCAGAAGACTTCTGTTTCTGACTGGATAAAATGTTTTCTTGCTATTTCTTGCAACATAGTTTCTAACTCGCCTGTTGTAGTAATATTATCATCACAGATTGCTATGTTTATCATTTTTCTTCTCTCTTCCTCTTCTCATCGTTTTTTTTAATAGCTTCCATCATCGTCCAGACCAATTCTTGATCGTATTCATCTAGCTTTTTATAGACTTCAATTAAATCATAGTATTCATCTATGGTTTCGTTCATTTTGATTTGCCCAGTCAAATCTCTTTTCACATCTGACAGTCCTAATAGATAATCTGTTGTCACATTGAAATATTTTGCCAATTCTTTTAGAACATCAACTTTAATAGTGGAAGTATCCCTCTCATATTTACTTAACATCTGTTGTGTTATTCCTAATTCAGCTGCTAAAATTGCCTGTATGAGTCCTCTCTTTTCTCGAAGCTTTTTAATACGGCTCTCCATAACTTCTACTCCTTAAATACATGATAATATCATGCTACCCGTTTTCTTTAAATGTGATACAAATAATAAGAGTATTGGTTTACTGTTATTTATTGTAATTTAATAAAGGCGCTGTAAAAAAAAACAGCTATAAGTTAGGGCATCTGTTCACGAGAGTGGGCAGATGTCTGTCTTTATCTTCAAAACTACGGAAAACTGTGAATTTTAGAGTACTTGAATAGACTCATCGTAAAATGAGCATTTTCCTCATATTTAACTTCTTTTGATCAGGCAGCTAGTGTCTGACGATTTATCTTATTATGATATTTGTACAGGTTAAAACCACACGAAATTAATGTAAATTCCAAAATAACGGCTTTTTCGCCCCATCTAAATAGCCTTTTATAAGTTCTGTCCCACTTGATTACTCCAAACGTTCCTTCGGCCTGAATACTTCGATTCATCCTAAGAAGTGCACCGTGTACAGATTCAAGATTGTCTATTACTTCATGGTGAATTGCTGTTAATTCTCTATTCAATCTGGCAGTGCAATTTCCTGATGTTCTCTTGCAACATTCACCTTTGTAAGGACAATTGGTGCAATCTTCACATTCATAGATTTCTTCTGTCCTACCATATTTATTTCCACGGACATGCTTATCATATTTGTACAAAAATCGTTTTCCATTTGGACATATGAGATTCCCTTTTTCATCGTGTTTAAAGTTATCCACTCTAAAAGGATTATTGTGATATTTACTATCCTTGGTTTCTTTGTCAAATATGGTAAACTTCATATATTTTTCCATGCCATGTCCTTCGCAGTAAAGATAGTTATTATATGAACCATAACCGGCATCTGCTACTGGGTATTTAGGATAGTGTCCATACGTAGCATTATATTTTTACATAAGAGGTACAAAGCACTCTATATCAGATGCATATGGTTTTGCATCTATTATCGCTATATATTCATCACATACAGCCGCCTGAAGATTATAAGCTGGTAGCAGTTGATCATTCCCCATGTAATCAGATTTGACTCTCATAAAGGTTGCATCATGGTCTGTTTTGGAATAACTATTTCTAGATTCACCACAGATTTCGATATGACGAGCATAATTCTTAAGTCTTTCGCAGTAACCAGACAAGGTTTCGTACTGTTTCTGATAGAGGCTTTTCCTGCGGCCTGTTCCATACACAAAACTCGATTTGTCAAGGCCTGTTATAGACTCATATTTATCCAACACAGTTTTAAGATATTCAATTGCATATTCTTCTCTTGTATCGAATTTTAAGCCGAATAGATTTAATACTTCAACATTCATCGAATCTATTAATTCAGAAATTCTAACAAACATCTTATCTCTGTTTTTAATACAAGATTTCTTCCAAACCCAGGTGTATTTATTAGCATTAGCCTCAATCTTTGTACCATCAATGTATGTATGATCCAGATCAACATGATCTTTTTCAAAGATGTATGCGTTGACATCGGCAAATATTTGTTCAATTGTATCAGTTAATTCATTACGAATAAAGTTACCGAACGGGGCAAAGGATGGAGCTTTCATTTCATCAAGAAGATTCATATATCGGATGTCCGTTCTACAGAGTTTTTCAATCTCTCGGAGAGAACGGAATCCGTGCTCCATAAAAGCGAAGAGTATTACTTTGAGTAACTTTTCTGCATCACATCTTGGACGACCTGTTTTGTAGCCTTTCTCTTCCACAAAATATCCTGATAGGTCAATGTGATCCATAACTTCACAAAAAGTATATACCGGATCAGAAATATCAATTAATTTTTCGATTTCTAATGGTAATTTCAGCTGACGAGCTGTATAATTGCCATTAGGTTTATTAATTAGTAGCATAATTAATTATACCAAAAAATCGCTTAAACCTCACGGTCTAAGCGATTTTTCTTTAAGGGGAGTTTTTTACAGCCCCTTTATTTTACTCATGTAACCATATAAAACTGGTTCCAGTAGAATAAATTTCTTGGTAAATGATCTCAGCCATCTCATCCTCAGATGCGTTACTATTCTTTCCACCTATCTCTCTTCCAACTTCATTATTATGTAAATCCATATCTCTATGAGCTGTTTTAGGATATCCATCAGCTTCGTTTCCTGTCACATCTTTGTCCTCATGTGCTGTCGCAAATAATTCTGCCTTTTCCTTTCCAATCAAAACTGTCATTTCAACATTCCAGATTCCATGACGAAAAGCATCACTTCTATCTCCTAATCCATTTGAACCAAATTTTGTGGCAGTCTGAGATGTTGCTATATCTTTTGCAGTATTCACTTTCAAAGCATCAAAAGGATATCGAATACATAATTTCTTTTCTGACTCTGTAAGAGCATTCCAAATATCAATAATACCTCTGCTAGAGCCTTTGATCTGAGGATGACGTTCGTTCATTATTTGCAAAATCATTTCCTCTTTATACTCCGGATGTTCCTCTTTGATACTTAAAATTTCACTAATAAGATTTTCAAACTCTGTTGATTGCATACTTGTCAAATTTAATTCCGATTGCTGAATTGTACTCGCCTGGACTGTAATCGGTGAAATTGTAGCTATAATAAGCATCATGCTTACTATTTTTATTATATTCTTCTTCATAAAAATTCTCCTTTTTATATTATCAATTGCATGTGGGTTTACTTTTCTCTTCTATGATGTGTTTGACTTTGTATGCTATATGATCACATATGTCTTTATTTTCAAATAGCACATGACACATATCGCAAGAACTAATAAATCGATTCCTCAATTTTTTCCTTTCATTCTCAGACAATAATTCTTGATATATATATGTCGTTCCTTTTTCTCTCAGCATACTACATATACTATTGTTATAAAAATTGTTTAACAAATCATCTACGCTATCATGGTATATATTACCTAAATATAATACTGACGACATTCCTGCCTCGGAACAGCACGGAAATACATTTCCATTAGGTAGAATTGTGAACGTATTCATGAATTCACATGCTCCATTTGGGAGTCCTTCCATATAAATGTATTCATCCTCTTTTATCCGTCTCGCCGCATGTCCTACAGGTACACAAGGTATTTCAACCAAATTACAATTTATCAGAGAATCTTCCAGCTTTTCCAGCACTCCTTTTAATCGTTTACTGTTTTTTGTTGATACGCAATTGACAATAATTTTAATATCAAGCTTTTTTGATATATCAACAATATTGGCAATAGATTGATATGGAACAAATTTTTCGTGAAAATCATCAACGCTTAATGTAAAGAAATTGACTCCTGATTTCTTGATTATTTCTAGTTTTTCAGATGCAGCATCATAATCATTTCCCCAGAATCCATTTGTAGTAAAAGTAACCCCTAAACCTAACTGTTTAATCTGTTCTATCAACCGTATAGCATCAGAAAAATATATAAAAGGTTCTCCTCCTGTTATTCCAACCATTCTTATTAATTCCTTTTTCTTCAGCTCTTTTATAACCATTAATGTTTTTTCTATATCAATTTTTTCATTAACTGTATTTGAACAGGATTGGCAGCATATATCGCAGTTTGCATTACATTTTCTGGTTAATACAACGCAAACACTTTGGAACCACATTTAATCGTCACCTCCATTGTCAAAGAAATTTTTCCAAAAATTCGAATCCATTTCCATCATAGTTACATAAATCTTAAACGCATTTTCAAATTGAATTTTTTGAATTTCACAGAGAACTCCCAAATAGTTGCCATATTGTTTAGCATCAGCATAGCAATATCCTCCACAAACTCTCCTCATTACACACTCTGCACATTTTTTAGAATAAGTATGGGATGTTATTCTCTCTTTCAATTGTATGCATTCTATTTCATCTACGGTTCCTAAGCATTCACTATTAAAACCGATCAATTTTTCACAATTATATAGTTCTTCATCAGGTGTGCAATATATTTTTTTGTACGAATAATAGCCGCACATTGGATAAAATTTATCCCAATTATCATACAAAGAACCTATAATACGTAAATAATTTCCAAAGAATTTTTCTTTCTTTGTCATCAAATTATCAACCATTTTCTTCTGAATCATTTCACAAGTTTTTCTTAATTCTATTAGATCATCCTCTCTAATTCGCAGTTTCTCGCTGTTCGTTAGAACAGCAATACAATCAACTTCATCAATTCCCGCTTCCCATAAAGATACTACCGAATTAAACAAACGTTTTACATTGCCTTGAGTCATCGTAATTCTTGCCAGCACTCGTACATTCAAATCTAATAAACGATGTAAATTCTGTACGACAATATCATAGCTATCTTGATTTCCCAGAAGTCTCCTATTTACATTTTGCGACTCTCTGTCCCCATCAATACTCAATGTAACTGTCACTTTATTAATTTTTAGTACTTCGAGAATTTCGCCGTTAATCAATGTACCATTTGTTATTACAAAATATCTGACTTTTTTATTTAACTGTTTCATCTTCTCATTTATATATTCAATCGCATACATAAAGCCAGATATATTTAATAGAGGTTCTCCTCCATAAAATTCAACTCGAACCAATGAGATTTCCTGCGGAATCTTACTTATCCACCAGTCAACAATCTTTTTTATAGTACTACAATCCATGATTTTTCTTGTTTTATTAAAACTTCCACCATTTTCATAGCAATAGATACATCTCATATTGCAATCTTGTGATAAAACAAGGCATAAATTCTGGAGTTCTACTTTTTCTCCCACTAGTTTTGCTTTTTGTTTTTTCCAGAGAATTAGATCCTCCTCATTAAATGGTTCTTCATGTATTATCTCGCTTAAATTTTCTGCTGCATCACCTGTGAATATGTCTCCGGATATATTATTGTAGTAATATACTTTTTTCCCAACTTTAAACTGGAAAATTTGATTATTATTAGTCATAAAATCTTTATTCCTTTACTTGTCGCAAATCTTCAAATATCTCAGGGTAATACATATATAACTTCGCATAAAACTTAAGTGCTTCATTAGTTATGATTTTAACGTGGTCGCACCAAAGCTTGCTATTTTTATTAATATCGCTAGTATTCATAAGCCTTACCTGCGCACATCCTGCAGCACAAATAGATTTACCCCAGCAAGCCTCGCATTCTTCATTAATTGGTTTTTTCAGATAGAATTTATTCCACTTTATGCCATTATATATATCACCAGTACAGTATTCTTCGTCCATTAACCTTTGACATTTATAAATTTCGCCCGTTGGATCAACCATAATCGTATACGGTGCATAATAACTACATCCAGTTAAATCCCAAACAGGAAAATTTATACAATCCACAATTTTAGTGAGGTTTCGCAAAACTTTCCATTGATCATGAATTACATTTTCGTACATCAGATCAGCTATTATTTTCACTTGTTCTTCGATAGTTACTAAGTCTTCTTCTGTTATCTTCAGTTTAGGATCATCTGTTGAAACCAAGTCATACTGTACTTGTCCAAATCCCATCTCCCATAAATCTTTTACAATATCTACTAAGTGTCCTACATCTTCATGCACCAAGGTTACTCTTGCAGTGAGGTTCTGTCTAATTTTCATAAGGTTTTTTACATTCTTATTGACAATATCAAAGCTCTTTGATCCGCCAGCTAAAGGTCTATTTTTATTTTGAATATGTCTTCCACCATCAATGCTAATGGTAACTGGAATTTTATTTTCAACTAAAAATTCTGCAAAGTCCTCATCAAGTAGAGTAGCATTCGATGTTATACTAAAATGTGGTCTAATATTATGTTTACTTAATAACTCTCTAACATATTTAACGGCAAACTTAATGCCTTTTTTATTGAGTAATGGCTCTCCTCCGAAGAAAATAACATAAATGTCTTTTGCATCCTTATTCAAGTACTTGTGCCAAAAGTCAATACAATCCTTAATTCTATCAATTGACATTATCCTCTTTGTTTTTCCATAATCGCCGCCATGCTCAAAACAGTAAATGCAGCGCATGTTGCAGTCATTAGAAACATTAAGCCATAAATTCAACAATACTTTTGAGTTTAGAAAGTCTTCCTCTTTAATATCTACTCCCTGATACAATGCAGGATCTTTATATCCTATAACTTTATTTTCATATGCCTTTTTTATATCCTCATACTCATGCTTAATTTCTTCGACTGTATAATCACAAGACAATTTCTCGCAGGCATATTCAAAAGTGCACGGAAGCATTTCAATTATCTTCTTTGTCAATTCCGTCTCTTCACAAAAATAACCGGTATCACCATCAATAAAAAACCGTCTTCCATCAACCACAAAGTGATGTGCATTTACCGCTGGATATAACTCATTTTTCATATTCATATTCCTCTTCTTTCCTTTTTATATATTCACTAATATAGTTACCTGATACACTTAGTCTATAAAACATATATAGCTGTAGTTTAAAAATATTTCTTTTGAAAATGCAATATAATGACTGGAATGACTCCTTGTTTTGCAAGACATCAGCAATACACTGCCCTCCGCACAAATAACGTGCCCAGCATTCTCCACATACAGCTGGTGTTTTAAGATCATCAAATATTGCTGGCGAATATGTCATATTTTCTATTTCTCCCATACAATATTTATCCCACATTAAAACATCACATGGATAAATCTTTCCATCTGGTCCGAAACAGCATTGATGGTATGGTACAGAACAACTACTCAATTTCGGCATTCGTTTTGCTAATGTCCAAATATTGTCCATAATAGGATACGCTGATATTGCTTTTCCCTGTTCAATTTTATTTACAACATATTCAGCCAACTGATTACATTCTTTATTTATTTCTTCAATTTGGTTTATGGTAAAATTGAATTCAGACTTATCGCTCTTTACAATATCAAAATGCACACATTCAAATCCCATTTCGTAACAGCTTTTAGCATATTCAAATAATTTATAATTATATGGTGTAAGCGTTATATGAACAGTGCTTTTGGGCCTCGTTCTAAAATAATCAAAGTTTTTTCGTATGTATTCCCATGAACCTTTTCCATTTTTCATTGGGCGTAGTAAATTTTGGATCTCTGGAAACTGACTATCCAAACTTAACATAATGTTAATCTGATGATGATCCAAGAATGCTTTCAAATCTTCATCTAGAATTGTGCCATTTGTTGTAATAAAAAAACGAACTTTCTTCTGTTTTTCTGCTGCTTTTTCTTCTGCATATCGTACAATATACTTGAAGCGCTCTATATTCATAAGTGGTTCGCCACCTATTATAGTTATGTAGAGCGTTTTTCGTTTAGCAGCGTTTTGGAACAAAAAGTCTATTGCCTGCTTAGCGTTATCTTCACTCATAGTTGCTTTTTTATTATGGGTTCCATCAATTGCGAAACAATATTGACATTGCATATTACATGCATTTACAGTATTAATTTCGATGCCTAAGAGTTTTTTTTCTTCTTCCCCTCCTTTTCCGGTGTTGTTCTTTATAAAATTAGCAAACATTTCATCTTGTTTAATAACGTCTTCAACTACCATCCGATACTCTTCTGGAATTGTGCCTCCTTGTTCTGCAATAAGAAATGCATTTTCAATTTCGGAATTAAACTTTATTAAACAAAGACTATTCTTAAAAAAAATAAACTGTTCTCCATTAACTTCAATCTTTTCCCATTGTCTCATAGCGTTTTTACAATAAACCTATTTAAAAGAAGGCTTGAATATTAAATATCCAAGCCTTCCTGCTCACTTTTGCTCACGTCATCATTTAGTCATTGTGACAAATGCCATGGCAGGAGCCGCCTGTACAGCCTTCCCCATCACAGATGTATGGGATAAAGCACGGATTAATAATAATGGAATCCGGCTTCTTTTCTGTAACATTAATAGGTTTTACCATAAATAGTGCCTCCTTTCTTTTTTTTATGTAAAAACCTTATAGGTTTTACACCAATTTTAAAGCTGAATAATTGAAGTACATATTCTCAAAATGCTTTTCCTGTGAGTAATAATTATTGCCAATTTATTTTGTAAAAACTCTTCTAATAAATCGCAAATTCTTTCCTCACTCTCTATATCTAGTGCCGATGTAGGCTCGTCTAATAATATTACAGGTTTGTTTTCCAAAATTACTCTTGCCAAATTAAGTTTTTGTTTTTCCCCACCAGACAAATTAGTCGTATTAGGATGGATATATGTATCTAATCCGTCTGATAGCTTCTTAATATCAAACATCAGTTTTGCTAAAATACTATACATTTTTTCATCTGCTATATTCCTATTGAACGGATCTAATATCTCTCTAACAGTACCAGACAACAGATTACTTTCTTGTGCCATTGTACTTATATTGTCATACAAATACTGAACATCTATATCATTAATGTCTATGCCATTAATATCTATTCTTCCCTTTGAGCATTTGCATTTCTTCATCAACAACCGAATCATTGTAGACTTTCCCATCCCATTTTCTCCTAGTATCCCTAATATCTGTCTATTAGATACCTGAAAGTTTACTTTCTTCAACAACTCTCCATCTATGTCATATGCAAAATCAACATTAGTAAACTTAATTGAATCAATATTTGTATCCAAACGCTTTCCATCCTGCTTTATTTCATCTTCTAATAGCTTATAAGCACGTTCGGAAATGGGGATACTTTTCTTAATTGCCATATATGCATCGCCTAAGTTAACAATAGGAGCATATAGTCTTTGAACAAAAATAGTAATAGTATATAATTGACCAGCGGTCATTTGACCTTTATCAATTTGAAATATTCCAATAATAATGGATATACAAATTATAATGTAATTATATACAGAACCAGCATATCTCCCTAGTGCCATTAGCTTTACAATAACGACAGCTTTTCTGGATAGACCCTCTATCTGTTCTACAAATTTTTTTCTCAATATGCCCCCTAAGCCTGCCATTGTGAAAGAGGTCATATTATTAAGTGTTTCATTCTTGAACGAAGCATTGATCTCCACATCCTTTCTTAATTCAACAGATTTTACTTCTGTTAGCTTACCAATTCTATTTTGGCACAAAGCCAATAGAAAGCACAATATCATGCTAACCAAACCAATACGTATATCGTACCAAATAAGAATTATTGTAATTCCAAGTACTAGGATCAAATTAACTAATAGATTTCCTAATATGGTAACCAGAACATTCTCCAACTGTGCCACATCTTCTCCCAGAACTTGTAAAACATCTCCTGCTTTCCAATTATTCCAAAAGTTCCAATCGCCATTAACACATTTTGAATAAACCTTCTTTTTAAATCCAAGCGAAAATTCCTGCTGTATTTTGTATATAACCACACTCTGTGTATATTGAAACAGAGCTGCAAGCATACCTGAACACAGCATCAAGAATAAGTAGGGCAAAACACTTGAGTATATATCTTTACCAAGCACAAGCTGATCTATAAGCTTTCCCATGTAATAAGGAAAAATCAGCGTCATAACCGAACTTCCAAGTATTACTACTATGCATTTAGTTTGTTTTAATAAAAACTTATCAATGGAACTTTTTATAACGTAAATAAGTTTTTTCATATCTCCTCCTGATGTTTTGTATTGTACTACAAAAAAACATCTTTTTCTTTTTCATGTAATTTTTACTAATATTGACGTAATATTTCCTGGATCGTACGCGTTTATCGCCCACATTGAAATGTATTAAGCCATAAAATATGCCTACATTATGATTTTGTCTTTAAATGTGCAAGCCACGACACCCTTGGTCTTGGCTGTATCCTTCCCACTACTAGGGCGGATTAGGGACTTTCACCCATTAGCGACGTGCGC
>ENA-OWPF01001849-OWPF01001849.1-human-gut-metagenome-genome-assembly--contig:-NODE-1849-length-16942-cov-3.024575_pt1 | contig 16942 bp, 13 predicted proteins | sample MGYA00248261_ERZ651840 | MGnify/ENA primary metagenome ERZ651840 (study PRJEB26924, sample SAMEA4378268) | human gut metagenome | biome: human gut; feature: human-associated habitat; material: faeces... | reverse complement strand
TTGATGAAGTCATCCAGATACTGGTCCGGGTCCGAGATCATCAGATGTACATCGAGCACCTTGTCGGTTGCCTTGCGCAGCGCCTTAACCACCGGAGCGCCGATGGTGATATTCGGCACGAAGTGACCGTCCATAACGTCAAAGTGCACGTAGTCGGCACCGGCGATCTTGTCGAGCTCGCCCTTCAGGTTGGCCATGTCGGCCGAGAGGACGGATGGAGCGATTTTGATGGAACCCATGGTAGAAGCCTTTCTGCGCTAGTCGGTGAGTCCGTAGAACTCTTGAGAGGGGACGCGATCGGTAAGAATTTCGAGCGCCCTATCCAAGGTAACACCGTTGTAGAGCGTTTGCTCCACGGCAAAGGTAAGCGGAATGTCTACGCCCAGTGAACGGGCAAGTTCGCTGACGCTGCGGGCCGCGACGGCGCCCTCAACCACCATATGCGTACGCTCCTGATACTCGTCGAGTGACACGCCGTGGGCAAACTCGTAGCCAAAGGTGCGGTTGCGCGAGTGCTCCGAGGTGCAGGTGGCGATGAGGTCGCCCATGCCGGCGAGCCCCATGCAGGTTATGGCCTGACCGCCGCGTGCGTGCGCCAGTCGGCTGATCTCGGCCAGGCCGCGCGTCAGCAGGGCCGCACGGCTGTTGTGTCCCAGCCCCAGCCCGTCGCAGACGCCGGCCGCGATGGCCATGACGTTTTTCAGCGCGCCGCCCAGTTCCACGCCCAGCACGTCGGTGCTGGAGTAGCAGCGGAAGGTGGCGCAGGAAAAAAGTTCACGCAGACGGCAGCCCAGCGCTTCTTCCGCCGTGGCCAGCACCACGGCCGTGGGCTGGTCGCGCACCACTTCGGCTGCGAAGGACGGCCCGGAAAGCATGGCATAGTGGAACGGCCTGTCCGCCAGCTCTTCCGCCACGATGCGGCTGCACGGGGAAAGCGTGCCCAGCTCCAGCCCCTTGGCGGCATTGATGAGCACGGGCTCGGGGTGCAGATGGTCCCGCATGGCGTGGAGCCAGCCGCGCAGCTGCTGGCAGGGTATGGCCAGCAGAAGGAGCTCGGTACCCAGCAGTTCCGGCCCCGTCCCGGCCTCCAGGTCGGGATGCAGGGCAAGCCCCGGCAGGTAGCGCGGGTTCTCGTGCCTGGTATTGATGGCCTCGGCCACGGCGGCATCACGCAGCCACAGGCGCGTCCTGTGCCCGCGGACTGCCAGCAGATGCGCCAGGGCCGTGCCCCAGCTGCCGCCACCGGCCACAGTGATGGTGTGTCGCATGTTCTCTCCTGACGATCTGCGGACAATAAAACTCTTCGTTATTACGGCTTTTGTGCCATCACGGCAAGTAGGGAACACTTGTTGTTCTATGCGTGTAGAATCATTGAAATAAATTAGAAAATATTTCATAAGATATTTTCTAAGGAAAAAGCGTCTGCGCTTGGGGACAAAAAAAGGCCGCATGCGCGGCCTGAAAAAGATGTGGCGGTCGTGGGGGTTATTGGGGATCGAAGCCGATGTCGAAGATGGCCTGACGCAGGGCGGCCTCATCGACCGGAGCGCTTTCTTCATAGCGCAGTTCCTTGGCGTCCAGGTCCACCACGGGGTTGCTTACGCCGGGGATCTTGGCGGCGGCTTCTTCCACAGCGGCTTTGCAATGGCCGCAACGCATGCCGTTGACTTTGAGGATCTTCATGCGACACTCCTTGCTGTGTTCCCACATATTGATTTTCATTTTCAATGGGAGCACCATCAGGAATAATACTGCCGGAACGGAGCGTCAAGACCACCGGCAGGCAGGAGGTTTTATGGAAACGCGAAAGGCAGGTCCCTTGCGTTTTGATATCGGCGGCATGCATTGCGCCGCCTGTTCCTCACGCATCGAACGCGTGGTGGGGCGCATGGAGAACGTGGAGCGCATCGCGGTCAACCTGGCCACGGCCAAGGCGCAGATCTGGCTCAAGCCGGGCACGGAAAGCGAGACGGTGCCCCTGATCATGGAACGCGTGGCGGGCATGGGCTTCAGTGCCGTGCCGTCACAGGAAGAGGACGTGGCCGTCCAGTACGAGAAAAAACGCCGGCAGGACGAAAAGGACCGGCGCGTGCGGCTGGGGCGTCTGGGCCCCATGCTGGTCTTTGCCGTGCCCCTGCTCATCCTCTCCATGGGACATATGCTGGGCATGCCCCTGCCCGCCTGGCTCGATCCGCACCACGCGCCCCGCACCTTCATGCTGGCGCAGCTGGCCCTGACCCTGCCCGTGGTCTGGCTGGGCCGCCATTTCTACCGCGAAGGTCTGCTGGCCCTGGCCCACAAGGCCCCCACCATGGACAGTCTGGTGGCCGTGGGCACGGGATCGGCCCTGCTCTACAGCCTGTGGACGACTCTGCTGGGCCTTGCGGGCAGCGACCCCCAGCTGCGGGCCATGAACCTGTATTATGAATCCGTGGCCGTGCTGCTGACCATGATCGAGCTGGGCCAGTTCCTGGAGGCCACGGCCAAGCGCAAGGCCGGGGACGCCATGGGCGCGCTGCTGCGCCTGACGCCGGAAACGGCCCTGCGTCTGGAAGCTGACGGCCAGAGCCGCGAGATCCCGCTGGCCGAGGTCATGCCCGGCGATACCCTGGTCATCAGGCCCGGCGCCCGCATCCCCGTGGACGGCAGCGTGACCGGCGGCAAGAGCGCCGTGGACCTTTCCCTGCTGACCGGGGAATCCATCCCCGTGGCCGTGGGCCCCGGCGACAGCCTCGTGGCCGGGAGCGTCAACGGTGAAGGCGCCCTGACCATGACCGCCGAACATGTGGGGCAGGACACCCGTCTGGCCCGCATCATCCGGCTGGTGCGCGAGGCCCAGGGCAGCAAGGCCCCCATCGCCCGACTGGCCGACCGGGTGAGCTTCTATTTCGTGCCCGCGGTCATGGGCATCGCCACCCTGGCCGGGCTGGCCTGGCTGGTCTTCAGCGACGAGCCCGCCACCGTGGCCGTCACGGTCTTCGTGGCCGTGCTGGTCATGGCCTGCCCTTGCGCCATGGGCCTGGCCACGCCCATGTCCATCATGGTGGGCACCGGACGCGGCGCCCAGCTGGGCGTGCTCATCAAGAACGGCGCTGCCCTGGAGCAGGCCGGTCACGTCCGGGCCATCGCCGTGGACAAGACCGGGACCCTGACCACCGGCAAGCCCGTGCTGACCGGAGTCATCCCCCTCGCCGCCCATGACGAGCAGGCCCTCGTCACGCTGGCCGCCGCGCTGGAGGCCCGCTCCGAGCATCCGCTGGCCCTGGCCCTGGTGGCCGCGGGCAGGGAACGCGGCTGCCCCGCCTGCCCCGTGGATGCCGTGGACGTGGCGCCCGGTCTGGGCATCGCCGGTGTGGTGACGCTGGACGGTACGGCCTGGCGCGTGGCCCTGGGCAATGTCGCTTTCATGGAGCAGAACCGCATCGCTCCCGATGCCGCGGTGCTGGAACGGCTGGCCTCGCTGGCCGAGGCCGGGCAGACGCCGCTGCTGCTGGCGCTGGCTCCGGCCCGGGCCGCTCTTGCCGCTGCCGGTGATGACGACAGCGCCCGCTGGCAGTGGGACGACCTCCAGATCGCGGGCATCCTTTCGCTGGCCGACGCCCTGCGCCCCGAATCCGCTGCGGTGGTGGCCCGCCTGCACGAGATGGGCATCCGGGTGGTCATGCTCACCGGTGACAACGAACGCACCGCCCGGGCCGTGGCCCGACAGGCCGGTCTGGCTGACGCCGACGTGGCCGCCGGACTGTTGCCCGCCGAAAAGGCCGAGCGCATCCGCCGGCTCCAGGCCGAAGGCCTGCTGGTGGCCATGGTGGGCGACGGCATCAATGACGCCCCGGCCCTGGCCGTGGCCGACGTGGGCATGGCCGTGGGCAGCGGTGTGGACGTGAGCGCCGAAGCCGGGGACATCGTCCTCATGCGCGGCGGCATGGACGCCGTGCTCACCGCTCTGGCCCTTTCCCGCGCCACCATGCGCAACATCCGCCAGAACTTGGGCTGGGCCTTCGGCTACAACCTGCTGGGCCTGCCCGTGGCCGCCGGGCTGCTGCATGTCTTCGGCGGGCCCATGCTCTCGCCCATGATCGCCGGCACCGCCATGGCTTTGTCGTCCTTCTCCGTAGTCAGCAACGCGCTGCGGCTGCGCTTCTTTAAGGTGTAAGCGGGTATTGTCTGCTGTTTGTTTGCAGGGGGGAAGGGAAACCTTTTTGAAAAAAGGTTCTCCCTTCCCCCCTCATCCCAAAACTTCCACCAGCCCTACCAGATCTTCTCGAAACGCTTGGAGCAGCCCGCACAGGGCAGGTCGGGCCAGGGGCCTGCCAGAGCGGCGCGGAAATCCCTGAAGCCCCTGGTGCGCCACAGCTCGGCCAGCTCCCCGGCGGGGCGGCCGTATTCGGCGCGGGCGAAGATCCGCCGCTTGGGGTCATCCTCGCTGGTGGGCAGGTTGACGTACACACAGGGCGAAAGATTTCCCTGCGTGTCCACATAGATGGTGCGGTCCACGTTTTCCCGGCAGCCGTTGCGCACGCGGCCCACGGCCTCGGGGTCAGGCAGGGCGTACCACAGCTCCCGGCCGCTCTGGCGCACCCGGGCCGCCACAGGCGCCAGCACGGCGGCCGCTGCGGCCACCTTGTCCGCCTCTTCGGGGCTGTAGGCCTCCACGGCCAGCTCCGGCGAAGCGATGTAATCCATGGTGCTGACCACCGCACAGTGCACATCCAGCTCTTCCATGAGTTCGGGCAGACGCTTCACGGCTTCCAGCTGCGAAGGCAGGAGCAGATAGGCCAGATGCACTTCCAGATGGACGCCCTGCTTTTTGCGGCGCACCTCCTGCAGGCAGCGGATGGCCTCGCAGACCCGGCTGAAAGGGATGCCCTGGCGGCTGGCGTTGCTGGCCTCGTCGGTACCGGCCAGGGAAAAGGCCACCACGTCCATGCCGCTGTCCACGATGGCGGCGGCCAGGGACTCGTCCATGTGCTGGCCGCAGGTGGTGGTGGACACGGCACAGCCCGCCCGCCGGGCCACGCTGACGAAATCCATGAAGCGGGGATGCAGGAAGGGCTCGCCCCAGCCCTGCAGATGGACGCGGCCGCACTGGCGCATGAGCGGCCAGAGGGCGGCGAAGGTCTCGGCGCTCATGAGGCGCGACTGCCAAACGTCTTTTTTGGTGGTGTGCGGGCAGTAGGTGCAGCGGCAGGCGCAAACGGACGAGACCTCCACCTGCATGCAGAGCAAGGGTGTGGGCCGCCCGGTGAAGGCCTCGCGCAGCCACTGGCGCAGTCCCGGCCCGGGCAGGGCCTTGGGGCTCAGGGGATCGGGCGTGCTCATGCGGCCTCCTCTCCGCCCAGCAGGCGGCGCAGGCGGGCAAACCAGCCGCCGCCCGAGGTGGTGGCGCGGGTGCTCCAGCCGGTCTCCAGACAAGGCAGCGCCGGACGGGCATGCCACTTGCGCTTGAAGAAACGGATGCCGGGATCGATGCCCAGCCCCAGACAGAAACGCATATGCCCGCGGGCCTCGGCCTCGCTGACCAGCCCGGCCAGCAGGGCGTCGGCGCAGCCGGGCACGGCCCCCTGCCGCCGGAAGGCGAACATATAGAAAGCCGTGGTCAGGGAGGCGTAATCGCCCACGGCGAAGGCCTGAAGGCTGTTGTCCTCCCGGTGGCGGGCGGCCCAGAGCTGCACGTCGGGATGGGAGCCCACATAGCTTTCCAGATGGCTGAAGATGTGCACCGTGCCGGGCTCGAAAGGCTTGCGGCGCAAAAAGTCCTGCACCAGCGCGGCGTGATCCGGCTGCCAGGCCTCGCGCACCACCTCTACCTCGCGCAGGGCGCGGCGCTCCATGTTGCGCAGCTTCTGCCACGGCAGGGAGCCGTCCTCGCGCAGCAGGGGCAGCTCAAGATCCCAGTAGGCATCCGGCGTGCCCGTGCCGGCATCCTGCGGGGCACGCGTGGGGCGCACCGGGGCCAGGACGGTGATCTGGCGCACCTCCGGCAGGGCAAGGGCCGCATCCACAGCGGCATCCACACGCAGCTGCACGCCCTCCGCCGTGGCGGCCTCGGCGCTCTGGCGCACGCTCACGGCCTCCAGACGGGCGGCGGCATCCGTGGCCTCCTTCACTCTGGCGGCGGCCGCTTCCAGATCCGGCCCTCCGGAAAAGGTCTCCAGCATGGCCGCGTCGTAGGCCACCAGCACCAGATGCCCTTCCAGCAGATAGGCGGGAAAACCGGCGCAGGCCAGCGGCCGGGAACCGGCCACGGCCGTCACATAGTGCAGCAGCTGCTCCGGGACCACGGCCTCGGCCGTGAAATGCTGCAATCCCTGTGAAAACATGATGGTCTCCTTGTGGCGGAGCGCCCGGGCCACGCCTGTCCCCAACGGGATACGGACCGGCGGGACGCCCCCGGCTGTCAGCGATCCCCGTCAGCGGGGATGCGGTAAAGATCGTCCTCGCCGTGCAGGCGGGCGCGCATCCTGTGGATCCAGGTGGGCCGCACCTGCCGCACGGTGAAGCCGTCCTCGGTGAGCATGCGGCGCAGGCGCAGCATGTGGGCCGCGCCCACGAAGACCGCGACCCCGCCCTTTTCGATGAAAGGCCGCATGCGCTCGCGGAAGCGCTGGTCACGGAAGTCGATGACCTGCTGCGTGCGCGTGGGGAATTCCGTGCTGGTGCCCATCATGGGTTCCAGCTCGCCACGCAAGTAGTGGTAGATATTGCGCTTCATGTAGGAGCGCCACTGGCCGCAGTGGCGGAAGAAATCCAGCACGCGCGGCACGGGCACCACTTCCAGGGAATGGAGCTGCTCTTCCATGGTCTCCATGCCCAGCACGGTCTTGCCCATGTCGCGGGCCAGATGCCAGGCCTCCAGATCCACGGAATCGCGCCAGCCCTGCCGCTCCAGAAAGGCCGTCCAGAGGGAGAAGAAGGCGTACCAGTGCCGGGTGGTGTGCAGGCGCTCCCGCACGTCCGGCGCGTCCTCCCACTCCATGTTCAGAAAGCGCGCCACCGGCCCGCGCACGCCGCAGACCACGCGCTCCAGCCGCCGGATCTCGGCCTCGGTCATCAGGCTGTCCAGCGGCACGGCCCCGGGATCGGGAGATTTGCCGCAGGCCTCCACCTGCGCCAGGCTCTCGGCATCCAGCGGGCCTTCAAAGATGACGGTATCCACCTTGCGGAACAGGCGGCGGAACGAGTCGGCAAAGGAATAGCAGAAGAAATGCGCCGTGCCGCAAATCCAGGAGCGGCGGCCCTGCTTCTCCAGCTCCCAGAGCATGGCAAAGGGGCGCTGGTCGGGCAGCCTGTCCAGTATCTGGCGCTTGGAAAGGCCCTCGTCGCTGCGCTCCACCAGGGCCTGCATGAGTTCGTCCAGCACCACTTTATGCACGTCCGCACGCGGCCGCTCCTGCCACTGGGCCATGACGTAGGGAAGCTGCGGCACTCCGCCCCACTTGCGCTTGAAGCGGGTGATGCCCTCGTTGACGCCCAGGCCCAGCTGGACGAAATCACAGCCCGCCGCACGGGCCTTTTCCAGCATGACGGCAAAGAGCGCGTCCCCGGCATGGGGCACGGGATGGCTGCGCGAACGGGCGCCCACGATATAGCTGACAAAGGCAGGCGTACTGTAATCCAGCACCAGACAGGCCACCAGCCGGTCGCCGTCCCAGGCGTTGAGCAGGCGAACGTCGGCGCCTTCGGCGGCCAGCATCTGCGGCGTGCGGGCAAAGAGCTCGCGCACGTTGGCCCGCAGCACGGCCCGGCCCATGAATTCGGCCCACAGGCGACGATGCTGCGGACTAAACTCGCGCGTCTCGTCGATGCGCAGACGTGCCCGGGCCTTGCGCACGGGCGAGCGCAGGCGCGGCGGCACGGGCGCATCGGCCGGAAGGGTGTAGAATTCGTCCCGCTCCAGCACGTTGTCCGCCAGACGCGGCGGCAGATCGGGCCCCACGGCAAAGCAGGCCGTGGCCCCGGTCTCGCGCAGGGCCCCGGACAAGGCGGCCTCGAAACGCTGGTGGCTGTACTCGCCGCCATCCCGCAAGGGGTAGGCGATGGCCATGAGCCAGTCTTCGGCGGCGTAAAAGACGAAGTTATCCACCATCAGCACCCGGCCCCCGGAAACGGCCTGCATGAAGGGCGCGGAATGCTCGGGGACCACGGCGCGGGCAAGGATGTCGGTGACGGGATTCATGACGCGGCCTCACTGCTGGAGTGCGGAAAGGATGCTCTTCGCATCTTTTCGCAGGATAGCCGCTTTGACGGCAGGCCGCAATGCGGAGTGAGGCGAGGGATACGGGCCTTTCGGATTCCGGCGTTTGCTGCTAGCAATAGGCGGAGCTCTCCGCAAATTTCATCTCCAACAAGGATATGTCATGAATAACGCATGCACATCCCGCTGGTGCCGCCGGTTGCGCATCATCGCCAAACGGCAGTGGCGGCGTTTTGAAAAACATCCCATGCGGCTTTTCTGGTGGCTGACGGGTATAATTACCGCCAGCTTCATTCTCTGTATCATTTTTACCAATGATAAAAATACCGTCTACACAGCTTTCGGCAGTTACTTTACCGCGCTGGCATTCGTGGGCGTCATCGTGACCGTGCTTTTGCAGCGTGCGGAGTTGCAGGAGCAACGCAAGGAACTGCGCGCCCAGCGCATCGAACTAGAAGGCCAGAAACGTGAACTGGAGATCCAGAACCGCACCGCCCAGCTCCAGCGTTTTGAGAACAGCTTCTTTAATCTTCTAAATATTTTTAAAGGTACATTATATACTATAAAAAATAAAAATATTTTCCCAACTGAAAAAGATTTTCCAGATTTACTTCCAGACGAATACTGCACAACATCTCAACAATACTTTAAAAAAACATCAAGATGTCTCCATATAGCTAACGCTGGATATGACGAAACAATTTCATATTTAAAGAAAGATCTATCTAACCTTTCTTATGATACTAAAGTATTTTTAAAAAACTATCATCTCATAATAAATTTTATAATTTCATGTGAGTTGTTTAAAACAAACAACGGCCAGGAATATATATACATTAATACTGTTAATAACCTACTAACAAATAACGAATTTTTATTAATTATCATTGATGCAATATGCTTCCCAGACAAGATTAAAATAATAAATAAATATCATCTATTATCAAATTTTTCACTAGAAGAGGATGATTTACCAGAATATTTTTATGTCCTGTTTTTTGCTCCACAGGCCTTTGGTGATGATTACGAGGAATATATCAGGCTGAACGGACTGCAAGGCAAAACGCTGGAAGACTTTCTCCAGTAGTGAGCAACCGGGGCGGCCCTCCTTTCTGCCTCCGTGTCACCTTCCCATCGCCGCACAAGCGGCATTTTCTCCAGCGGACTTCTTCCAGACAAAAAGGCCGGTGCATAACACCGGCCTTTTCATTTTCAGACATTTCTCTGGCATCCTGCTGCATCAGGAAAGAACTTTTTCGGTCACTGCAAGACCCGTCATATCCACCGTGCCCTCGTCGCCTGTTGAGCGCGCCGTTTGACGACGTGCACCAAAGGTGCGGTGCCGTCCATCCCGGCGTGCCACAACAGCACCGAGGCCCCGGCGCGGGGCAGGGGATGCAGGGGGCAGGGGGCTGTGCAAACCCCGCCCCCTTGCTGCATCGCCGCGCTTGCCCCATCCGTGATGCCGGGCAGCAGCCGCCATCCGGCGGCCCCAAAGGAAGGCAGCCTGCCGTGTCCGCGCAGGCGCGCCTAGCCCAGCGCCCGCACCAGACAGACCAGGCCCGCCACGGCGATGACGCAGAGCAGCACCTTGCGGAAGGCCTGCTGGGAGATGTGCTTGACCACGGGGAAGGCGATGCAGGTGCCCAGGATGACGCCGGGCGCACCGTACATAGCGCAGGTGAGCACCGTGGGCGTGTAGAAACCGGCCATGCCCTGCAACACCAGGGTCACAGTGGCACGCAGCACAAAGAAGACGCCCAGCGTGCCCAGCAGCACGCGCGGTTCCCAGCCCATGCACAGGCCGTAAGCCCCCACGGGCGGGCCGTCGAAGGCGATGGCCGTGCCCAGCAGGCCGGAGCCGAAACCGGCCACAGCGCCCAGCGCCCGGGGATGGGCGATGGTACCGCGGGCGCGGAAGGTCTTCTGCCAGTAGACGTAATAGAGCAGGAGCAGGCCCACGGCGCCTTGCAGCACGGGGCCGGAACAGATCTGGAGGATGTAGAGCCCGGCAAAGGACCCGGGCACCGAGGCCAGCAGCATGGGCCACAGGGCGCTGACGCGGCAGAAACGGAAATGCAGGCTGGCCAGACAGATGTCCATGACCATGTTGACGATGCAGGTCAGGGCGATGGCCTCGTGCACCGGCAGGAGCATGGCCAGGAAGGGAAAGGCCACCATGGCGCCGCCGATGCCGCTGACGCCGGAAACGAAACCGCCTGCGATCCAGGCGAGGAACACACAGATCTCAGTCATCCCGGGCATACGCCCCTCCTGCGGCCACGGGCCGCCCCCATCAGTGCATGAAAAATCGAAATATCTTCCCAGTCGCTCCGCCAGCGGCAGACGACGGCGGGATGACAGCGCACGGCGAGACGATCGCCCCATGCGGCAATAGCCGTTCCGCCAGGCGTGAGCCGGACGGCGTTTCCCGTCCATCCGCAGAAAGACGGGCTGTACCGCCGCTCCCTGCGCCGCATGCGGCTTCCCGCTCCACAGGGAGCGGCACGAGCCGTGCGACAGCCTTCCGCACCACACGGCATCGCTCCCCGCAAAGCCGGTCTTGCCTGCGGGCGCCTTCCGGGCCGCGTGGTCTCCCCTGCCGTCCCGCACGTATGCGGAACAGGTCGCTGCGCAGTCCATGCTTAGGGAGGTAACGGCCTTTTGGCAACAGGAAGAAGGAAAAAAGGCATAAAAAAAGGGAGCCTGTCCAAAATGGACAGGCTCCCGCGTATTCGCCCTGATGGCGGCAGTCGCCAGTGTCAGGACGGCGTCGTCGGACGGGGAAACCGGCGCTTACGGCAGCCCTTCGCGATGGCATTGCCAGGGCAGGAGGCTTTACCGTACTCGCCCGGGACATCCCCGGGAGATTAGGCCTGGTTGGCGGTCAGGACCACTTCCTTGTTCTCGCCGTAGCTCAGCGTGAAGGCCGTCCCGTACTTTTCCAGAAAATCCTTCTCCGCGGCGAAAGGAACGCCGTCGATGTCGATCTGCTCGTCTTCGTCCTCATCAAATTCGTCCATGCCCAGACCGAGCACGATCTTGGCATGTCAGCCACCGCCGACCTTGTATTCGCGCAGGCGCACACAAGTACCTTCATCCTCGTCTTCCAGCATGCCGCGGAGCTTTTCCAGCATGCTCTCGTCAACAGTAACAGTGAACATTGTTTTCTCCATCAAGGGTTATACGATGACAGGGACAAGACCGTGGCGGGCAAAGCGCTCTTCCGCGGCCTTGAGACCTTCAGGGGTGTATTGCTGCACATCGGGGTAAGGCTTGCCCAGAGCGGCGTACTTGCTCTTGCCGAAGGCATGACAGGGCATGATCTCCACCTGCTTGCGGCCGAAGCGCCCCAAAAAGGCCGCCATGGCCGCCAGATTCTCGTCGGAATCGTTGAGGCCCGGCATCAGGGGCATGCGCACGCGCACTTCGGTGGAGGAAGAGAGCGCGGCCTCCAGGTTGCGCAGGATGAGGGCATTGTCCTGCCCGGTGAGCTTTTTGTGCTGTTCCGGGTCCATGTGCTTGCAGTCGAACAGGAAAAGATCGGCCAGGCCGATGGTTTTGTCAAACCTGTCCTCGGGGCAGAAGCCACAGGTATCCACCGTGACGTGCAGGCCCTCGTCATGGGCGGTCTGCACCAGATCGAGGAAGAACTGCCCGCCCGCCGTGGGCTCGCCGCCGCCAAAGGTCACGCCGCCGCCGGAGTTCTCGTAGAAGAGCCAGTCCTTGCGGACCACTTCCATGACTTCTTCCACGGTCATGATACGGCCGGACATGACGCGCGCCTTGTTGGGACAGACTTCGGTACAGGCGCCGCAGTGGGTGCACTTTTCCGTATCGCGGCCCATCTTGCCGCTTTCCAGCGGCACCACGGCGCCGTTGGGACAGACCTGCGCACAGGCGCCGCAGCTCACACACAGATTGTCGAACAGCAGCATCTGCGGCGTGAACTGCTGCGATTCGGGATTGCTGCACCACAGGCAGCGCAGAGGACAGCCTTTCAGAAAGACCGTGGTCCGCAGGCCGGGACCGTCCTGAACGGACATCCTCTGGATATTGTAGATCATTCCCTGACTCATGGCGTCCTCCCCCGTTCTTACAACCGGAGGGACCGCGCCCTTGCGGACGCGGTCCCCAGGCCGGAGGTTATATAAGGATTGGTGTTGGTTAGGAAGCGTACTCGGTACGCTTGACGATCTCGTTCTGCACGCCCTTGTCCAGACGGGTGAAGTAGGCGCTGAAGCCGGCCACGCGGACCACCAGGTCGGTGTAGTCCTGCGGGTTCTTCTGGGCGTCACGCAGGGTGTCGGAGCTCACGCAGTTGAACTGGATGTGAGAGCCGCCGAAGTCGCAGTAGGTCTTGATGAGCGAGATCAGCGTGCGGGCACCGTTGGGACCTTCCAGAGCGGAGGGCACGAACTTGACGTTGAAGTGGTTGGCGCCGTAGCGCACGGTGTCGATGGCTTCGGCGCCGGACTTGATGAGGGCGGTGATGCCTTCATGGTCGGTGCCGGGCATGGCGGACACGCTGCCGTCGGTCAGGGCCACACCGGCCTTGCGGCCCGTGGGCAGGGCGCCCATGAGGGAGCCGAAGTAGTTGTGGTAGGACAGCGAGTAGGCGTCCAGAGGCGTACGGTGGCCGAAGCAGTCCGGACCCACGGAGTGGTGGATCTCGTCCACGTCACGGTAGTACTGCTGCACGAAGCCTTCCACTTCGGGGTAGTCGTTGCCGTGCTTGGGAGCTTCGAAGCACATCTTGCGGATGTCTTCGTAGCCTTCGAAGTTGGCCTTGATGGCTTCCATCAGCTGGGCCATGGTGATCTTCTTGGTGTCGAACACCAGGTGCTTGATGGCCAGCAGGGAGTTGGCGGCGTCGATACCGGCGGTCATGATGGGGTTGACCTGGGGATAACGGGTGCCGCCGGCTTCTTCGCACATGCCCTTTTCGATGCAGCCGTCGTACATGACCGAGCGGAAGATGCTGGGCACCACCTGCAGGCGGGCCATCTGGCTCAGGTCGGAGTGCTTGCGGGAGATGCCGAAGATGTGGCGCAGCTGCTTCTTGTAGGCGTCGTACACTTCGTCGAAGCTCTGGAACTGGGTCGGGTCACCGGTCTCGATGCCCAGCTGCTTCTTGGTCAGCGGATCCTTGCCGTTGTAGAGCATCAGTTCCACGATCTTGGCCAGGCAGGGCTGGTCTTCCTGGGTGATGAAGCTGCCCTTGCCGCAGATGCCGGTGGACACGCAGCCGTAGTTGCCGCAGTTGCGGGCGTCTTCCAGGGTGATGCCGCCTTCGTACTGGGAGAAGCGGGCCAGGTTGCGCTGGATGACCACGTTGTTGTTCAGGATCTGGGGCTGGCCGGAACCGCCGCGGATGCATTCCACCACCTTCTGCATGTAGGATTCCTTCAGCTTGGGATGGTAGAGCAGGGTCAGCGTGGGCTGGATGTTCTTCATCTGGATCTGGGTTTCCAGCAGCAGTTCTTCCAGCTCGGTGCTGGCGTCGTTGCCGTTGGCGTCCACGCCGCCGATGGTGATGCTCTGGCCGGTGTGGCCGGACAGGGTCATGGCGTAGGAGCCGCCCTGGTATTCGGCCAGCTCAAGATGCTTGATCCACTGGAACTTCAGCAGGGTCAGCACCTGTTCGCGGGTCAGATTGCCCTCTTCGATGTCCTTCTTGTAGAAGGGGTACATGTACTGACCGTAACGGCCCGGAGAGCAGGCGCAGGCCATCTGTTCCACTTCGATGGCCAGGTGGATGAACCAGAAGGACTGGATGGCTTCACGGAAGTTGCGGGCCGGGAATTCGGGCACGCGGCGGCAGATCTCGGCGATCTCCAGCAGTTCGGCCTTGGCCTTGGGATCGGTCTCGGTCTCGGCGGTCTTCTCGGCCAGATCGGCGTAACGGTGGGAGTGGGCGATGACGGCTTCCGTGGCCACGATCATGGCGCGGTACAGGTCATGCTTTTCCTTGTTGGCCAGGGTGGTGGGGCATTCCAGCAGACGCTTCTTGATGTCGTCGATGACCCAGCGCAGGCCCTTGTTCAGAGCCAGGGGGTAGTCGGCGATACCGGAGCCGCTGGCCACGCTGACGTTGTCATAGTACACGCCGGCCTTGGAGTACGGAGCGGGGTTGAAGCCGTACTTGTCCTTGAACATCTTGTTGTTCAGGTCGATGCAGGTGCGGCCCTTCCACTTCTTGTAGGTCTTTTCCAGCAGCTCGGTGGTCTCCTGGGGGATCTTCATCTCGCCCAGAGAGGCCATCTTGGCCATCTGCATCTCTTCCTTGATCCAGGCCACGTTCCATTCAGGATAGGCGTACACGCCGGCGCGGGTACCGGTCAGGGTGCCCACGATGGGGTTGCCGTCCAGGAAGATCTTTTTCTTGGTCAGCACGCGTTCCAGCAGCTTGGCGCGGATGTAGAAAACGGGTTCGCCCTGGAACTCCTCATACACCTCGTTCAGGAACTGCAGCCGCTCGGGGTCCATAACCTGAGGGGCGTTCATGAGATAGGCCTTGAGGTCTTTCACGCGGGCTTCGGCGGTGTCCCAGTTGATGGCGTAACCCTGGGCGCCCTTGGCGGCGTTGTCTTCGAACTGATGTACGGTCATGACGATCTCCTGAAAGGCGATGTTGTTTGCATGTCGGGGCAGGGACGCGCCGGGCGCGCTCCGTGCCGCTATCCAGTTTAAAGCATAGGCTGTGCCAAAATGGACAAATTGCCGTTTTTCATATTTAACTATTTGTTTTTATTAAAATAAATAAACATCTTGACCGGAAAGAAAAAATAAAGAAATTTTAATGAAAATCAAAAAAACTTTCTCTTTATAAAAGTCCCTTATCCAGGGGGAAAAGCATGTTCAACAGCCGCCAGTTCTACAACGTCAACCGGGCCTCGGTACTGACGCCGCAGGTCCGGGCCATCTGGGACAATATGTGCATCGGTGTGGCCGTGGTCGATGCCGACGGCATCTGCGAATACATGAACCCCATCCAGCGCCGTGCCGACGGTTTCACCCGCATCCCCGTGGAAGGGCAGCACATCACCAGCCTCTACGTCCCCCACGAGCGGGAGGTCATCCCCACCATGGAATGCCTCCAGACCGGCAAGCCCCTGCTCAAAAAAGCCTACTGGTACGCCACCTCCACCAACTTCCTGATCAGCACGGTGGCGGACTTCTTCCCCCTGTTCGACCACGGGCGCAAGGACGGCGTCATCGTCTTCGCCATCTGGACGGGCAACACCGCCCACTTTTCGGAGTCGCGCCGCCCCCTCAAGCCCTGCAACGCGGACGCGCCCTACAACTACTATACTTTCTCCAGCATCGTGGGCCGGGACGAAGCCCTGCAGGAATGCATCCATGAAGCCCGCTCCGCGGCCACCAGCTCCTCGCCGGTCATGATCTGGGGCGAGAGCGGCACCGGCAAGGAACTGTTCGCCCAGGCCATCCACTCGGCCAGCAGCCGCGCCGGGCATCCGTTCATCCCGGTCAACTGCGCCGCCATCCCGGAAAACCTGCTGGAAGGCATCCTGTTCGGTACCGTCAAGGGGGCCTACACCGACGCCCCGGACAAGCCCGGCCTGTTCGAAAAGGCCAACTGCGGCACCCTGCTCTTCGACGAACTCAACTCCATGTCCCTGGGCCTGCAGGCCAAGCTGCTGCGCGTCATCCAGGAAAAGCGCGTGCGCCGTCTGGGCTCCCATACGGAGATCCCCATCAACGTGCGCATCATCAGCATCCTCAACGAGCATCCCCTGCGGGCCGTGGACCAGGGCCTGCTGCGCCGCGACCTTTTCTACCGTCTGGCCGTGGTGGGCATCGCCGTACCGCCCCTGCGCAAGCGCCAGAACGACATCCCCCTGCTGGTCCGGCACATCATCAACCGCTCGGAACTGGCCATGAAAACCGCCGGCGTCACCCTGGACGACGAGGTCATGGGCATCTTCCGCCGTTACCCCTGGCCCGGCAACATCCGCGAACTGGCCCACGTCATCGAAGGCAGCCTGGCCCTGCTGGACGGCAGCGACATCATCACCGTCCACAACCTGCCGCGCCACTTCCGCGAGGCCTGCAACCTCCAGCCCGCCGATGACGACCTGCGCCCGCCCCTGCCGAACATGATGCGCGCGGAGCCCCAGATGCCGGTCTCCGCGGCCACGACGCCGGACTACTTCGACTACCGCGGCATCCGGCGCGGCGACAGCGTCTCCATCAAGACCTGCCTGCACGAATACGAATCCAGCTGCATCCGCAACGTACTGCGCGTGACCGGCGGCAACGTGGCCAAGGCTGCCCGGATCATGGAGCTGACCCCGGCGGGCCTGCACTACCGCATGAAGGTCCTGCACATCGAGAACGAAGACTGATCCTGCTCTCCGGTATACCGGCAAACGATGAAAACGGCCGGCGGACACATGTCCGCCGGCCGTTCCGCATACATGCCCTGGAAAGAGACCTACAGGAAGGCGCGCACCAGGCAGACCGCCCCGGCCACGCCGATGATGACCAGCAGGACCTTGCGGAAGGTCTCCTGCGGGATGCGCTTGGCCACAGGGAAGGCCAGCAGCGTGCCCAGGATGACACCGGGCGCCCCGTACAGGGCATAGCCCAGGACTTCCGGCGTGTAGAAGCCGGCCGTGGCCTGCAGGATCACGGTGAGGGAACCGCGGATCACGAAAAAGACGCCCAGCGTGATCGAGTAGAACCACCAGGTCGGCAGTTCGCCGGCCATCAGCACGTCGG
>ENA-OWPF01001842-OWPF01001842.1-human-gut-metagenome-genome-assembly--contig:-NODE-1842-length-16994-cov-3.349666_pt1 | contig 16994 bp, 14 predicted proteins | sample MGYA00248261_ERZ651840 | MGnify/ENA primary metagenome ERZ651840 (study PRJEB26924, sample SAMEA4378268) | human gut metagenome | biome: human gut; feature: human-associated habitat; material: faeces... | reverse complement strand
GGTCTCGGCAGCCACAAGCTGGCCGTGTTCTTCTCGGTCTCCATCATCATCGCCCTGGGTTGCATCGGCAACATGGTGCAGTCCAACTCCATCGCCGACGCCTTCAAGACCGCTTTTGACGTGCCGCCCCTGGTCATGGGCCTGATCATCGCCGCCTGCGGTGCCTTCGTCTTCTTCGGCGGCATCGGCCGCATCGCTGCCGTGACCGAAAAGATAGTGCCCCTCATGGCCCTGCTGTATGTCATCGGCGGCCTGTTCGTGGTCCTCAGCAATGCCGACCAGATCATCCCCGCCTTCAAGATGATCTTCGTGGGCGCCTTCGATCCTTCGGCCGCCACCGGCGGCATCATCGGTGCCGGTGTCAAGGAAGCCATCCGTTACGGTGTGGCCCGCGGCCTGTTCTCCAACGAAGCCGGTATGGGTTCCACGCCTCACGCCCATGCCGTGGCCAAGGTGCAGTACCCCGCCCAGCAGGGCCTGATGGGTATCGTCAGCGTGTTCATCGATACCTTCATCGTGCTCAACATGACCGCCCTGGTCATCTTCGTCACCGGCGCCCTGGACGGTACCACCACCGGTATCGCCCTGACCCAGAAGGCCTTCTCCACCGGTCTGGGTGCCTTTGGTATCAAGTTCGTGGCCATCTGCCTGCTGTTCTTCGCCTTCTCCACCATCGTGGGCTGGTATTTCTTCGGTGAGCAGAACGTCAAGTACCTGTTCGGTACCCGCGGCGTGACCCCCTACCGCGTGGTGGTGATGTGCTTCATCGTCATGGGTTCCCTGCTGCAGGTGAACCTGGTGTGGGAACTGGCCGACATGTTCAACGGCCTCATGGCCTTCCCCAACCTTATCGCCCTCATCGGTCTGGCCAAGGTCGTGAGCAAGGCCCTGGACGAATTCGAACAGGCCAACCTGGCTGACAACAAGTAGGGTCCCTGCCTGAAACAAAAAGTCCCCTGACCATCGTGGCCAGGGGACTTTTTTCATTTTTTTTCAAGGCCTCGCAGGCAGCCGCAGGGCCATGCATCAGGGAAAAAAGCGTACGGGAAACAAAGCGTGGTCCCGATGCAGCCATCATGCTTTCAACATACTGCAACAAAAAACATAAAAAACAAATGTAACACTACATAATAATGCCATTTATGGAATTTTTTTCATCCATCGCACAGGATTTTTTTATAAAATTAGATAAAAAATAAAAAATTTACTCACTCTTTTTCTTAATGTATTGCCTTTATGCAGTAAAAAATATCCCCCATATTCCCTGCTTGATTTCACACTATAATAATTATATGCATACCGGACATTTTTTGATTCTGACCGGCCCTGCCGGGCCGAAACAAAATTTTTCTCCCACCACAGCTTCACGGAGGTATCGAAAATGGAGCTCATCTACACTGGCAAAACGAAGAACGTCTATGCCCTGGAAAACGGCAACTATCTGCTGAAGTTCAAAGATGACTGCACCGGCAAGGACGGCGTTTTCGATCCCGGCGAGAACTCCGTGGGCCTGACCATCGACGGCGTGGGCGATGTAAACCTGCGGATGTCCATCTACTTCTTTGAGAAAATCAACGCCGCCGGCATCAAGACCCACTTTGTCTCCGCCAACCTGGCCGACACCACCATGGAGGTCCTTCCCGCCAAGGTATTTGGACACGGCCTGGAGGTCATCTGCCGCCATAAGGCGGTGGGCAGCTTCATCCGCCGGTACGGCGAGTACATCGCCGAGGGCGCTGACCTGCCCGCCTATGTGGAGACCACCTTCAAGAACGATGAGAAGGGGGATCCCCTGGTGACCAAGGACGCCCTGGTCGCTCTGGGCGTGATGACCGACGCGCAGTACGACGACATCAAGGACATGACCCAGAAGATTACCCAGATCGTGGCCGACGACCTGAAGGAGAAGGGCATGGTCCTGTATGACATCAAGTTCGAGTTCGGCTATGACGCTGACGGCAAGGTCATGCTCATCGACGAGGTGGCCTCCGGCAATATGCGGGTATACAAGGATGGGCAGTATGTGGATCCCATGACTCTGTCCAAGCTGTTTTTCGCCCAGAAGTGACCGCACTGTCCCCCAACCCCGGAGGCGCTCCGGATGGCACACTTGCATAAATGAGATGGCCTGGAAAGGGGCGGAGCATTTTAGTCTCCGCCGCTTTTCCGCTCCATCTTTCACTTTACCATTTGTATCATTGAGGAGGACATCATGGGCGGCTTTTTTGGCGCAGTGTCCCACGAAGATGTGACACTGGATATTTTCTTCGGAGTGGACTACCACTCCCACCTGGGCACCCGCCGGGGCGGTATGCTCATCCACGATGAGAAGGACGGGTTCCAGCGGCAGATCCACTCCATCGAGAACACCCCGTTCCGCACAAAATTTGAAAAGGACCTCACCGATTTCCACGGGTGCAGCGGCATCGGCTGTATCAGTGACACCGATCCCCAGCCTCTGCTGGTCCGGTCCCACCTGGGGCTGTATGCCATCACCACGGTGGGCATCATCAATAACTCAGAGGAGCTGATCCAGCGGTACTTCTCCGACCACGGCCACCAGTTCATGGCCATGAGCTCCGGCAAGGTCAACGCCACTGAACTGGCCGCCGCCCTCATCAACCAGAAGGATGACCTGGTCTCCGGCATCCTGCACGCCCAGGAGGAGATTGATGGCTCCCTCACCCTGCTGCTCCTTACAGAGCAGGGTGAGATCATCGCCGCCCGGGACCGGGTGGGCCGGCTTCCGGTTCTGATCGGGAAAAAGGAGGGGGCCCACTGCGTCTCCTTCGAGTCCTTTGCCTACCACAAGCTGGGCTATACCGACGCCTATGAGCTGGGCCCCCGGGAAATCGTCCGCATCACTGCCGACGGCATCGAGACCCTCTCTCCCGCCGGCAAGGAGATGAAGATCTGCGCCTTCCTGTGGACCTACTACGGCTATCCCAACTCCAACTACGAGGGGATGAATGTAGAGGTCATGCGCTACCGCAACGGGGAGATCATGGCCCGGGACGAGGTGGCCCGGGGCCAGCTGCCCAAGGTGGACTATGTGGCCGGCGTCCCCGACTCCGGCGTCCCCCACGCCATCGGCTTTGCCAACCGCAGCGGCAAGCCCTTTGCCCGCCCCTTCGTCAAATACACCCCCACCTGGCCCCGCTCCTTCATGCCCACCAACCAGGAGGTGCGCAATCAGGTGGCCAAAATGAAGCAGATCCCCGTGCCTGAGCTCATCGAGGGCAAAAAGCTTCTCTTTGTGGACGACTCCATCGTCCGGGGCACCCAGCTGCGGGAGACTGTGGAATTCCTCTATGAATCCGGGGCCGAGGAGGTCCATATGCGTTCCGCCTGTCCCCCCATCATGTACAGCTGCAAGTATCTGAACTTCTCCCGGGGCAACTCCGATATGGACCTGCTGGCCCGCCGCATGGTCCAGGAGCTGGAGGGGGATGAGGGACAGCAGCACCTGGAGGAGTACGCCGACGGCACCAGCGAGCGCGGCCAGTGCATGCTCAAGTCCATCTGCGACAAGATGGGCTTCGACTCGCTCGGCTTCCAGTCCGTCGAAGGCCTCATCGAAGCCATCGGCCTTGACCCCGAGAAGCTCTGCACGTACTGTTGGACCGGGAAGGAATAATCCGCTGATCCTGCATCCGGTGCATCCGCATTGAGAGGGGCCTGCCCGCGGCAACCGCCGTCGGCAGGCCCTTTCGCATAGGCGGAAAACACTCGGTAGAACTACGGAGTGAGGCGACCTCAATCCGCCCTCAGGAGAGGGGAGAAGAGGGTGCGCAGGGGTTCTCGGCCTTCAAACGGCTGCAGTTGAGGGAAAATACCACAGGCTGTTTGTAAAAAATCATGACACGGCGCATGGAATTTCGGAGAACCCTCTCTCGGACTGAATTCGAGACATTTTAAAGCTCGGTGACTAAGGTACCTTTCGGGTACTGTTGCTCAGCAAACACTACAAATGCCTGTGCCACGCGCATTTTCAAAATGATCAGCCTCCTGTGAACGTCAGCAATGTTAAATCGAAACCGATTTGAGGCCGCACCGCCGGGAATCATGTGAAATGCAGGGGATTTCCCGGGACTGACGGGCCGTTCAGGAATGGAGGCCCAGAAGAGAAGCATTTGCAGGCGAGTCGTTTTGGAAAACATTACAATTCGTCTGGGTGACACCCCCAAGCATATTTCCCCGCAGGTACAATTGGGATGTCACCTTAACGTGACAGGCGGACCACAACACAGACGTTCCACAGGACCGGAACGGAAAGCGTCGCCGAAAGAGGGTGCCCGGACGGGCAGCCCGTCCCCAAGAATAAAGAGAAGGACTACCGCAATGAACAAGAAGGAAATCGCGCAGGCTGTCGCAGAACGCCTCGTGCTCTCGCCCTCCCTCGTAGAGGGCATCGTTGATGCCGTGCATGAAGAGATCGTCGAGGCCATGGCCCGCGGCGAACGCGTCACGTTCTGGAACTTCGGCCGCTGGGAATTGAAGACCACCGCCGCTCGCGTCGGTCGTGAATTCAAGACCGGCAAGTCCGTCGTGATTCCGGAACGCAACAAGGTCTGCTTCACCGCCAGCCCGAACCTCGTCGCGGCCGTCGAAGACGCCATGAAGACGCTCTGACGCTCAGGCACCAGAGAGACAAAAGGGGACGCCGTCCGAAATGGATGCCGTCCCTTTTTTGCGCACGCAGGCTTCGCTCCGGAGCGGCGTCCGCCCGTCTAGTCAAAACACCTTATGTTTATTTTTCGAAATGTGTGCTTATAATACGAAAGTTTGCACAGACGATTCGTCCTTAGGAGGAACCCTTACGACTCTTTGAGCGCGAGGCGTTTTGTCCGGAAAGCCGAAGGACGAGGCGCCTGTGCGTGTAGATTCGATTCAACGTGTTTGAGGAGTAAGGAAAAATGGGTTATTTCCCGCAGTGGAAGCTCAAGGAAAAGGGCGTGGTGGCCCCTGACGAGCGTCTTCCCACCGGCCAGACGGTGGCGATGGGCGTTCAGCACGTGGTGGCCATGTTCGGCTCCACCATTCTCGCCCCGATTCTCATGGGCTTTGACCCCAACATGGCGGTTTTGATGAGCGGCATCGGCACGCTCATTTTTTTCGCCATCGTGGGCGGCAGGGTGCCGAGCTATCTGGGTTCATCCTTTGCGTTCATCGGCGTGGTGATCGCAGCGACGGGCTACGTTGCGGGCTCGGGCCTCAACGGCAACATTCCCGTTGCGCTGGGCGGCATCGTGGTCTGCGGTCTCGTCTACTGTGTCGTGGGCCTCATCGTGATGCTTACGGGCGTTAAGTGGATTGAAAAGCTGATGCCTCCCGTCGTGACGGGGGCGGTCGTCGCCGTGATCGGCCTCAACCTCGCCCCGACGGCCTGCCGTTCGGTGGGTCCGACGGACTTCGACGCCTGGATGGCCGTCGTCACCTTCATGTGCGTGGGCGGCGTTGCCGTGTGGACGCGCGGCTTCATCCAGAAGCTCCTCATCCTCATCGGCCTTGTGATCGCGTACTTCATCTACGCGGTGCTCGCCAACGGCTTCGGCATGGGCAAGCCGATCGACTTCTCGATCATCTCCAACGCCGCCTGGTTCGGCGTTCCGACGGTTCACACACCGGTCTTCGAGATGCACGCCATCGCGCTCATCGTTCCGGTCGTGATCATTCTCGTTGCCGAGAACCTCGGCCACGTGAAGGCCGTGACCGCCATGACGGGCCGCAACCTTGACCCGTACATGGGCCATGCGTTCCTCGGCGACGGCATCGCGACGATGCTCTCGGGCTCCTTCGGCGGCACGGGCGTGACGACCTACGGTGAAAACATCGGCGTGATGGCCGCCACGCGCGTCTACTCCACGCTGCTCTTCCCGGTCGCCGCGATCTTCGCGATCATCCTCGGCTTCTCCCCGAAGTTCGGCGCTGTGATCCAGACGATTCCGCAGCCCGTCCTCGGCGGCACCTCGATCGTGGTCTTCGGCCTCATCGCCGTGGCCGGCGCTCGCGTCTGGGTCGTCAACAAAGTCGACTTCGGCAACAGCCGCAACCTGATCGTGACTGCCGTCACGCTGATTCTCGGCGGCGGCGACTTTACCCTCAACCTCGGCTTCTTCAGCCTCGGCGGCATCGGTACCGCGACCTTCGGCGCGATCATCCTCAACGCCGTCATGTCGCTCGGCGAACCCAAGGAGGAAAAGGCCTCGGGCGAGCCCATCGAGCTTGACCGCAAGGCCTGACGCCTGATCTGACTTCAAGTCCCGAACGGGGCTGCTTCTCAAGGGAGCGGCCCCGTTTTTCGTTAATGGCAAAGGAGAGCAGGTTGGGAAGGGAGGCGGCAAAGTCCGGCCGTCTGAAACCTGCAAGTCGGCAAAAGATCACTCAAGGCACAGAAACGATGGACGATCGCGTGCGCAGGCTGCTTTATCTCGGCCTCACCAGGGCGTCCGCACGCATCGAGCTTGTCGTGAGCACCAAGGCCATGGCCGCACTCAATGCGGTGGCAGGCTGACCATCGGAAGTCCGCAGGTCGCCTGAGGCCCGACGAATGATGGAAAAGAGAAGGGGACCCGTTGTTGATGGATCCCCTTTGTGTTCTCAGGTCCCTTGCGACAAGGGACTCAAGTCGAAAGATCAGCGGTGGTTGCGGCCGTGCCTGGCCTTGGGCTGGGCAGCGGGAGCGGCCTCAGCGGCAGGCTCTTCAGCCTTTTCGGACTCTTCGCACTTGCAGTCGCAGTCACACTTGCATTCGGCTTCGCAATCACATTCGCATTCCGCGGGTTCTTCTTCCTCGAAGTCCTCGGCGGTGGCTTCCTCGACGTCTTCGTCCTTGCCGTCGTGCGTGTCGAGGCTTTCGACGAGGGCGAGAAGAGCCTGAGCCTCTTCCTCGGTGAGATGAATGTCGGCTTCGATGTTGGAGCCGAGGGAGCGGTTTTCGATTTCAGCCGTGACGTGCAGGGCTGCGTTGATCACCGCCTGGGCCGCGAAGGACTTCACGGACGTACCGGTGAGAGTAGCGGCAAGTTTCACGATGTCGTAGGAGACGGCGGGCAGCTTAATCTTGATGCGGTTCTTATCGTTGTCGGACATGACCTTTACCTCCGGAGGCCAACACTTTGAAAAATGCTGAACGGGGCGTGAGAACCACGCCGACGCTCATGACAACTATAATAACTCGACTTAATGAAATTTGCGCGGCAAAAGTGTGAACCTTGGTCAGGAACTTCCCCTGAACCACGGTCGTTTTGGGCTGTCGGGCCCCCTTGAGGCTGCCTCTGCGCGAAGCGAGGGGTGTTCAATGGGACCCGAGCGAGTTCAAAATGAATTTCATCGCACCGGGCACGCACAGGACTTAACGAGCGCTACAAAAGGAGAAGACCTTGCCGGAAGGAACCACAAGGGGCCCGCGGACCGTCGCTGGCCGCGTCCGCACTCTGCTGCTTCTGGCAGCCTGCGCCTCGATGCTCGGCGGCTGTGCCGTCGGAAGCGGCGAGGTGCGTGACCTCTCGACCGAGAAGGCCGCGAGGCTCATCATCGACGGCCGGACCACCATGGCGCAGATCGATGCGGAGCTCGGCGAACCCGACTATGAAATCCACATGGGCCACGAGATCGTGCGCCACTACAGCTGGATGAGGGGACGCCCCTCCGCCAAGAACTTCATCCCCTTCAACCCGATCTCGGAATTTCCTATCACGCAGAAGAACCTGCGCATCTGGTTCGACAAGACGGGCGTCGTGAAGCGGCATGAATTCACGGGCGTCTTCTACATCTACCGTGCGCCACTTGTCGGCACGGACGCGCCACACAGCTTCAGGCCGCTCACGCCCGCCGAGCTCGATCATTTCGCGGAGTAGCAAGGATGACGATTGACTTCAACCGCAGAACGCTCGGAAAGGCCGCGACCATTCTCAGCGCCTCTCTCGGGGCTCCGATGCTCGCAGGCTGCAGCGGTCCCCAGCACCACGCCGACAACCGCATGATGCCGGGCACTGTCTTCACCCCGGAGGCGCTCAAGGCAACGGCCAAAGGGAAAACCTACGTGCGCGACTTCGTCGCCGTCTACGGCCGGCCCCTTCGCCGTATGAACGACCACGTGCGCCATCCCGACCAGAAGGGCTACGTGTGGGAATGGGTGGCGACGAGGCCGTCGTTTTGCAGCAATCTCAATGACCGCCCCTATATGACGCCCACCGTCAAGAAGGAAATCCACGTCTGGCGACGCAACAGCGATGCCGTCGTCACCGACGTAGAGGTGGTCGGGACCTTCTACGTCCAAGTGAAGCACAAGATGCTTCCACTCGTCATCACCGACATCCGACCGCTCACCCGAGACGAACTCACCGCTTCGCGTGTGCCCGCGGGGCCGGGCGAGAATCCGCGCAAAATCGAGCTCTGGTACCAGAGCCAAGGCCGATAAGCTCACTTGAATAGAATTCCCTTTGGGGAACTCTATTCAAAGAAACAGGACAAATTGAAAGGGGAGGCGCTTTATCCCAGACGTCGAAGGTCGAAGTCCGAAGAACGCACTGTCTCGCTTTTGCAACACGTGCCTTGCGGCTACATCCCTGCGGGACGGGCGCTTAGAGGGGAACGCTTGTTCAGGACAAGGCATCATCCGCCATGAAAAGAGGGCCTGCCCTCGGAATGGAGAGACAGGCCCTTCGAAAGCGCTCAGGAAGTTCCCCAAAGGAGAAGAAGAACGCGCGTCAACCGATGGTAAGGACCATGCGGGGCGTGCCGTCGGGGCTTCCGAGTTCGGCGGGATCACGATCCTCGGGCGCGAAGACGAGCTCGCAGATGCCGCCCGGGAGCCTCACGGCGAGGATGTCGAGGCCTTCATCTTCATTGACCACGCGCGTGAGGTCAAGGTCGAGCGCGAGGATGCAGGCGGAGCAAAGCCCGCCGATGTCGAGGTCGGCATCCTGGTCCTCGATGCAGTCAAGCATTTCGCAGAGGGCATCCATGGCCTCGTTGGGCTCGCCCGACCACATGGCACGCATGAGTTCGCGCGTGGGCGTCATCCAGTCGGCTCCTTCGCTCATCACGAACCTGAGCGCCAGGACGGCCAGCAGGCGAACGCCCCAGACGGAGGCGTAATCGTAGAGCCTCACATCGTCAGGCTGCTCGTCCGCAGCCCCGGCGGGAAGCGGCGTCCAGAAGCCGAGCGTCACCATCGCCTCGGCAAGAAGGTCGAGCCTATCCTTGCCGAAAACAGCGGGAATTTCCTGAAAGAGCGCCATGCGCTTCAGATCCATCAGGCCTGCGTTTTGGAGTCGCTCGAGGAAGCGGGGCGTGAGCGCGCCGGACACGGGCGGGAGGATCCCGGCCTTCCCCTGGCGAACCCATTGAAGAATGTACGGTTCGACGTAGCGTGCGCCGAGTGCGGCATGGCGGTCAAGCTCCATCATGACGAGGTCGGGAACCATCGTCCTTTCCTCAGAGATGCGGGCAAGGTCCGCCCCGTAGAGAAGGCCGACCTGCTCGTGGGAGATCGTGAAGAGCTCTTCGGTCTCGTGAGGCACAAGAGGCTCGGCGTTCTCAAACGCCTCGCGGCAGATGTCCTTCGTGAGGCTCGTGAGGCCGGTCACGATGAAATGATGTCCATGCGTCTCGGCGATGAGCGCAAGCCCGCGCACGATGATCCCGCGCATTGCCTCTCGCTCCTCCTCGTCGTCCCAGGCCGCAAGGACGGGAACGTCGATGTCGGAAAGGAAGAGGCAGGGCGCTTCCGGATTGGCAAACTCATCAAAAAAGGCTTCGAGTTTGGCCGTATCCCCAATTTCACTCAGCTTGACGTGCCAGAGATTGAGCCCGATCTCGGCCGCGCAGTGCTGCGGATCGATGGGGAGCCAGTCGGCGCAGCCGATGCCCCAGCGGATGCCGCCTTTTTCCAGGATGCGGATGAGGGGCTTCATGAGCGTACGCTCGTTGTCTGTGGGCGTCAGAGGCGCGCCGGGAACGGGAAATCGGAGCATGCGATGGATCCTTGATGGATGAACTGTGCCCGTAGTTTATCGGAAAGAGCATCGCGCCACGCAGACGGCCTGCTGGAAGGATCGCCAGACGGAGGCGCAGAGGTCCTCGAATGATGTGAAGAGAGGCGCAAAAGCCCGGAAGCCGGAAAAGAGAAGGCCCCGCGCTTCGGGGAAAAGTGCGGGGCCCTTTGGGTTTTCTCAGTGAGTCCTGACCGGGGGCTTCACTTGAGAGTCAGGTTGTCAGGCCGACTTGCAGCAGGCCTTGCAGGGGACGGCGGCCTTGTAGGCGAGGCCGAGGACGTAGCCTGTGACGGCGAACGGGACCCAGGCGAGGCCGTACTGGGCGAACGGGACGTAGGCCTTGATGGCTTCGGAGATCGCGCCGAGGTTCACGCCGGCGGTTTCGAGACCGGAGACCGCGGCCATCACGAACGTGAAGGCGGTGGTGAAGGCGTAGACGCACTGGCGGCCGTCGAAGAGCTTGTCCGTGAAGAGCAGCACGATCAGGATCACGCAGAGCGGGTAGACGAACATCAGGACCGGGATCGTGGAGACGATGATGGTCTTGAGGCCGAACATGCCGATCAGGAACGAGACGATCGTGAAGAGCAGGCAGTACTGCTTGTACGTCAGGCGGCCGACGATGCGCATGAAGTAGGCGGCGCAGCAGGTGATGAGGCCGATGGACGTCGTCAGGCAGGCGAGCAGCACGATGACCGAGAGAAGGATAGCGCCGAAGTTGCCGAAGAGGATCTTGGCGGTTTCAGCGAGCACCGGAGCACCCGTGTCCTGCATGCCGATGGCGGTGACGGACTCAGCGCCGATCTTCGCGATGAAGAAGTAGATCACGGCGAGGAGCGACACGGCGAGGATGCCGGACTTGTAGACCTGGGAGGTGACTTCCTTCGCGGTCTTGGCACCGCCTTCACGGACGAAGTTCGTGACGAGCGTGGCGAAGACGAACGCGGCGATGGCGTCAAGCGTGTTGTAGCCGTCAAGGATGCCCGCGACCGTGGCGGTGAGGACGCCCGCATAGTTCGGCTGGGCAGCCTGCGGAACGCCGAGCGGATCGACGACGGACTTGACGATCAGGGCGACGAGCGTGAGCACGAGGGCCGGCGTCAGGATCTTGCCGACGCGGTCGACGAGCTTCTGCGGCGTCGCGGCAAGCCAGTAGGACACCACGAAGAAGAGGACGAGGAAGATCCACAGGCCCATTTCAACCTGGCCTTCGGCGAGGAAGGGACGCAGGCCGATTTCAAAGGCCACCGTGCCCGTACGCGGAATGGCGAAGCAGGGGCCGATGGACATGTAGACCACGACCGTGTAGAAAAGACCATAAAGGGGATGTGCGCGGCCGGCAGCCTCCTGCAGGTCGTTGCAGCCCGCATAGGCCATCGCCATGATTGCAAGAAGGGGAAGGCCTACACCCGTAATGCAGAAGCCGATGAAAGCCCAAACGAAGTGATCGCCGGAAGCCTGGCCCATGGAGGCGGGGAAGATGAGATTGCCTGCGCCGAACAGGATCGCGAACAGCATCAGGCCGATCGCGACAAAGCGCTTGTTGTCTGTGTTTTGCATAGCTTTTCTAATGCGGGAGGTGTTGTAGGACTCTTGTGCGGGGCGCCTTCCGGACCGTCCGTCGTTTTCAGCAGAGACGGTGCGGCCCTTGTGACCGATGCCCTTGAATAGGATTATATGGACATGTAGCTTATGGTTACATAGGGCAAACAGCTTACATGAGGCGGATTTCTGCAAGGTTCCGTCACATCGAACCCGTTGCGGGACATGGATTCCACCCGAAAAGGGCTCTGCCGTTTCGCAAAAGTTGCAGGAATCAAGGCCTGAAATCACGACTCCTGTCCGCGGAAGTCGGACCATCTGAGACGCAAGGCGCATAATTTTGTATGCGGGGCGCGCGTTTTTGCGCATCGTTCCCGCTCGGGTGCCCAAAGCCCGCTTAAGGTCGCATGACGTGCGGCAGTGGCCGAAAGCCCGGGGGCCGCGATAACGAGGGGATGAAAATTCAAAGGGCCCGCAGATGCCGTATCTGCGGGCCCTCGAAACACCGGTTCCGGCTTGATCAGTTATTGCCGATCTCGTTGTTGATGTCAAAGCGCAGCGGATCGCCGTTCGAGGCGAAGAGGCTGCCTGCGCGGCCGACGATGAGCGGGTCGATGTTGCCCACCTTCGTCATGTCGCGGTTGTCGTACGGAATCGACTGCAGCAGCACGCGGATGGCGTTGAGGCGGCCGCGGCGCTTGTCTTCGTTGCGGATCACCGTCCAGGGCGTTTCGGCCGTGTCGGTCATCTGGAACATGCGGCGCACGGCCTTCGAATAGTCGTCCCAGCGGTCCATGGACGCGATGTCGACGGGGGAGAGCTTCCAGCGCTTCAACGGGTTCTCGCGGCGTTCGCGGAAGCGGCGACGCTGTTCGTCCTGGCTCACGGCGAGCCAGAACTTGATGATGTGCGTGCCGCCCCTGATGAGGGACTGCTCGAAGCCCGTCACTTCGTTGAGGAAGATCTCGGTCTGCTCGGGCGTGCAAAATCCCATCACGGGTTCGACCACGGCTCGGTTGTACCATGAGCGGTCAAAGAAGCAGATCTCGCCGGGATTGGGCAGGTGCGCACAATAGCGCTGGAAGTACCACTGGCCCGCTTCGTTCTCGGTCGGCTTCGAAAGGGCCACCGTACGCGCGCCGCGGGGATTGAGGTTCTCGGTGAAGCGGCGGATCGTGCCGCCCTTGCCGGCCGCGTCACGACCTTCAAAGAGCACGATGATCTTCGAGTTCGTGCGCTTGACCCAGTCCTGCAGCTTCAGAAGCTCGACCTGCAGGTCATAGAGCTCCTTCTCATAGAGCTTGTTCGGGTAGCGGTTCTTGTACGGATAGGCGCCTTCGCGGAGCTTGTCCGAAAGCGCGTTCATGTCGATGGGCTTCTTCGGGAAGAGGCCCGCCTGATGCGCCTCCTTGACGAGCAGCAGCTTGAAGAGTGCGTCACGCTCCGTCTGCGTCAGGTCTCGGTTGAGCATCTTGAACACTTCGGCGGCCGATTCTTCGGGGGAGACGAGCGGCGTGTCGCGAAGCTTGTCGCGAAGATAGGTGACGACCTGCGTCATCGAGTCGAACGCATGGGGTTCGACATGCCTGGGTTCAAGGGCAGCCACGGGATAGGTGGGCTTCCTTTCAACATCAACGACTTCAAGGGTGCTGCCGCCGGCGGGTTCGACGGCAGACTTGTGAGAATGATCCTTGGCCATGTGCGTACTCCTTTCTGATTCTTGCTGTCACGCATAAGCACGTGGGATAAGTGTACAACCGCCTGTAACGAAATGTTATGGGCATTCTCCCGTAACCGGCACGGCGCGACGGCCCTGACGCCGGGAATCGTCGCAGGCGTTGCGTGAGGGAGAATGGCTCCCGTTCCCGTCAATCATAATCCACGACGGCGTGCATGAGGATTTCCGCACCTGAGAGGAAATCCGAAATTCGCATCGCCTCATGCGGGTTGTGCGACCCGTTCTGGTTGGCGACGAATAGCATGCACGTGGGCACGCCCGCACTCGTCATGACCGCGGCGTCGTGGCCCGCTCCGCTCGCCATCTGAAGATGAGGTATGTCGTGATCCGTCGCGGCCTTGACGAGCCGGTTGAAGAGGGCTTCGTCGGGACTTGCCGCTTCGCCCACGATGACGTCGTCGAAGGTGAAGTTCACCCCGCACTTTTCTTCAATGGCGGCCGCCTCCTCAAGAAGGAGGTCGTGGAAGGCGCGGATCGTCTCCATCGAAAGGCTCCTCATGTCGAGTCCGAAGGAAACGTCGCCCGAGATGATCGAGATGTCGGTCGTCGATGGCGTGTTGATGACGCCGCAGGTAAAGACCAGATCCTTACCGTCAAGAAGCCAGGCCTCCCAGTGCCTGTTCATCACGTAGAGTAGGTCCGTCAGGGCCGCGACGGCGTCGTGTCTGAATTCATGATCGACGGCGCCCGAATGCGCAGTCTCGCCCGTCACACGACACCGCTTGTGCCTCAGATACCCGCGGATTCCCGTGACGACTGCCGCACGGTTGACGGGCTCCTTGTCAAGCCTCGGCCCCTGCTCGATGTGAAGCTCGACAAAGGCCGCAATCTTCGAAAGATCCATGAGCGGCTCTCCGGACGCGATGCGCTCGACGTCGACCCCGCGCTCAAGGAGGACGTCCTTCAGAAGCATCCCCGTATCCCTATGAGGGAGCTCGAGTTCGAAGGGCTGAAGCTTTCCCGTCAGCGCTAGACTGCCCGCATAAGCACGTCCAAATTCAGGGCACTCCTCCATGCGGAATGCAATAATACAGAAGTCCCGTTCGGGAATTCTGTTCGCATCCTTGAGATATTTGGCCACGGCGAGCGGCGCGACGATGCCGGCGAGCCCGTCGTAATTGCCGCCCTGCGGAACGGAGTCGGAGTGCGATCCCGAGACGAAGGCTGGCAAATCCCTGTTGCGACCTGGCAAAGTCAACCAGAGGTTGAGCGCAGCGTCAGCATGGACTTCAAGACCGATCTCGCGCGCGGCTTCGGCGAGTCTCTCGTGCACCTTGTCTTCTTCGGGCGTATACCCCTCGCGCGTGACGCCGCAGGTGTCGGCGGTGAGCTTTCGGATGTCTTCAAAGAGACGAGTGCAGAAGTCTTCAACGTGGGCGGCGAATTCGGTCATGTATGGATTGGCTGGATTCGGTCGATCTTTCAAGTGTACCGCTCGAAGGACCTGAAGCGGTGAGGGTTCTGCGGAGCGCAAAGCGAAGCGGCTCCCAGTGACGAATCCTGCGGGGAGTCGAAGTGAGGATTGCAGGGTACAAAAAACCTCCGGCATTCCGAAGGATGCCGGAGGCGGTGATCCCCGCCGCCCCGGAAGGTGAGAGGGAGAAGGCGGCGGAGAGGGTGACGATCAGTATCAGAAGAGATACTTCACGTTGAGCTGGCCATAGAACTCACGATGGTCGTTGTCGCCGAAGGCACCACCGATCCGGCCGCCGAAGGAGAGGGCGTCCTTGCGGGCTTCAAGACCGAAGCCCACGCGGCCGACGTTCTCGCTCCAGACGTCGAGGTTGGTGTTGATGGCGGCAGCACCGAACTTCGTCGTGGCTTCGACGTCCGTGTCACCGAACGTGTGGACATAGGCCACGTCAACCGTCGGACGGAGCGTCCAGCCGGAGGCGAGGTCCATGTTGCCCGAGAAGGCCACGCCGATCGGCATGCTCACGAGGTTCTGGTCCATGTCATCCACGGAGAGGCCCTTGGCGGTGTTGTAGCCGTCAGTGGCGATGCGCAGGTAGTTGAGGCCGACGTACGGAACAGCCTGGCAGGACTTGCTGAGCTGGAAGGCCATTTCGCCGCGGGCGCCGATCGTGAAGATCGTGGCGTCGATGTCGGCGGAGTCGCCGTCAGCGGACGTGACGTCGTTCTTCGTCGTCATGAGGCCCATCTGGCCGACGAGGTTGAACTGGCCCATGCGCTTGGCAGCGTAGCCCTGAACGCCGTAGTAGTCCACGTCGTTCTTGGCGCCGTTGTTGTCGCCTTCGCCTTCAACGTCGCCGGTGCCGAAGTTGCCCATGACGCCGAACGTCATGTCGCCCATCGTGTATTCGCCGCCGACCGTGATGCCGCCGAGCTCGGTCTTCGTTTCAAGAGCGCCGGAGTCGCCGCCCATCTTGAGGGAGGTGCCCGTCACTTCAGCGAAGCCCGTCCAGCCGTCCGTGAAGACGTTGGTGAGCGCAGCACGCTTCGTGGCCTGGTCGATGGCCATCGTGGCGGCTTCAATGCCGGCCGTCTGGACGCCGCCCGCAGCAGCGATGTTGAGGGCGCCGTTGAGGCGGGCTTCGCGCTGGCTGCCGGACGTGATGGCAGTGTTGGCCTCATCAAGGAGCGAACCGATCACTTCGTTTTCGGCCATGCCCACGAGTGCATCGCCGTCAAAGCCGCCGAGGCCCGTGCCTGCGAGGTCGGAAGCCGTGGCGCGTTCGAAGGTGAACTTGTTCGTCTCACCTCCGATCTCAACAACCTTGAAGAGAAGGTTGTCGACGGTCGTCTTCACCGTGCCGTCAACGTCACGGTCACAATGCCCTGGTCGGCGACGTTAACATAGTGGAGCGTCGAACCTTCGACAGCATTGATGGTGCCCGTCACGGTGGTGGCGAGAGCATCTTCCTTCGGTGCCGTGGCATCAACAATGAGCGTACCGTTGGAGCCGAGGTTCACGTTGGTCTTGACATCGGCGGCAACATTGCCAACATTGATCTTGGCGCTGGCAAGATCAACGGTGCCGCTCAGATAGAGGCCGGCCTTTTCGTTGTACTTGCCGAGGCCATCGCGGGCGTCAGCCGTCTTGGCAGTCGTGCCAAGAGCCAGAACGCCTTCCTCGACCACGAACTTGTTGGCAGGAGCCTGAGCCGACTGAACGGCGAGGGCACCGCCTTCCTTGACGGTCATCGTCTTGGTGTTGTCAGCATTGAGGATTTCACCAAACTCGTAATTGCCGGTGACTTCGACATTGGTCTTGTTGCCCATGTCATAGTTCGCGCCGGTAACGAGGTCTCCGGACTCGAGCTTGTCGAAGCCCTTGATCACGATGCGGTCAGAGCCATCGAGCAGGGCGACTTCAGAGGCTTCAGCAGTCTTGGAGAAGTCATAGCCGTTCACGAAGTTGAGCGTCGATTTCGTGGCACCGGAACCATCAATGACGGCGTCATCAGCAAGGAACTTGAAGTCCTTGTAGATCGTAAGCGTGCCAGTGGCTACCGTTGCCTTGGCCTCCACCGTGGTGTTGGCACCTTCCTCAAGCACGCGACCACCGAGGTATACGTTGCCCTTGAGGCTGCCGGCACCGAGAGTAACATTGGCCGTGTCCACGGCAGAGAGGGCGTCGTTGTAGCATTCATGACCGTCGCCATAGTTGCCGCCGATCGAGAGGCCGCCGCCGTAGATGTCGCCGTTGATCGTGCCGCCGACAACCGTGATGTTGGACGTACCGACCCAGG
>ENA-OWPF01001840-OWPF01001840.1-human-gut-metagenome-genome-assembly--contig:-NODE-1840-length-17019-cov-4.032186_pt1 | contig 17019 bp, 9 predicted proteins | sample MGYA00248261_ERZ651840 | MGnify/ENA primary metagenome ERZ651840 (study PRJEB26924, sample SAMEA4378268) | human gut metagenome | biome: human gut; feature: human-associated habitat; material: faeces... | reverse complement strand
ACCGGTAATATCGCCGGTGTCGCTCTGGCCATACATCTAGGTGGTCCTTCTGCCTTGTTTTGGATGTTGATGACGGCGTTCTTGGGTATGACTACCAAGATGGTAGAGGTCACCCTTTCCCATAAGTATCGTGAGCAGACGGAAGATGGTACGATTTCCGGCGGTCCGATGTATTATATGAAGCATCGTTTGCATATGCGTTGGTTGGCGGGACTTTTTGCGGTCGCTACTATTTTCTCCTCTTTCGGTACGGGTAGTCTGCCACAGGTAAATAGCATCTCGAACGCCATGTTTTCGGCGTTCGGTATTCAGCAATATATTACCGGGGCGGTTTTATCGGTCTTGCTGGGATTGATCGTGATCGGGGGAATCAAGCGTATAGCGCAGGTTACCGAGAAGTTGGTACCTTTTATGGCGGTCGTCTATCTGCTCGGTGCCTTCAGCATATTGGCCTATAATTACCAGCATATCCTACCTTCGTTTATCTCTGTTTTCTCGAATATCTTTTCCGGTACGGCGGCTACGGGTGGTTTCTTAGGAGCGACGGTTGTCTGGGCTTTTAACCGAGGTGTGAACCGTGGATTATTCTCGAATGAGGCGGGGCAAGGTTCCGCTCCGATCGCTCATGCGGCAGCCAAGACGGAAGAGCCGGTATCCGAGGGTATGGTCGCTTTATTGGAGCCGTTCATCGATACGATCGTGATTTGTTCGATAACCGGCTTGGTTCTATTGTCATCCGGTACTTGGCTGAAAAAGTTTGAGAATAAGTTTCAGCAGGCGGATACGGTAGTCTTGTCCGGTGCTTATCATGAATCGGACCCGGACGGTAAATCCGCAGTGTCGGAGCATGTACTAGGGAATAAGCCCCTGCCTTTTTATACAGGCTCCTTGGAGGTCCGGAACGGACAGATCCTAAATACGGATATAACGTTACTACACGCACGTTCCTTTGCGGATAGCGTGCGGGTCAAGGAAGGGAAGGAGGTGTTGTTTAGTGGTACGCTCTCTGTACGTGACGGACGTATCGAATTACCTATGAATAAAGAGCGTGCGGTGTATTTAACCGGTAAGTCGCTGCTTCATTCCGCCCCCTTGTCTACGGAGGCGTTTAAGAAAGGTTTTTTAGGGGATTGGGGGCAGTTTATTATTCCGTTTTCCCTGTTGTTGTTTGCGTTTTCTACAACGATAGCATGGTCTTACTACGGTGATCGGGCGGTGACCTATCTTTGGGGAACGAAATATGTCCGTATTTACCACGTAATCTATATTGTCGGATTTTTCTTGGCCTCGTTCACGGATACTACTATTGTTTGGACATTATCCGGTATCACCGTGGCTTTGATGACGCTCCCGAACTTGATTGGTATCTTGCTGTTACATAAGGAAGTGAAAAGCTCTGTCAATGAGTATTGGCGACGGATGAAAGAGAAGTTATGAATGTCAATAACATTTTTTGTGTATAATACGCTTTGTATGTGTTTAATAACGCCTATCTTTGCCAATTGCCGGAATTTCAGGTTCTGGGTATTAGTTGAGAAGAGTAATGATTGAGAGTTGGCAAAGTTTTGATTGAATGAAGTATTTTACAAGGTTAATACGCTGGATATCTTCACAGGAGCATTTATATTTCTTATTTGCCCTGTTATTTATCATCCCAAACTGTGTGTTCTTTTTTACGGAACCGCTTCCCGTCACGGTCGGTATCGCCTCGTTGCTGATACCTTTGGCCTTTTGGATGTGTGTTTTATTAGTGGCCCGTAAACCGGGGATCGTGGTTTGGTGCCTGTTGCCGAAGGTTATATTAGACGGGGGGCAGTTGGTGCTTCTGTATCTTTTCGGACAGTCCGTGATAGCGGTTGATATGTATTTGAACCTTACCAGCTCGAACGCTTCCGAGGCTAGTGAGTTATTGGGGAATATCATTCTGGTGATCGGTTGCGTATTCTTTTTCTATACATTGCCTACGCTGGTGCTCGCTTATCGTTCGATACGGCAGAAAGAGAAACTGCGAAATCCTTTCCGGAAGAAATGGGCCAAGATCAGCCTAGGCGTGTTTGTCGTGGGTTTGCTCCTTTGCTTCCTGTCTCCTTCGCAAGATCACCGGTTCTCATGGAAGGACGATGTATATCCGGCTAACGCCCTATACAATTTATATTTCGCCATAAATAAGGCGGAGAGGAACAGCAAGTATCATATTACTTCCGCCGACTTTAAGTTCGACGCCACTAAGCCGGAGCAAGCGGAGGGAAAACGGGAGATCTACGTCTTGGTAGTGGGAGAGACCTCCCGTGCTATGGAATGGAGCCTTTACGGATACGAGCGCAAGACGACTCCCCGTATGGAGGCTTTAGACGGATTGGTGCATTTCACGGATGTGGTGACGCAATCGAATAATACGCATAAAAGTGTCCCCATTATCCTGTCCGCTGCCAGCGCCGAGAATTATGGAGTCCTTTACGACGAGAAAAGTATCGTGACCGCTTTCAAAGAGGCTGGTTTCCGTACGCTCGTGATCGCCAACCAGAAACTAACGACCTCGATGATCGGCGCTTTTTACCGGGAGGCAGATACCTTTATCGATATGAGTGCATTTAATACGGGTTCTACGCTAACCTCCTTGCACGATGCGGCGATCCTGCCTTATCTAAAGAAGGAACTGGATAAAGAGGACGGTAATCTTTTCGTAGTACTTCATACTTATGGCTCGCATTTTAATTACCATGAACGTTATCCGAAGGAGTTCCGTTTCTATAGGCCGGATAAGGCGGAGGGAATTCGTGCCTCGTATAAAAAGGAGTTACGGAACGCTTATGATAATTCCATCCACTATACAGATTACGTGCTGGGGGAAATCGTGGATATGTTGGCGAAGACAAATGCTCCGGCATCCATGCTTTACTTAAGCGATCATGGAGAGGATATCTTCGATGATTCCAGAGCCCGTTATCTGCATGCGTCTCCGATACCGACCTATTACCAGTTGCATATCCCGTATGTGATCTGGTTCTCGAAGGCTTACCGGGAGTCATATCCCCAGAAATATCTGGAAGCGCAGGCACACGAGACTTATCCGGTTAGCACGAACAGCGTATTCCATACGATGCTTGATATAGCCGGTGTGCGGACTCCGGTGGCCGATTCCACGTTTGCTTTAACGAATCGTGCCTTCAAGGTACGTGACCGTATGTATCTGGGAGACCATGACGACCCGATCCCATTTTGGAAAGTCGGCTTAAAAAAGCAGGATTTTGAGATGATGGATAAATGGGATATCGCTTATGATAGGAATTAGACTGATCTCAACCGTATATGAAAGAACAAAGCGGACATATTACTAGCAAGGTGATATTAGGCTATATTTTGCTGATTACCATTGCGGTCTGCTCGGTCGCTTACATTTATAATATAGTAGAGAAAGTGGCCGAGGAGGACGAGCCGGATCATCAGGCACGCCGGAAGGTGTACTTGGTCACCAATACGCTCTCCTTGCTCTATGAAAGCGAGGCGTTGGGGCAGTTGGTAGGCATGCCCCAGAACGAGTTCCGCCACTTCAATCGTACGTTGAATAAGGCCCATAATAACATGGATTCGTTGAGGACCTTGGTGACGGACTCCATGCAACTCCTGAAAATAGATACGATCGACATACTGCTGGAGCGTAAGCGATGGAATACCCGTCGTTTGCTTGAGACTTGGCAGGAAGCGAACACGGAGCGTCTTTATACGGAGAATATTGAGAAAATAATTGCCGTCCGGGATACGATCGTAAACGAGGTGCAGGTACAAGAGCGGGTAGAGGTCAAGCAAGATACGGTGGTAGTTCCCCGTAAGAAGCGGGGATTCTTCAAGCGTTTGGCCGACGTGTTCTCTCCCGGCAAGGAAGATACCAGCATCGTGGTGAACACGACCCGGGAGATCGTTACCGATACGTTGGTGAACGCTTATAATCCGACCGATACAATTGTCAGCGTGCTGAAAAGCATCCAAGACAGTGTGGCTTGGCAACGGCAACAACTGATGGATCAGTTGTTGGAAAGGGCCTCTAACTTACGGTATAACAATAGCGTGATTACCCGGGAGATCAACCAGATGCTCCGTAATATCGAGGAGGAGGAGATGGAGGCGTCGCTGGAAAGGGTCTATAAGAAGCAGGTACTATTAAGGGAGACCTCCCATTTGATCGCCGGAATCGCGATCGTCTCCGTGGTAATCGCCTTTCTGTTCCTCTTCTTTATCTCACGGGATATCTCACGAAGTAAATATTACCGTATGCAACTGGAAAAGGCGAAACAGGTCGCCGAGAGCTTATTGCGAAGCCGTGAGAAGCTGATGTTGACGATCAGCCACGATATACGGGCTCCGCTTTCTTCCATCATCGGATATATCGAGCTTTTGCTACGCCGCCATCCGGACGAGCGTCAGCAATATTATTTGGAGAACATGAAAGGTTCCTCGGATCATATCCTTTCCTTGGTGAACGACCTGTTGGATTTCCAGCGGTTGGAGTCCGGCGAGATGGAGGTGCATAGCGTTCCCTTCCGTGTCCCAGTCTTGTTCGATGAGATCTATACCAGCTTCCAGCCGATAGCGGAGGCGAAAGGCTTGCGGTTTGTCTTGAACCTGAAACCTGAGGAGACTGGGCAAGTTTATATGGGCGACCCGATCCGTATCCGGCAGGTCGTAGGAAACCTCTTATCTAACGCTATCAAGTTCACGGAAGCGGGGCGAGTCGTTTTACTTGTCTCCCTCCAAAAACTTTCAATTATTAATTTTCAATTATCAATTACCGTAAGCGATTCCGGTCCGGGCATCCCGAAAGAGGAACAAGAGCGGATATTCGGGGAGTTTACTCGCCTTGCCGATACGGAAGAGGTGGAAGGTTTCGGTCTGGGCCTCTCCATCACCCGTAAGCTTCTGTCCTTGATGAACGGTACGCTTGCTTTGGATAGTGCCCCGGGGAAAGGCAGTGATTTCACGATCTTGCTACCTCTTCCCTTGGCGGATAACCAATCCTTGCCGGACGTAACGGCGGGGGCTTCGGATGCTGGTGAGGCCGAGGCTTTACCCTTGTTTGAGGGGCAAGATGTCTATTGTCTTCTGGTAGATGACGATCCTCTACAACTGGCCTTGACGGAGGAACTCTTGAAGCAGAGTCACGTGCAGGTGGTAGGTTGTACGAATCCGCATAACGTCCTCGAGCTATTGCGGAACACCGTATTCAACGCCATTATCACCGATATACAGATGCCGACGCTGGATGGCTATCATTTACTGGAGCGGATACGTACGTCCGGTATCCCCGGAACGGATGAGATCCCGGTGATCGCCCTATCTGCCAGTATCGCCAAGGAGCACGAGCATTATCTGGAGGCTGGTTTCACGGGTTTCTTGAACAAGCCGTTTACCGCCGCCCAATTAATCTCCTTGCTGAATGAGTTGCTGACACTCCATCTGGAGGCAAGGAGCGAGTTGAATTTCTCTTCGTTGACCGCTTTTGCCGGAGAGGATCCGGAGGCCTCAGCCTCTATACTGAAAACCTTCTCGGAGGAAACCCGCAAGAGCATCGACTTACTTCGGGATGCGTTAGAGGGAAAAGACCGGGAGGAAGCCTCCCGGATATCTCATAAGTTGATTCCCCTGTTCACGATGCTGGGGGCCAATTCATTGGTACAACACCTGCGGATCTTGGAGAAGAATGATGAGGAACTGACCGATTCCGGCTGGTACCACCTGCTGGGCGAGGTAATCGAGCAAGCGCTTGCTATCGTGAAGGATGCGGAGTCCGCCATCGGGTAATCTTGTGGAATCCGGTGTGGAATAAATACCCATCCGTGGAATGCCTTTCCCCATGCTTTTGAAATAAAATTCCACTTTATAGAAACAAAATTTATCTATTACTTGTTAAAGGATAAGTAGTTAGATATTCATTATCGTGCGTTTCGCTGGCTTTGGCACGATATTCGCTATCTATTTAATGAAATCGCAAGTGGGCGTTTCTACATTTAAACCGTTAAAAACAAAAGTCATGAATTTATTCATGGCGAAAGATTAAGTCCTGAGTATTCAATTTAAGTCTGCAAAAGAAAAAGGCATCCTTTCGAGGATGCTTTTTCTATTTAGTTTCGTTACTTTTGCCACGAAATAATAAAATCTACTGAATCATATCATGGAACACGCACTACAATCCCGACCTCGTATCGAGGTGGTCGACGCATTACGAGGATTTGCCGTTATGGCTATTATCCTATTGCATAATATCGAGCATTTTAACTTGTATAATTTTCCGGAGGCTACTACCGATTTTATGAAAGCCTTGGATAAAGGGGTATGGGATACCTTGTTCTTCCTCTTTTCCGGGAAGGCGTACGCTATTTTCGCCCTGCTGTTCGGTTTTAGCTTCTTTATCCAGTTTGATAACCAAGCGAGGAAAGGGAAGGACTTCCGGCTTCGACATTCTGTTCGGAGGCTTCGAAGGTCGACTGGTCCGGATTGCCCGACCTGCCGGGGGAGATCTTGGTGCTTTATTCGATCTTGGGTATTGTGTTGATACCGGTTTGCAAGTTGAGTAATAAGGTGGTCTTGGCGATCGCCGTGGTCTTGATGCTACAGCCTATGGAGTGGGGTAAATTCATGTATGCCCTGATGCATCCGGAATATGTGGCATCCAAGGAACAATGGCTGGTGCACTGTATGCGGATCTATCCGTATATGGAAGGTACCAGCTTTTGGGAAATGGTCAAGTCCAATCTGTGGGACGGGCAGCTGTATAGCCTTCTCTGGGCTTGGAGCTATGGACGTTTCTTCCAGACATCGGCTCTCTTTATGCTGGGCATGTTGTTGGGACGCAAGGGATTGTTTGTCGATCTGGAGAAGCACCGGACGTTTTGGACAAGGACCTTTGTTATCGGGGTAGTTTGTTTCATTCCCCTCTATTATCTGTCCCTTTCCCTACCCGGTTTGCTGGAGCGTACCGAAGAGCTTCGCCCGATGAGCACGATCGTGTCTTCCTTGCGTAATTTCTCGTTCATGTGCGTATTGGTATCCTCCTTTATCTTCTTGTGGCAGTGGAAGGCGCCGCATAAGGTGCTTCACGGGCTTGTGCCTTACGGGAAAATGAGCTTGACGAATTACCTCACGCAATCGATGGTAGGCTCTTTTATCTATTTCGGATACGGTTTATCCCTGTATGACGATCTGGGGACGACCGCCAGCTTCGCCGTAGGAATCCTTCTTTTCATTCTCCAGCTAGGTTTTTGCCACTGGTGGTTAGCCCATCATAAACAAGGTCCTTTCGAGGGAGTATGGCGTAAAGCTACGTGGATGTTTTCTTGATTCGTTTTATTTATTTACCTTTGTGGTTACTATAAATAATCTGAGTGGGTATGTTGTCGATTCTAATCGTTGAAGATGATATAACTTTTTCCTTGATGCTTACCACATGGCTGGGTAAGAAAGGGTTTGTCGTAATATCCTCGTCCTCTGTTTCCGATGCTAAACGGAGGCTGGGGGAGGAAGCGTTCGATTTGGTTATATCGGATTTACGCCTGCCGGATAGTGACGGGATCGACTTATTGAAATGGCTGAAGAATACCCATCCTTCCTTACCCCTTATCATGATGACCAGTTATGCGGAGATACAAACGGCGGTTCAGGCGATGAAGCTGGGGGCGGCGGATTATATTGCCAAGCCGCTGAACCCGGATGAGTTGCTGGGAAAGATCAAGGAACTTGTGTACGTGGAGGAGAAGGCTCCGGCGAGAGTCCCGGTTTCTTCGGCCCCGGATCTTTATATCGAGGGGCAGAGCCAAGCGGCCCGCCAGCTTTATGAGCATGTGCGTTTGGTGGCTCCGACGGATATGTCGGTATTGGTGACCGGCGCTAGCGGTACCGGTAAGGAGTATATCGCCCGTCGGATCCACGAGCAAAGTAATCGTAGCAAGGCTCCGTTTGTCGCCGTGGATTGCGGCGCTATCCCCAAGGAATTGGCGGCTTCCGAGTTCTTCGGCCACGTGAAAGGTTCTTTTACGGGGGCGATCGAGAACAAGACTGGGGCGTTTGTGGCGGCTCAAGGCGGTACGATATTTTTGGATGAGATCGGGAACCTGACGTATGAGGTACAGGTTCAGCTATTGCGTGCCCTACAGGAGCGCAAGGTAAAGCCGATCGGGAGCAATCAGGAGATCGCTATCAACGTGCGCTTGATATCCGCGACGAACGAGAACTTGCGGCAGGCGATCGAGAAAGGAGATTTCCGTGAGGACCTGTACCATCGTATCAATGAGTTCACGATCCGTATCCCGGACTTGAAAGAGCGAAAAGAGGATTTGCTCTTGTTCGCCAACCACTTCCTCGATCTGGCGAATAGCGAGCTCCAGAAAGATATCATCGGTTTCGACAACGATACCATGCAATTGTTCCAATCCTATTCTTGGCCGGGTAACCTGCGGCAGATGAAGAACGTTATCAAGTACGCTACCTTATTGGCGACCGGTCGATACATCACCCGCAAGGAACTCCCGGAGGAACTGACGGAGAACCTCTCTTCGCACACCAACATCCAGCTTAAGAACGTGGAGCATGAACGTGACCTTATCCGTAAGGCCCTCCAAGAGTGCGGCAATAATAAGACTCGTGCGGCCCAGTTATTGGGCATCGACCGGAAGACGCTTTACAATAAGCTGAAGATTTATCAGTTGGATTGAAAATTCCGTGTTTTATGTGAGTGCTTAAGGCCTATTGGGAGCCTCTGGCTTGTATGATGGGTCTGTTGCGAAATAGAAGCTTATTCTGACTATTTGCTTCATATTATACGAATATGTTGACATACCCTTCGTGCGAAAGTGACAAGATAATGAGATAGGCGTGGCAATAAACACGCTTTTTCTTGAAAAAGGGGCCGATTTTGTACACGATAGGTGGCGAAACCTGTTGCGATAGGTCGTATTGCCCAATGCCGATACTCGCATTAGGCATTATGAGCGGCCGTGCATAGGGTTATGAGTACTCATGAATGGGCATTCTTACCGTGCTATAACCCTATCGTAACACTGCTTTTACCCTTTTCTTGCCTCAAAATATGAGATATGATGAATTAATTTCTCTGGAGCGAAAGGCTATTTTTCAGTATTCGTCTATCAACGAGACGAATGCTGTTTTTTCTTCTCGTATTTGGGAGCAATCCGTACCTTTGCCCGAAAAAATCGATTCTCCGAGACTTTGGTTTTCATTTTGTCAAATTGCCAGATGGCATGTTATTGCCAAGAGAAAATCGCTAGGGACCTTCTCCACATCGGCACCAACCACCTTTGCCGGGAACAGTAACTTTGGCTGATAAGCTGATTGAATGGTTGGAGTAGGGTGAATAGTCTTTTATTATTCTTTTTTAACATGGTATGAAATAAATATTGTCTATTTATCAAAGGTGTTTTCTTTGGGGCATTATTAATTATAGTTAATTGATGTGATAATATTTGTGCGTTTAAGAACTTCGCATTATAATAAAATCTACCTTTGCTGTTGATAATACTCAATAAGTTGATTAAAATATACAACTTCTTTTTTAAATGATGTTATAGGGGAAATATTTAATGATTAAGCATATGAAGAGATGTATTTTTACGAAAGTAAATTTCATGGCACTGTTCCTATTCGCAGTGCTGATGGTTGCTTGTACGACGGATGTGTATGAGCCGAAGCCGGATCCTGCTCCAGGGCCGAAGCCGGAACCTGAGAATCCGGAAAATCCAATTGTGGACATAGTAAACTCGATATCCAAGTCGAGAAACTTGACTGTAAATATAGTCGATGCTTATGATGGAAAATATTATTATACAATAGAGGCCTTTGCTGGCAATCCAGCTATTGATGAAAGGGCGAGATTGCTGGCAGGACAGAAAGTGAATAGTAAAGTTCCATTTAACGTGAATATAAGTATTCCGGATTCTGAAAATGAAATCTTTATACGTCAAACTGATCCCTTTAAGAGAAAAAGAGTTTATGCTTTTCCTGTTCAAGATGGTGATATGGTTTGTAATTTGGGTTCGATTGCCAATACTAAAAGCTCTTCTGGTTCAGTGTTGCGTAGCGCAAGTTACGAAATGCCAGAGGTTGATTTTAGTCCGTCAGGTGCGACTGCGATTAGTGGAAAGCAACAAATTAAAACTGGAGGAAAATATATCGTAAACAAGGATGCAAAGTTGAATATAAGTTCTTTACCGGGAGAGGGGAATTTTAGCTTATATATAAAAGGTGAAGCCAAACTAACCACTGATTACTTAACTTTGCAGAATAATGCGAAGATTTATATATTAAGTGATGGCGAGTTGACTGCTGGTAAAAACAATATAGTATTGAACTGTGTGGGTAACGCTCAAATAGCGGTAGAAAAGGATGGCTTTTTAGGAGATGATGATGACGAAAAATTGAGCTTGTCTTTCACGGATCAATCAAGATTGATTAATCATGGAGATGTTGAGTTGAATGGAAAGAAGGCAAATGGAAATTATTCTTTGGCTTTAACTTCAAGTGCTTCAATTTATAATGATGGAGAAATGGACATTACAGGTGGGCTGTCTACTACTGATAGAACAAACCTCATTGTAAATTATGGAGAATTTGATATAGAGAAAACATTGATGTTAACAAATGGAGAGATATATAACGCTTGTGTTTTTGAGACGGATATATGCGATGTTAACGGTGGAACTATAATTTTAGCTTCCTATTCTGGTTTTGAGTGTGATAAATTTACGGCTGGTGGTTTGCCCATGTATATGGATGCGTTTTCCATTTTTGATTGTACTGATGATGATAAAGATGCTGGAGTGCATTTTACGACGCAAACAAATTACATATCAGGTACGTCTGATAGCCCGGAATATGCGTTGTTTAGAGCAAATAAGGTAATATTAGGTGGTTGGAATAGTGTAGAGTATTCAGGTATGCTTGAGATCGAATGTGATCATCATGACAAGAATGTAAACTATTATAAACTGAATGCTCCGGCTACATTTGCGCAAGGACAAGCATCTGTAGAGATAGATGAAGATGATTGTAATAAAAATTCAGGAAATCAGAATCCGGGAGAAGGAGATGGAGATCAAGATCCGTCGTATGAAGAAGTTGAGACTTTACCTTATACTTATTTATTTGAGGATAATTGGCCTACTACCGGCGATTATGATATGAATGATTTGGTAATAGGTATCCAGATAAATAATAAAAAGATCGGGGGCAAGACGGAGTCTGCTAAAATCATCTATACGCTATATGCCACCGGCGCTACAAAGCAAATTGGGGTTGGTTTCCAATTGGATGGTATTCCCGCTTCGGCGGTTTCTGGCGCTGAGCAAGGACAGACGAATGCTGTGATCCAGTTGTTCTCGGATGCACATTCTCTATTAGGTAGCTCGGAAAGAACACCTATTAATACTTATAAGATAACAGCTGAGCCTGTAGTGAACGAAGTGACAGTTAATTTCAATACACCTATTGATGGAGTCATGAACGTTAATAATTTTAATCTCTTTATTGTTACCAATGGCTTTGATTCTGATCGTAGAAATGAAGTTCATATAGCGGGTTATAAAGGTACGGATAAAGCCGCATCTAGTGATAATAGTACGGCAGACTATGTGTCGAATGAGACTGGTTTGATGTGGGCTTTAAGTATACCTTCACAAGATTTCGCTACTTATCCTAAAGAGACGATTCGTATCGATGATGCTTATGAGGGTTTCGGGAGTTGGATTAAAGGTGATAATACGCCGGGGTGGTATTTAAATTATGTAGAGGACAATGTAATAAAATATGATCTCTTTACAAACAAAACAGAATGAAGAACTAGTTATGCGGAGGATGTGCTTTAAGGCACATCCTTTTGTTGTTCAATAAATAATATATCGATTCTATGATTGGCAACCAATGATGATGAATGTCTTGCCAACGCCAAAATGACGCTGTATTGACAAGGTTGTGGATTACTGAATGTTTATAGGGGATAGGTGAATAATAAAACTTCAATGATATGAAAACAATGATTAAATCAACAATGAAATGTGTCGCTATCGCGCTTTGCGTTCTATTGGCGGCATGTACTACCGATGTGTACGAGCCTGAGCCGGATCCGGTTCCGCCTACTCCGGAAAAACCAGATCCATCTTTGCCTGATGATTTCAATCAGTCTACCGCCACTATTCACCAAGTGACTTTGACCGTAGAGGTGAATGATGAGTTCAATGGCCAGTATGATTACCAAGTATGGGTATATGACGTGAATCCTTTCTATGCCGATGACGCTGAGCCATTATATGGTGGTGTGGCCAACGGGAATAAGCCGTATGTTCGCACGATGACATTGCCTCGAGCTTTGGAAACGATTTACATTATGCAAATCGATCCCCAAAAAGGAAAATCGGTGAAGAACGTATTAGTAGATCCCTCAATGAAGGATCTGGCTTTCGATTTTAAACCGGCTTCTGCCGTTGGTACGACAACTAAATCTTTATTGAGAAGTTCGGAAGATAATTATAATTCAGGAAAAGCTAAACTGATCACTGCCGAGGAATTTTTTAATAGGGCTATGAAGGGGCAGGGTAATGTTACTTTGTATGAAGGGATGTATAAGCTTGCTGCTGGAAATGATACTTATGATGCGAGCACTCTAACCTTGATAGGAAATGTGACATTATATGTAGAAGGAACATTGTCAGTCTCGATTCTTAAAGGAAGTAGTGGAGCTACTATTGTTTTGGAAAAGAGTGGTAGGTTGAATATCCTTGAAGCTAATGGAGAATCACAAGGTGACGGCGCTAAGTTGGTTGTGAAAAGTGGAGCGAAGTTCGGTGAGCCGGATGCTCTTTCTGAACCCGCTTATAAATTAGTTGATTATGATCTTGAGAACTATGGAGAGGTAATTCTTTCTGGATATAGAGCGAAAGATCATGCTGTTGCTCTAATAAATTATGGTACGATTAAGGCTACTAATATTAATATGACAGGGAAAAATGGTAGTGCTGGCGGATCTATAGAGAATCATTGTAAGATTTCTGTTGAAGCCGGACTTTCACTTTACAATGTTAGTATGTACTTGGCTGAGTCTACTCTGCTTGAAGCAAGGTATATGGATGCGAAAGAAATTGAGTGTGAAATGGGAAATTACTCGATTTTCAGAATTACGGATCTAGGTGATGCGGCAGGAAACTATTTGGCATCTTTTAAAAGTTGGAATAAGATAGAGTGTAAGGATTCAGATTATGCGTTATTAGATTTCACGCAAACTAAATTATTGGAAGGAACGCTTTCGTTGGATGGGAATTTGCAATTGTTGGGAGACTTATGGAAAGGGAATGAATTTTCGAAAAATCTAACGTTGTCTGGTGGAAGTAAGCAGGTTGATAAAAACGCTTCAATTGCGATTCCTGCGGGCGATTGCACGGGTAATGGTAATCAAGGTCCGACAGATCCTCCTTCCAACCCGGATTATCCAATCGAGGTTCCCAATGGCACTTACTATACGTTCGCTATGGAGGATAACTGGCCCGCTTTTGGTGATTATGATATGAATGATTTGGTTTTGGGAATTAGTAGCCAACTTGAACTGGGAAGATCTGGGAACGTAGATGGAATGGTTTTAGTTGTTGATCTTATTGCGGTAGGGGCGACAAAGACATTAGGGGCCGGTATTCAATTTGATAAATTAGTCGCGACTAAATTCAGCGGGATTTCCGTTCCGGCAAGTTTGTTTGTCAATAATAATTATTTTGAATCAGCCGGAGACATAGAGCCGAATCCTTCAGCGGCGGTGTTACCTTTGTTTGATGATGCGCATTGGATATTAAGCGGATCGCAGGAGCGGACAATGCTGAATACCTCAAATGCCTCTAAAACATTTTATCCGGTACGTACGATCATGTATGAATTGACTTTTGCCGGTGGCGTATCACAAGATGATTTGGATATGTCTGCTTTGAACTTCTTTATCGTGAATGGCGGAAATACAAACAACCGTTCAGAAGTACATTTAGCAGGCTATAGACCGACGGATAGAGTGAAAACGGAAACAAATGGTTATATCGCCAATGATCCGAATAACTCAGATAAGACAATGTGGGGGTTTATAATTCCTACGGAGTTTAAATACGTGGCGGAAAATAATTCTATAAATGATGCCTATCCAGAATTCTCAAAGTGGTCCATAAGTTCAGGCGAACAATATAAAGATTGGTATGAACATCCTAATATGGATCATGTATTTAAACCGAAAAAAACTGAGTAAGGAATAAGAAATAAAAACGGATTGCCGGGATCTTATCCTAAGCAATCCGTTTTTTTTATTTTGGTGTTAATCCAGCATCAAACTCATATAAGCCATCCTCCCCTGATAACCCATCAACTGTCGTGTTAGCGTTTGGTTATCCATTTGTTCCAAATCTTTTTTGGAGACAGGGCTTTCGTGTTGTTTGGATAGCCAGAGGTGGATCATGCGTTTCGTGTCGATGATGCGGGCCATACCCATAGGTAAGGTACCCGGAGGGGTGGGAGGGGTATTGACCGTCGCTTGCGATATGTTATTTTGCAGGGTAAGCTCTTGCAATAGTAATTCCTTGATCTCTTCCGAGTCGTAAAGAAGTTCCTTGATAAAAAGCTTTTTGTCGGACGGCGCTGTACCCGCCTCAAGAGGCAGTGCGAAAGCCATGCCAACCACCTTCTCGTTCTCGTCCAAGGCCGTGTACATCCCCCCGTTATCTAATTGCAGATCACGAAGTATCGTGATGAAATCATCCTGCGAGTGCAAGATACAGGAAGGGCGTTCACGTAATTTGCGGTTGAAATAAGCGAACAATTCGTCGGTTGTCGGTACCTCCGGTTGGATAACCGTTATCTTCGGGAGTTGAACCGGCGTATTCGGGCGGATATATGTCTCTACGGAATAATCGAATGCCTCGGTATAACCCTGTTCCCTATAATAGTCGAATAGCCAAGGATCGGCAGGGATTAAGGCGGAGATAGCGATCTCACGCCGTTCCATTTCCTCGAATGTCTCTTGCAAGAGTTGTCGCATAAGCCCTTGCCCTCTTTCTTCCGGAGTCGTGCACGCCCCAGAGATATAGCCTACCGAGATCTCGGTACCCAAATAAGTCATCGTATGAGGAACTATCTGCAAGGCAGATACTATTTTACCGTCCTTCTCGATGGTCATTGCGTTCTCGTCCTTGTAAACACGATCAAAATAAAGGCTGATAAATGCCTCGGAATCCCCGAAGCAGGTACGCCATAAGTTTACGATTTGTTGTTTCTTGTCCATAATTTATTTAGTTTGCGTAAGTTGCTTTTTTATTGCGGCACTCTTCTCTAATAGTATGGTAGGCTGATAAGAAAGCTTCGCTTGGCGCAACCCCGGTATGCCGAGATCCTCCTCCCGGTTCACGTAAGTATACTGTTCCGGAAGGTGAGAGGCGAACTCTTGGTTGATCACCGTATATGCTCCGTCAAAATTCACGTCCGCTTTTTCCACGTGTACTCCGAATGTATTATGATTGATGGGTGCCCCGAAAGAGAAAGCGATAATTTCGTTATCAACCCGGAGAGCGCCACCGATCAGGCCTAGGCTGTCAAAATGATGCAAGGCATAGGTAAGGGAGCGACGTTCATCATTAAGCTCTTCCTCGTCATTATCTCCATTGTTCGCCTTATACCATTTACATTCCAGTTTCAGGCATTGCGGTACGATATCTGGCGTGATAGGGACATACTCGTACGAATATTGTTTCTTGAAATTATTGATATGATTACGTTTGGATTGGTATTTCTTACCCCGTAAGGTTGCTAAATCCTCCCGTAAATAAATGTAATCGAAATAATCCCGTTCTGGGATATAAAAAAAACTTCCGGGAAGTGCGCCTTCCAGTTGCTCCTTGGCGTCGGGGGTGATACCAAGCATACAGAGCGGATGTCCATATTTTAAGGAATCCTCTTCCAGCAAACGAACGGCACCCGCTAAATCTCCATCCCCGACAGGCATCATATAGGCGAAACGGCTCTTGTCCTCGATCATGAAACGGATTAATAAATAGCCATCCACGATAGCGAATTCACTGTCATATAAGAAACGCCAACTGCACATGTTCGCGAATGAGAAATCACAATTGCGATAATCGCTGGGAAATGTAAATGAGGTTATGATCTCTTTGTCTTCTAACCTAATCGGTTTAAACGGTATATCCATAAATTTTCTTGTACTGTTTTACAACTGCAAATATAAAACTAAAATGCATGTGCGAATGTTTAGAATGGGAATAATAAAGGTGATATAAATACCATCACGATTCCCAAAAATACCACGGCTACCAGATAGATACTTGCTACTTTTGCATTGATCAGGAATGCCATCAGCATGGCACAGATCAGGCTGACCGGTGCACGAAAGCACATACGTAAGAGCATCTGGTAAGCGTTCTGGATATTGGTAACATCCGTGGTCATACGTGTGACCAGTCCTGCGGTGGAGAACTTATCAATGTTGGAAAACGCGAAGTTCTGTACATTGTAGTACATATCTGAATGTTCTCATACATGGCCTCTCTTAAATTTCTGGCAAAACCGGTGGATGCTTTCGCACCGTATTTACCACCCATGACACCGGCGAACAATCCGACAATAGCTGCCAGGACCATATAACAACCGATGACAAAAATATGTTTCATATCTCCCGCCTGCACACCGTCATCAATGATCGATGCCATCAGGAGCGGAATCACCATTTCCATGGCTACTTCCAGGATCATGAATATGGGTGTGACAAGGGATGCACGCTTATATTCCTTGATCTGTTTTGCTAAGGTTTTGATCATAGCTGGTTTCCTTTCTGGTTATTTGTTTTGTCTGCGCACTTAACAGTCTCTGCGCAAATGCTCGTTCTTCCTTTGTCCATTCCGAGATTATCCATCATCTTATCTAAGATATTCAGAAATGTCTGCTTTTCTTCCTCTGTCAGCCCGGCTTCCAGTTCCCGGTTGAAAT